>WNGL01009820.1_pt1 | contig 13960 bp, 17 predicted proteins | sample 5400591 | NCBI WGS metagenome assembly WNGL01 (sample SAMN13153377, study PRJNA577476) | soil metagenome | isolation source: 80 cm soil or saprolite under Garry oak tree replicate 1 | place: USA:California | collected 2016-06-15
CCAGTCGCGTACACCAGTCTGGCTCACGGAGCGTCAGATAATTGTCATCTAGCGAAATGGAAAGGACAGCAGGGATGAGGAAGATCCTCGCAGCTGCCCTGCTGGCTGCCCTAGCAGCATCCGGGTGCACCAGCGCTTCCGGCACAAACCCTGCTGGCAGCCAATTCACCGCAAGCGCTACAGCTTCATCAGCGTCGCCTTCTGCTCCATCGTCGCAGTCTTCCGCTTCGCCACAATCACCTCCTGCGTCATCTAGCCCCGCGACAGTAGCGCTCGCCACACCACCTTCGCGCTGGGGAAGCCTGCCTAACCGGAGCATCACACCTGGCGCTGGAGGATTGAGCCTTGCCGCCATCTGCCCGAGCGTCAGCGCAGCGCTGGAGGCGCGCCGTCCCGGCACGGCCATAAAAGATGAGGTGTACGCCGAGTACGGCATCGCGGCGGGGCAGCGTCACCGCTACCGCATCGACCATCTTGTGCCACTGGAACTGGACGGCAGTAACTCAATCCGGAACCTGTGGCCGCAGCTTATTGGCGCATCCGAGGCGAAAGACCGCCTTGAGGAGACGCTGCACTCGATGGTGTGTGCTGGCCGGATCACGCTGGCGGGCGCGCAGCATGCGATCATGACGAACTGGGCGCGCGCCTATCAGCGGTATGTAAGCCCGCCGACGGCGCCGAGCACGGCTCCTGCCCCGGCTCCGTCATCAGCCGCACCGCCGCCTGCCTCCTGCTACCCCAAGACCAACAGCGGCCACTGCTACGAGCCCGGCGAGTTCTGCCGCACGGCGGACCGCGGCATGAGAGGGGTAGCTGGGGACGGCAAGCCAATCATCTGCGAGGACAACAACGGCTGGCGCTGGGAACCGGCCTGACTGAATCCCGCCGCCAGGCGAGCGAACGCTCAGTCTCATTCACGTTCGTAGTCCTGCGTCCATCACTCTGGTTACCATCCGCCGAGCAGGGCTTGGAGACCAATACGGTCAGCCCTGGACGGTCATCCTTAATCCTGAAAGCGGAAGGCCGTCGGCGACGATCTTGCTAACGCCAGTGCTAACAACGACCCTGGATGAGCCTGGACGCGGGGTGGAATCAGCGGCCAGGAACAAGACCGCAACCAGGCCCAGATGTCAGTGGTAGACAGCCGTGGACGAACGTAATCCTCCTCGTAATGCGTAGGTCATCGGTTCGATTCCGATAAGTGAGTCCAGGTAGGGGCGCTAATTCGAACACGAGCGTTCGCTAGTGTGGACCGGGTTATGGCCGTCGGCGGCCCGCCGCGCCGGCGACAACAGCACGGCACGCTCGGCCAGCTCGAAGACCCGCAGACCGCTACGCCACCAAGCGCAAACCTGGAACCCAGCTTCAAGGTCAAAGGCGTGACCGCCGGACTCAAAGCCGTGCCATCTGCCCAGGTACCCGCGGGGGTATGCCCGGCGGGCAGGTGACCCGCCGTGAAGCACGGCCGTTTCCGGGCTAGCTGAGGAGGTGCGTTCCGGTGGGTCCGGTGATCTGCTGGAGCATGGTCCGGGCGAGCTGCTGGATCTGGGCTGGGAGGGGTACGTAGCCGTTGGCGGCGGCGGAGGCCTGCCCGTCGTGGGTGAGCCAGTCGAGCATGGCGACCAGGGCCTGGCCGCTGGCCTGGGTTTTCTGGCGGGTGTAGACCAGCGCCCAGCTGTACCCGCTGATCGGGTAGCTGGCGGCGCCGGGCTCGTTGACGATGGAGAAGTCGGCGGGGGTGATGCCGGGTTTCTGGGCGGCGTCGGCCGCGACGGACTGGGTGGACGGGATGACGTAGTTCCCGGCCTGGTTGCGGATGGCGGCGAACGGCAGCAGCAGGCCCTGGGAGTAGGCCTGCTCGACGTAGCCGATGGAGAACGCGGTCCGGTTGACCGCGGCGGCCACCCCGGCGTTCCCTTCGGCGCCTTCCCCGGTCGGCCAGTGGAGCGTCTTGCCGGTGCCGATCTTAGAAGCCCAGGCCGGGTCGACGCTGGACAGGTAGTTGCTGAAGATGTACGTGGTACCGCTGCCGTCGGAGCGGTGCACGACATTGATCGCCGCGGCGGGGAGGGATATGCCCGGGTTGAGCGCGGTGACGGCCGGGTCGTTCCAGCGGGTGATCTTCCCGAGGAAGATCGCCGCGAGCACCGGGCCGGTCAGGTGCAGCCGGATACCCGCCGGGAGGGACAGGTTGTAGACCACGCCCTCGCCGCCGAGGGCGACGGGCACCTGCGTGACGGATCCGCCCGTGGCGGCGCCTTGCTCGCGGGTGGTCATCGGCACGTCGGATGCGCCGAAATCGACCTGCCGGGCGCTGAACGCGGCGATGCCCGCGCTGCTGCCCACGGCGGAGTACCCGATGGTCACACCGGGATGCTGCCGCTGGTACCTGGCGAAAGCCACGGAGAAGAACGGCGCATCGAACGTCGAACCGGCCCCGGTGAGGGTGGGTTTGTGACCGGCGGGGCCGTTGCTGGCCACGGCCACCGCCGGTGCGGTGCTCGTGCTGGTCGAGCTGGTGCAGGCGCCGGCAGCCAGGAGGATGATCGCCGCGGTGGCGGCCGTGATGACCAGGCGGCCTGAGCGGCGGGGCAGGAGGTCGCGGTGTGCGTGGTGCCCTGACATGGGTGCTCCTCTGCTGGGGCCGGAACGGGGTTAGCGCAGCCGGGTTCCCCGGACCCAGGCCTGGGCGCCCATCTGGACGGCTTCCCATGGGCTGCCCAGCGGCGGGGTGTAGGACAGGTCCAGGTCGCTGACCGCGTCGACGGTCATGCCGTGGTAGATCGCGGTGGCGGCGATGTCGGTGCGCTTGGCGATCTCGGCGTTCTTGTGGCCGAACAGCTGCATGCCCAGCAGCCTCCCGGTGGCCCGGTCACCGGTGACCCGCATGGTGATGCGGTGGCTGCCGGGGTAGTAGGCCTTGTGGTCATCGGCCTGCGAGCCGACGGTGACCGGGTCGAACCCGGCCGCGGCGGCTTCGTGGTCGCGGAGCCCGGTGCGGGCGGCGGCCTGGTCGAAGATCTTGACGACCTGGGTGCCCAGGCTGCCGGCGAACTGCCGGTTCCCGCCGAGCGCGTTCTCCCCGGCGACCCGGCCCTGCTTGTGCGCGGTGGTGCCCAGCGGCAGGTAGGTCACGCCGAGCAGCCGGTGGTGGGTGACGACACAGTCCCCGGCGGCGAGCACGTCGGGCAGGCCGGTGCGCATGCCGGGGTCGACCGCGATCGCGCCCCTGACGCCGAGCTCGGCCCCGGCGCCGGCGGCCAGGGCGGTCTCGGGCCTTACCCCGACGACGATCAGCACCATGTCGGCGGCGCGGGTTACGGCCGTGCCGTCAGCGGTGGTGGCCTGGACCTGCAGCCGGCCGGGCCGGCCGGCTGCGGCGCGGGTGATCGCCTGGACGGTGGTGCCGGTCAGCACGTCGACACCGCGGGCGGCCAGTTCGGCGTGGACCAGCGCGCCCAGCTCCGGGTCGACGGTGGGCAGCACCTCGCCGAGTTGCTCCATCTGGATGACGGCCAGCCCGCGGACGGTCAGGGCGTCGGCCATTTCCAGGCCGATGTACCCGGCGCCGACGATGACCGCGCTGGCGGGTGCGGCCTGTTCCAGGGTGCGCATGACGGCGAACGTGTCGCCCATCGAGTGCAGCAGGTGCACGCCGTCATCCGGGCCGAGTGCATCCGGGCCGGATAGGCCGCCGATGGGCGGACGGACCGGGACGGCGCCGGTGCCGACGACGAGCTTGTCGTAGCCGAGGACCTCCTCGCCCCGGTCGGCGGAGGTGATCACGAGCTTGCGGCCCGGCACGTCGATCCGCCGGGCGGTGGTGTCGGGCCGTAGCCGCATCCCGGCGGCTTCGAGGTCGGCGATGGTGCGGTGGGCCAGGTTGCGCCAGTGGGTGACCTCGCCGGAGACGTAGTAGGGGATGCCGCAGATGGAGAAGTTCGGGTAGGCATCCTCCAGGACCACTGTGACGTCGGCGGCCGGGTCCAGTTCGCGGGCCCGCAGGGCGGCGCTGATCCCGGCGTCGCTGCCGCCGATCATGACCAGGTGCATGGCAGGGCTCCCTCTGGTTGTCTGCTCAACGAGACTGGACCGGACCGGTCGGCTGGTCCGCCGGCGGCGAGGCGCCGTCATGTGCGGCCCGGGAGGCCGAACGTCCGGCCTGTTCGTGGTGGGGAACGATGATGTCGGCGGCGTCGGCTGGCGTGATGGCGGGGTATATCACCTTGATGATCGCTACGGCTACGATGCCGCCGAGGATCTGCGCGGCGATGAAGGGCAGCACCGAGGACGGCGCGATGCCCGCGAAGGTGTCTGAGAACGTCCGGCCGATGGTGATGGCCGGGTTGGCGAAGCTAGTGGATGAGGTGAACCAGTACGCCGCGCCGATGTAGGCCCCGACGGCGGCCGGGGCTGACCGGGCGCGTCCGGACCGGGCCAGCGCGAAGATCACCAGCAGCAGCCCGGCGGTGGCGATGATCTCGGACAGGAAATGCGCTCCGGTGGCCCGGTGCTTGCCGGAGATGGTGACCGCGGGCAGCGCGAACATCAGGTTCGCGAGCACCGCCCCGCCGATGCACCCGGCCACCTGCGCCGGGAGATAGGCGACAGCCTCCCGCCAGGACAGCCCGCCGAACGCGGCGTCGGCGAAGGAGACCACCGGGTTGAAGTGACCGCCGGAGACCGGGCCGAACATCAGAATGATCGCGAACAGCCCGGCCGCGGTCGCCGCCGCGTTCTCGACCAGTTCCAGGCCGGTCTGCCCCGGCGACAGCCGCTGCGCCGCGATCCCGGACCCGATCACCACCGCGGCGAGGAACGCGCTGCCCAAGAACTCGGCGGTCAGACGGCGCCATAGCGGGATGGGTGCACTGGTCACGCCGCCCATATTGACAGAAGAAGATAGCTCAGTCAAGATTGAGTCAATGTCTGCTGAGCGGAATTCCTACCTGGCCCGGCGCGCCGCCGTGCACGCCGCGCTGGCCGACCCGGCCCGGCTGGCCATCACCGACATGCTGATCGCCGGGGACGCGTCCCCGTCGGAACTGGCGGCCATGCTGGCGATGCCGTCCAACCTGCTGGCGCACCACCTGCACGTGCTGGAGCAGGCCGGGGTGATCACCCGCCGCCGGTCCGACGGCGACCGGCGCCGGACCTACCTACGGCTGGTCCCCGGTGCCCTGGACCCGCTGGTCGCGCCGCCGGCCCGCGCGGCGCGGCGGGTGCTGTTCGTGTGCACCGCGAACTCGGCCCGCTCGCACCTGGCCGCCGCGCTGTGGCGCCGGGCCAGCAGTGTCCCGGCGGTATCGGCCGGTACCCATCCCGGACCGGCGATCGATCCCGGCGCGATCGCCGCCGCCCGGCGGCACCGGCTGCCGCTGCCGCGGCTGCGGCCCCGGCACATCAGCGGGGTCCAGGACGAAGGCGACCTGGTGGTCACGGTCTGCGACATGGCCCGCGAGGAACTCGGCCGGCAGGCCGCCGTGCACTGGTCCGTCCCGGACCCGGTCCCGGCCGGTGATCCCGCGAGCTTCGACGCGGCAATATCCGACCTCAGCCACCGCGTCCAACACCTCGCGCCGCGCCTGGAGGCGATCTCCTGACCTCCCGGCGTGCACGGGCTGGCCCGCACGCTGATGGACGCTGCTTCCGGACTGAACGGATAATGGCACGAGTGCGCTGATGCCCGGGCGCGGCCGCCCCTGGTGCCGATCTCGGTACTCGGCGTGCTCACGATCGTCGGGTATGGCGCGTGCTATTACGCCTACGGCGTGCTGATCGGGCCGATCGGCACCGATACGCGCTGGCCGGACGCGGCGCTCGGCGCGATCTTCAGCGCGGCCCTGGTCATCACCGGTGCCGGGGGGATCGCCGCGGGCCGGGTCCTGGACCGCCGCGGCCCGCGGCCCGTTTTCCTGGTCGCGGGCATCGCCGGGACCGGCGCGATGCTCCTCGCCTCGGTGCAGGGCGCGCTGCTCCCGTTCGCCATCGCCTACGCGGGCGGCTGCGGCCTAGTCGGGGCCCTCGGTTTCTACCACGTCACCCAGGCGGTCGCCGTCCGCGCCGCGCCCGCAGCGCCCGCACGGGCCATCATCTGGCTGACCCTGTTCGGCGCCTTTTCCAGCCCCATCTACCTCCCGCTGACCGCCTGGCTCACCGAGTGGGCCGGGTGGCGGGGCGCGATCCGCATCGAGGCTGGCATCGCCGCGGTCGCGTTCCTGCTCGCCGCCGTCCTGGTCAAGAACCCGGGCGTCTCCAGCCCGGCCCGCCATCCGGCCGCCCAGCCGGAGGGCTCCGGGCCGCCTGGCGAAGCCCGCGGATCCGGACGTGGCTGCTCGCCACCGTGACCGGCGGGGCGGCGGTGAATGCACTGATCGTCTACCAGGTTCCGGTCACGACCCGGGCCGGGCTCCCGCTCGGCGTCGCGGCGGCCGTGGCCGGGTTCCGCGGCCTGGCCCAGCTGGTCGGCCGGCTGCCGCTCACCGCCCTGACCAGCAAGCTCGGCGCCCGCGCTACCCTGGTCCTGGCCTACGCCCTGGCCGCGGCGATCACGCTGCTGCTGTTCGCAGGCGGCACGCTCGCGCCGGTGCTGGTGCTGAGCCTGCTCGCGGGCGCCGCGATCGGCGCGGTCTACACGCTGCAGAGCGTCTACGCCTACGAACTCATCGATCCCCGCCACCTGGGCACGCTGCTCGGCATCGCCCTGGCCGTCTTCGCCGCGGGCGGCGCCCTGGGCCCTATCGCGGCCGGCGCGCTACTGGGCGCGACCGGTTCCTACGCCCCGCGATCACGATCATCAGCGCGGGATTCGCCGCGGCCGCCGGCGTGCTCCTGCTCGGCCGGGCTCCCGGCCCGGCCGCAGTCTGCGACTCCGCCGCCGAACCGGACCCCGGTGATCCCCATCGCCGAGCGGCTGGCCTGCTGCGGCCCGTCCTGACGAACGGGTAAGACGGCCGGGCTGCGGCGTTCAATGAGGATGACGTCGCGCCAGCGGCCGTGGTGCTGGCCGATGCGTTCCCGGGTGCCGACGACGCGGAACCCGGCGGCCTGGTGCACGGCCAGGCTGGCGGTGTTCTCCGGGAAGATGCCGGACTGGATGGTCCAGATCCCGGCCGCCTCGGTCGAGGCGATCAGCGCGTCCAGGAGCCGGCGGCCGATGCCGCGGCCGCGGGCGGCGGGGTGGACGTAGACGGAGTGCTCGACCACCCCGGCGTACACGCAGCGGCCGCACAGGGCCGAGGCGGCCACCCACCCGGCGACCCGGCCTTGCGTGGTCGCGACGAACCGGTGGGCGGGCAGCCGGGCCGCGGTGAAGGCTGCCCAGTCCGGCACGCGGGTCTCGAAGGTGGCGTTGCCCTCCTCGATACCGGCCCGGTAGATCGCCAGCACCGCGGCGGCGTGCGCACCGCTCATCGGCTGGATCCGCACGCCCGCGCCGAGGACCGCCATAGTTACGGCTTGAGGGCGCGGATGATCGCCGAGTGCACGCCGTCGCCGGCCTGCTGGGCCGCGGTGATGCTGATCCCGGTAAACCCGGCCCGGGCCAGCCCGTCGCGGTACTCGGCGAAGGAGGGTGCCCCGGCGATGCAGCCCGCCTGGCCGCCGCGCTCGGCCCGCTGGGCCGCGGTGAGGTGGTCCTCAGCCAGGATGTCGGTGATGCCCAGCCGCCCGCCGGGCCGCAGCACGCGGAAGCTCTCGGCGAAGACGGCGGGCCGGTCGGTGGACAGGTTGATCACGCAGTTGGAGATGATCACGTCCACCGAGGCGTCCGGCAGCGGGATCGCCTCGATCTGCCCGCGCAGGAACTCCACGTTGCCCGCCCCGGCCGCTTGCGCGCTGGCCCGGGCCAGGTCCAGCATCTCGGTGGTCATGTCCAGCCCGTACGCCTTCCCGGCGGGTCCGACCCGGCGGGCTGAGAGCAGCACGTCGATGCCGCCGCCCGAGCCCAGGTCCAGCACCGTCTCACCCGGCCGCAGGTCAGCGACCGCGACCGGGTTGCCGCAGCCCAGGCTGGCCCGCACCGCGGCCTCGGGCAGACCGCTGAGGTCGGGGTAGCCGGGTGCGGCGCAGCAGCTTGCGTCGGTGAAGGCGTCCGGGTCGCCGTCGGTGATCATCTGGCCGGCCTGCGCGGCCCGGGCCAGGCCGGCGTACCGGGCGGCGACCGCCTCGCGGATCTGGCTGCGGTCAGCTTGAGTCATGGTCATCCTCCGGGCGCGTCAGCGGACAGGACGGGTGAGGGCTTGCCCATTACCAGGTCGGCGGCGGTGGGGAAGCAGGTCACGCAGGCATCGTTGATCCGGTACAGCCGCGAGGTCCCGCGGTCCTCGGCCAGCACGAACCGGACCTCGGCCAGCTGGCGCAGGTGCCCGGACACTGTCGACTGGCCCACCGGGACGGCCGCGACGATCTCCTTGACGGTCAGCGGACGGCCGGCCCGGGCCAGCAGCGAGACGATCTGCACCCGGGTCCCGTCGGCCAGCGCCCGGAACCACGCCGCGTACGTCTGCGCGGTCTGCCGGTCTAGCGGCTGCACCTTATTCATCGTTCATCGACGATAAACGATGAATGGCGGTGAGGGAAGCCCGGGCGGCCGGACCCGGCGCGGCGCGGCTACGGCACGGGACAGCCGATCAGCGCGCCCAGGCTGGTCAGGGCCTGCGGGCGGATGCGGTAGTACACCCACACGCCGCGCTTGTCCCGGTCGACCAGTCCCGCCTCGTGCAGCACCTTCATATGATGGCTGATCGTCGGCTGGGACAGGTCGAACGCGTCGTTCAGGTCGCAGATGCACGCCTCCCCGCCCTCATGGGAGGCGACCAGGGACAGCAGCCGCAGCCGGACCGGGTCGGCCAGCGCCTTCAGCAGCGGGGCGACCTGCCCGGCCTGCTCCATGCTCAGCGGCTGCGCGGTCAGCGGGGCGCAGCAGGCGGCCGTCTCAGCCGGGCTGATCGCCGTCAAAGGAATCGACACCTATTTATATTGACAGATGTCGATGCATGTGGCAAGCTCAGCCATGTTAAGAGATAGACGAACGTCAATATCTTCAGGAGGTTTGCCATGTCCCGGGTGCAGCTCGCACTGAACGTCAACGACATCGACGAGGCGGTCACTTTCTACACCACCCTGTTCGGCGCCGAACCGGCCAAGCGCCGGCCCGGCTACGCCAACTTCGCCATCGACCAGCCGCCGCTCAAGCTCGTCTTGCTGGAGAACCCCGGCCAGGGCGGCACCCTGAACCACCTCGGCGTCGAAGTCGCCGACGCCGACGCGGTCGACGCCGAGCAGGCCCGGCTGGCCCAGGCCGGCCTGGCCGCCGTGGACGAGCGGGACACCACGTGCTGCTACGCCCGGCAGGACAAGTTCTGGGTCACCGGCGCCCCCGGCGGCGAGCGCTGGGAGATCTACACCGTCCTGGCGGACAGCGCCACCTTCTGGGGCCAGGACGACGAACAGCGCTGGGACGCCGTCCAGGCCGAACTCGACGCCCCGGCCGGGCAGCCCACCCAGTGCTGCGGCGGGCCGCAAGTATCCGGCCAGGACGAGGCCGCCTCTTCCGGCGTCTGCTGCGGGTAGGAGATCGCCGTGCCAGGAGCGAGCGAGCAGACCAGCCAGGTCAAGGTCCTCAATGTCAACTGGGCCGCCGGAGCCGACGGCGAGGACGGCCGGTTCGATGTGATGATCGTGACCGCGGACGGGGAAAAACACACCTTCGCGCCCAGCCCCGCCTCGCTGACCACATTGCTGACTCTGGCCAGGACCGACGTCATCCTGTTGTGGGATCCTGCCGTCCGGACCCTGATCGCCGCCAACATCGTCGGAACCTGGATCGCTCCGACCGGGCTCACCCGGGTCGAGGTCACCACGCCCACCAGCTAAGCGGGGCGTGCTGCAGGCAAGACAATGCTGGAAACGGGCTGCTAACCGGGGTAGGCCGGGGTCTCCCCCGGAGCGGGCTACTGGGCATGTTTACATAAGGTGATCAGGCAGGTCAGAGACTTCGATGGTTCCCTGCGCTGAGGCCCAGGGCCCGGGGATCGTCGCGCAGATCGAGTCCAGGTCGGCCGGGGTTCTGCCCCGAACGAACAGCCAGCAATACGGACCGTGCCCGTCCATGCGCAGCAGCCTGCCCGGCGCGGAAAACCAGCGCACCGTGATGCCATTGCCAGTCCACAACCGGTACTCAGGCAACGCCATCTGCTCGTAGGCGGACTCGACCACGGTGATCAGCTCGCCGGGCAGCGGGCACGCATTGCCCAGCTTCCCCGCTCCGAGCAGCACCTCGCTCAGCACCATCTCCACGCACGCCACCGACACCCGGTCCAGGAAGGCTCCCAGCCGCCACGGCTACGGTCCCGGACGTACACCGGCGGATCGGCGCTGGCCAGGTCGGCTGCCGCCACACCCCATTCGGCGCCGCACTGGTTCTCGACGCGGAATACTACGGCGGTGCCCGAATCGTCGAAGCTGAGCTCGCGCGGAGGCACCAGCCGGTCCTGTCTGGCCGTAAGGTCCGGGCGCCTGCCGAACAGCAAGTATGCTTCCCGCAACGCGGCGGGCAGTTCAGCGCCGATGCGCTGCTCGGCGGCGCGCCAGGTATCACGGCTGACCCGGTCACCGGGCGCCAGCGGCGTGGTCCATTCCGCAGCGAACCGCCGGATGAACTCCCAGACCTGCCGGCGATCGCCAAGCCCCGCTCGCAGCGCCTCGCCCGGATCAAACCCGTCCGCCATGCGGGCGAGCCTACTACGACAGCCGCCATTCAGGCTTTGACCAGGCAGGATGCGGCGGGAATCGCCGCGGAGCCCGCGGGGGCATCGGGCCCGCGGCGGCGGGCGTGCGATGATGCCGTTGTGGATGGCGCGGGGCGGGAGGTGCCGCTGACCGGCGGGCATACACCGGGGGTGGTGCGGGTCGGCGACACGGTCCGGCGGCCGCTCCAGCCCGGTTCGGCCCGGATTCACCGGCTGCTCACCTACTTCGAGCGCTGCGGGTTCGACGGCGCGCCGCGCTTTTTGGGCATCGACGCTCGCGGTCGCGAGATCTTGTCGTTCATCGAGGGGTTCGCGCCGCTCGCGGTCGCGAGATCTTGTCGTTCATCGAGGGGTTCGCGCCGCCGCACAACGGCTTCGAGCTCAGCGAGGAGGCAGTGCGGGCCGGAGCCTGGCTGATCCGCCGGGTGCACGACCTGACTGAGGGCACCGAGTTCGCCGCCGGTTCCGAGGTGGCCTGCCACCCGAACCTGTCCCAGCCCAACTTCATCTTCCGCGACATGATCCCGGTCGCGATCATCGACTGGGACACGACGCTGCCCGGAACCCGGCTGGCCAACTTCGCCGACTTCCTGTGGGCGTTCGTGCACCCCGCGGTCTACGGCGAGGGCGAGCCTGCCGCCCGGATGCTGCGGGTCGCGGCTGACGCCTACCGCTGGACCGGCCCGGGTCTGGTCGATGCCATGCTGAGCATCGTCCGCAACTTCGCGACGGGTTTCGAGGACGACCCGGGCGCCCTGGACTGGGCACTGGCGGAACTGGCGCACCTGGAGCGCAACGCGGACCTGTTCCGGGCACGCCTGCTGGCATAACGACCCTCCCAGATGCTCACCCGCGACAGCCATCGGGGCTTTGACCTGGGCCTGGCCGGCTGGGCAGCGGTCTTGCCAGGCGCAGCCGCCTGTCGGTCATGCGTTGGTGAGGACAGCAGGGCCGACGGCGGCTGCTGCCGCCAGCATAGGCGCCGCGCTGGCGCGCCGGAAACGCGCTGAGCTGCTGGAATTGCTGCGGCCATGCTTGGCGCGGACCGGGCCGTGGCTGCAGGCGGGCAGGTACGCCGCCGCGGTGATGAGCCAGATCCCCGGGCGCAGCGGGCGGACCATCGCCGCGCAGATAGCAGATCGCGCGCCGATGGCGGTGGTACGCCGGCTCGCCGTAGCCGGGCTGGATGAGGCCGCCCGCAGGACCGGGCGGCGGCGCGGCCTGGCCGTCGGCGCGATCGACGAAACCGGCCAGCTCAAGGCCGCAAGCCGCACCGCCGGGGTGCAGCGGCAGTACCTGGGCTGCGCGGGCACGGTGGCCAGCGAGATCAGCACCGTGCACCTGGCGTATGTACCGGAAGGCACCGGGCACGCGCTGATCGGCGCCCGGGAATGGATCCCCGCCGGGCACCTCAAGGACCCGGCGAAATCAGCCGTCATGGGCCCGCCGGCGGACCTGGCCTTCCGCACCAAGGCCCAGCCGGGCATCGACATCCTCGCCGGGGCCTTCGCCGACGGCGTCCAGCTGGACTTCGTCTCCGGCGAGGCGGTGGACGGCTCGTGCACCGCACTGCGCGAGTTCTGCGAAGCCTACGGCCAGGCCTGCGTGCTGCGGGGTCCCGTCCAGCTTCCGGCTGCCCCTGGCCGGCGGCATCACGCTCACCTGCCAGCGCCGGGCAGCGGGTCGTCGCGAGGGAAAGGATCCGCGAGGGCCGGGACTGGCTCGTCCAGCAGATGGAAGATCGTGCGCTGGACCGTCCACCGCAGCGGCTGCGGTAGCGCCTCGATCTCCTGCCAGGACGAGCCTGGGAAGCGGACGAGGCGATCACTCACGTATTCCCCATGCCTCGGCGAGTTCCTCGCGGGTGAACGCGGGCGCGTCATCGCCCGGGCCGGAGTCAGCCTGAATGCGCGCCAGGGCGGCGCCTCGCCCGACTTCCCGGCGCAGTCGCTTAAGCTCCGCTTTCAGGGCATCCAGTTCGGCACGGGGAATGCTGACCAGTTCGGATGCTTCGGCGCTCACGTGGCTCCCTCATTCCGGCGTTTTCAGGCCCAAGTGTAGATCGCTGAGGCCGGGACGAGCCGATCCGTGGCGGGCCGGTCATGATCCTGGCTGAGCCCAGGCCAGAGTACGGGACGACATGACGGTGGCGGAGACTGGGCTGCGAGCTCGAGGGTTTCGCGAGCCGCGACCTGGGCCGCATCCCCGGCCCAGGCATCCGGAAAGCAACCAGTGGAAATAGGGTCAGAATTCAGTTGCCGTCAGAGGTCAAGATCCCGTTGCCGTTGACGCGGGCGTTAGCTCCACGAGGCGATGCTATCGATCCCTTACTGTCAGCTTGGGAATCGGGGCCTTCCAGGGCTCTCACATGCCCTGAGCTGCGAAGCTGGTTGTCCGGGAGTGACCGTCAGATACCGGTCTTCTCCGGGGTTAATGGCACGCTAATGGCACGGCAACGGCGACCTTGGGCAAGTGATCTCTTCCGTGTCAGTTCTGGTCAGACAGGAGCCATGGCGCCTTGACCTCACCATGCTTGATCGTGGTGGTCTACTTAGGCTGCGCGTTGTGTGGGGCGTTGCTGTCACTGTTGCTGTCAGCTCGCGGCGGGCGTCATGCGAAGAGTTAAAGTCTCCGCCGTGTCGGCGTTAAGATTTATGGGAAGATAGGATAATGCGCCGCAAGCCTTCTGCCAAAGTTGCTAGTGCCGGGGTGACTCACACTCAGATGGCGATCGAGGATGATCTTGGATGGTTGTTCCGCCTACAGCCAACTGAGGATTATGGCATCGATGCACAAGTCGAGATAGTTGATGGCCAGGACGTCAGCGGCAAGCTATTGGCATTGCAGATTAAGGGGGGTACTAGCTGGTTCAAAGAACCTGGTGTGAACGGCTGGTGGTTTCGGCCAGATGTCGAGCATGTGCAGTATTGGACGAAACACTCGCTACCGGTAGTTGTGGTGCTCTACGACCCGGGGACTGGCCGCTGCCACTGGCAGCATATAAGTCGGGAGACACTTGTGGAAACCTCCACCAATGGTTGGAAGGTGCTAGTTCCCGAGGCGCAGGTATTGAGGGTTATTCAGGGGTCCGGGATGTTATGCAGAGTTTATCTTTCCCAACGGCGTGCCGCCATAAAAGGATGGCCTGCTCGCGAAAGGATTGAGTTACCAGACTTAATCCAAAGAACAGGCCATCACGTGTATCATAT
>WNGL01009904.1_pt1 | contig 13959 bp, 12 predicted proteins | sample 5400591 | NCBI WGS metagenome assembly WNGL01 (sample SAMN13153377, study PRJNA577476) | soil metagenome | isolation source: 80 cm soil or saprolite under Garry oak tree replicate 1 | place: USA:California | collected 2016-06-15
GGCGCGGCGTGCGGCACGCAGCCCTCCCACACGCCCAAAGTGTCAAGCGCCGCCACCGAACCCGCCAACAGCGCGGTCGTGCGATGATCCGTCTGCGCCGGCGGAGCGATCAGCAGCGTGTCCACACCGGCAGCGGCAAGCGCGATCGCGCTTACCAGCCCGGCCGGACCGGCGCCGACGATAGCCACTTCCGCGGTGAAGACTTCGGCAACGGGAGGGTGGGTCACGGTTATCCCTGCGATCCTATCGGTCAAGCGCTGCGACGTGCTGTGGGTTACGGTCGAAAACCCTGCAATCACATGGCGCTTGCGTACGGTCCTCAATTTAACATGTAAGCTTCCGACATGGATCCCGATACTCCTCCCGGATCGGCCGGGCCTGCGCAGATCGCGGCGGCCTTTGCAGTGCATGTTTTTACCGCCTGCGGCGCCGGTTGCGCATTATTGGCTTTGATTGCCGCAGTGAACAGCGAATGGCCGATCATGTTCGCTTGGCTCGGCGCTGCGCTCTGCATCGACGGCGTCGACGGCACCTTCGCGCGGCGCCTGCAGGTCGCCAAGCTATTGCCGCGCTGGTCGGGCGACATCCTCGACCTTGTGGTCGACATCCTCAATTACGTTTTCGTGCCGGCCTACGCCTTGGCGGCGAGCGGACTGTTGCCCAGGCCCGAGGCCATCGCCCTTGCCATCCTGATTGTCGTGACCGGCGCGCTTTATTTCGCCGATCGGCTGATGAAAACGTCCGATTATTATTTTCGTGGCTTCCCGGCGCTGTGGAATGTCGCCGCGTTTTATTTGTTCATCTTAAAACCCGACCCTTGGGTCGGCGCGGCGACCATTACTGCGCTGGCCGCGCTGACCTTCGTGCCGTTTCATGTCGTCCATCCGGTGCGTATCAGCCATTTGCGCGGGATTACAACTGCGGCACTCGTCGTTTGGGCGCTGCTTGCTATCGTTGCCATTGCGGAAAACCTCAACCCACCGGTCTGGATCGGTGCCGCTTTGTGCCTGTTGGCAGTTTATTTCGTCGCCGTGGGTTTTTTCCGGCGTCACCATCCATGAACGTACCGCCAGCGCGTAAGTGCACTTGAGCCTGCTGCACATGATGCCAATGACCTTGCGCGGACCAATGGCCTTGCGCCGACCTCCCGACCACCTATGATCGCGCCCGATTTCCAGCCACAAGCTTTGCATAGTCACGATAGGAGAAGACAATGGTTGCTGCAGTGCGCGTTCATAAGGTCGGCGGCCCAGAAGTTCTGACATACGAAGAAATCGAAGTCGGCGCTCCTGGCCAGGGTCAAATCCGCGTCAAGCAACACGCTTGCGGCGTCAACTTCATCGATACCTACTTTCGCATGGGCATGTACCCCTCGCCGGTCGGCTTACCCTTCGTTGCCGGCAACGAGGCCGCGGGCGAGGTGGCCGCAGTCGGTCCGGGCGTGACCGATTTCAAGGTCGGCGATCACGTGGCTTACGTCGTGGCGCTGGGATGCTATGCGGCGGAGCGCCTGGTGCCCGCCGATCGCGCCGTCAAATTGCCGGCCAGTATCAGCTACGAACAGGCCGCCGCTATGATGCTCAAGGGCATGACGGCCGAATATTTGGTTCGCCGCACCTTCAAGGTCGAGAAGGGCATGAACGTGCTCATGCATGCGGCTGCCGGCGGCGTCGGGCTCATCCTATGCCAATGGGCCAATCATCTCGGCGCCAATGTCATCGGTACGGTGGGATCAAAGGACAAGGCCGCACTGGCCAAGGCGAACGGCTGTCATCACACGATCCTTTATCGCGACGAGGATTTTGTCGCGCGCGTGAAGGAAATCACCGGCGGCAAATTGTGCGACGTGGTCTATGACGGCATCGGCAAAAGCACTTTCCCGGCATCGCTCGATTGCATTCGCCCGCTTGGCATGTTCGTGAGCTTCGGCAGCGCGTCGGGACAGATCGATGCGTTCAACATCAATATCCTGCAAACCAAGGGCTCATTGTTTGCCACCCGCCCGACGCTCAACACCTATGCCGCCAAGCGCCAAGATCTGCTTGCAATTGCCAACGATCTGTTCGATGTCGTCGGCAAGGGAGCGGTTAAAGTCCCCGTCAATCAAAAATATCCGCTGCGCGATGCGGCCAAAGCGCATCGTGACCTGGAAGGACGCGCCACCACCGGGTCTTCGATCCTGATACCGTAATCATCTCCTGCCGCAGGCCGATGGCCGCATGAAAATCTGGGGCTATTGGGCCACGCTGGGCTGGAGCATTCTGGCCTTCCTGGCAGGACAGTTTGTCGGCTTCGGCGCCCTCCTATGGCTGCGCAGGGGCGATTGGGACTCGCTCCTGCTGACTTCTTTTGACGGCGTGCTCGTCACGATCTTCATCGTTCTCTCTAATCCGATCACGATCGGAGTGCTCGCGATTGCGGCGCGGCTTGCTCGGGCCAATCTGACGGAATATTTCGCACTGAAATGGCCGTCGCCGCGCGACCTGGGGCTCGGCGTCGCGTCGTTGGTCGGACTAATCGCTGCCGGCGACGCATTGTTGTACTTCACCGGCCGCGATCTGGTGACCTCGTTCCAGCTGCAGTCCTATACGACGGCAGCGGCGGCGGGTTGGCTTCCGGCGATGCTGGCAGGCGCCATCATCGTCGCGCCGGCAGGCGAAGAGACGATGTTTCGTGGATTTTTATTCCGCGGCTGGGTGCGTTCGCCGCGTTCCGCTTGGCTCGCAATCGTCGTGATCTCGATGCTCTGGGCAATGCTGCACATCCAGTACGACTGGACGGGCATGCTGCAGATCTTTGTCATTGGTTTATTTCTTGGTTGGATGCGCTGGCGCAGTGGCTCGCTCGCGCTAACGTTTCTGCTGCACGCGCTCTTCAATCTGGAAGGCACCTTGGAAACATTTGCGGTGCTACATTTCGCGAAGTGAGGATCAGTCGAGCTGCAGATGCGCGGATGACGTTCCGCTCACGACGAACCGAAAATTCGATCCAACGCCGCAATGGTGCCGCCGCTTGGCCGTCCACCCGGTTCGAGTTGTTGGCGCGGCAAGCCGATCACCGGTTCGGCAAATCGCGCAATGGCGGCTACGGTCTCGTCGAGCGGCACCGGCGAATCCGGTGTTTCGCTGACGATGATGGCAAGAACAGACATATCGCGGCGGAACAGCGCATCGAGTGCGGTGAGAGTGTGACTGATCGTGCCGAGATAGGAGCCGACGACTAGGATGAGCGGAAGTTGCAGCGCCATCATGACGTCGAGGATGGTACGTTGCTCATCGAGCGGAACCATGATGCCACCGACGCCCTCGACCAGTAAAATCTCGCGGCGGTCCTCGATCGCTGATTTGCAAAAAGCCACGACCTCGTCGACGTCGATGCGGCGGCCTTCGCGGCGAGCGGCGAGGTCCGGCGAGATCGCCGCGCGAAACCGCCAAGGTGAAATGCGTTCGATGTTTTGCAGCGTCACGGGGAAGCCGAGCGCCTGAAGCAAAATACCGGGATCGCTTGCGGCAGGCTGATCGGGGTCAAATCCGCTGACGACCGGTTTGATCGCGTCAACCAAGCGGCCCATCTGGCGCAAATGCCGAATGAGCGACGCCCCGACGAAGGTTTTTCCGACATCCGTTCCGGTCCCAGTAATGAAGATCGCGGTCACCGGATCAACGCCTTAAAACGTGCGACCGCACCAGCTCGGCGAGGCGCGCAATATCGCTGTCGTCGTGCTGTGCGGTAAAAGCAAAGCGTAGCCGCGCGGTACCGGCCGGCACGGTGGGTGGACGGATCGCGACGACAAGAAAACCGTTGTCGCAAAGGCGATCGGATGCCGCCAACGCCGCAGCCGTATCCCCGACGATCACCGGCACGATGGCGCTTTGGGCATCCGGCAGATTAAGCGCGCGCGTGAATAGGCGCGCCTTTCGCAACGGCTCGGCGGCATAGACCGGGTCGCGCTCGATCACGTCGAGAGCGGCGATCGCCGCGGCGACAACGGCGGGCGGCAGGCCGGTCGAGTAGATAAAAGTGCGCGCCCGCGTGCGCATAAGATCAATCACGGCATTCGACGCGCACAAATATCCGCCATAAGCGCCGACCGCCTTGGATAGTGTTCCCATCTGCAGCGGCACCTGAATAGGCGAATGCGCAGCGCCGTTGACGAAAGTAGAACCGCGGCCGCCGCCGATCACGCCGAGCCCGTGCGCATCGTCGCTGAGCAACCAAGCGTCGAAGCGCTGTGCCAGCTGCGATAGCGCGGCGAGCGGCGCAATATCACCATCCATCGAAAAGATGCCGTCGGTGGCGATGAGCGCTCGTTTCTTTGCACCGCGATGTGCCCCCAGGATTTCTTCCGCGTGGCTCGGGTCACCGTGGCGATAGCGTTGGATCTTTGCGCCGCTTAACTTGGCGCCGGCGTGAATGCAGGCGTGTGAGAGCTCATCCATGACGATGAGATCGTCTGGGCCGGCCAAGGCCGGAATGATGCCGGTATTGGCGAGATAACCGGAGCCGAAGACACACGCAGCCTCCGTGCCCTTGAGCCGCGCCAAGCGCGTTTCGAGTTCTGCATAAAGCGGGTGGTTCCCGGTAACCAGCCGCGATGCGCCGGCACCGACGCCGTAGCGCTTCGTCGCATCGATGGCCGCCGCGATGACCTGCGGATGTTGACTGAGATTGAGGTAATCGTTGCAGGAGAATGACAGCAGGCGACGCCCGTCGCGCTCGACCCAAATTCCCGTTCGCGCGGTGACCGCAGGCGTGCGGCGAAGCTGCGCGCGTTCCAGCGCGGCGAGCTTGTCGGCGGCAAATTCTTCCAGCGAACGCATCTGCTTCCCGCTTACCTTTCAAACGAAGGTGACCTCGGCAGCGCCGGGAGGCACAATGGTGACCGCTACAGCGTGACCCCGCAAAAGCGGCTTACCAATTTTAGGAAGAGATCATCCTCAACCGAAATCCAGGGCCTTAGGCTCTGCCTCCATGAAAGCGCCGAATGCCGGGCGATGCCAGCGAAAACAAGGGTCTAGCCGAAGCAAATCCTGCCTGGTACGCGGCCGGGCTCGAGCATGTCTGGCTGCCCTATGCGCAAATGAAGACGGCGTCCCTTCCGCTTGCCGTTGCAGCGACGCACGGCAGCCGGATCGTGCTGGCTGATGGACGCGAATTGATCGACGGCATCGCGTCGTGGTGGACCGCGTGCCACGGCTACAATCATCCGCATATCCGCGCGGCCGTTGAGCGCCAGCTCGCGACCATGCCGCATGTGATGTTCGGCGGCCTGGTACACGAACAGGCTTTGACGCTGGCCCGGCGGCTGACCGGCATGCTCGGTCCGCATGGTCTTGATCGCGTGTTCTTTAGCGAATCCGGCTCGATTGCCGTGGAGGTCGCGCTGAAAATGGCGCTGCAGTATTGGCGCAATCGCGGCGTTCGCGGCCGCGAGCAGATCGTGGCGTTCAAGGGCGGCTACCACGGCGACACGACCGGCGCGATGGCCGTTTCCGATCCGCAGAGCGGCTTTCATGGCTCGCTTGCCGGCTTGCTGCCGCGGCAAATCATTGTCGATCTCCCGCTTGACGAGGCGAGCACGGCCGCTCTCGACGCCCTCTTGGCGGAACAGGCCGAGCGCATCGCCGCGATTATTGTCGAACCTCTGGCGCAGGGTGCCGGCGGCATGCGTTTACATGACGCGGGGGTGCTCCAGACGCTGCGGGCGCTGGCCGATCATCATGAGCTCTTGTTGATCTTCGACGAAATCTTTACCGGCTTCGGACGCACCGGGACGATGTTCGCCTTCGAGCAAGCGGGCGTCACGCCGGACGTCATCACGCTTTCTAAGGCATTGACCGGCGGTACCCTGCCGCTTGCCGCAACGGTAGCGCAGCGAAAAGTGTTCGACGCGTTCTGGTCGGACGATCCAGCAAAAGCCTTGATGCACGGGCCGACCTTTATGGCAAATGCACTGGCCTGTGCTGCCGCCAACGCCTCGCTCGATCTATTCGCGTGCGAACCGCGGCTCGCTCAGGTCGGCAGAATCGAAAACCTGCTGCGCGACGCCCTCGAGCCGTGCCGGAAACTTGCAGAGGTCGAAGACGTGCGGGTCAAGGGCGCCACCGGCGTGGTCGAGCTCAAACGCATCGAAAATCTCAACGGTCTGCGACAACGCTTTATCGATGAAGGAGTTTTCGTTCGACCATTTAGCTCGATCGTCTATTTGACACCGGCTTTTACAATCACTGAGGACGAATTGCTGAAGCTGACCGGCGCGATTCGGCGTGTTCTCGCCTAACGGGTGATCGCCGTGCGTCCCGCGGTTTTGGGAGTTCAGAAATTCAGTATCCAACTACCGCGCCATGGAGATCGTAGGCATTGGCGCGTTCGATCCGCACCGTCGCAATTTCCCCGACGCGTAACGGGCGGTGGCTCGTAACATGAACCGCGCCATCGATCTGCGGGGCATCGCCCTTGCTGCGGCCTTTGGCCCGGCTCGGTCCGACTTCGTCGATGATGACCTGTTCGCGATTGCCGATCCTGCGTTTGAGGCGCTTATGCGAAATGGCCTGCTGGTGCTCCATTAAGCGATGCCAACGCTGTTCCTTGACGTCGTTCGGCACCGGCGCAGCGAGATCGTTCGCCACGGCGCCGGCAACCGGCTCGTAGCGGAAACAGCCAACCCGATCGAGCTGTGCCTCCGCGAGCCAGTCCAATAACTGAGCGAAATCCTCTTCGGTCTCGCCTGGAAAGCCAACGATGAAGGTTGAGCGAATGGTCAAGCTCGGGCACGTGTCCCGCCACGCTGCGATGCGCTTAAGCGTCTTCGCTTGCGCTGCCGGCCGGCGCATGCGTTTGAGCACTGCCGGGCTCGCATGCTGGAATGGCACGTCGAGATAAGGGAGCACTTTGCCGTCCGCCATGAGCGTGATGACTTCATCGACATGCGGGTATGGGTACACGTAGTGCAGTCGTACCCAGACGCCGAGCTCGCCGAGCTCGCGCACGAGATCGATAAATTTGGCTCGCACCTGCCGGTCTTTCCACTTACTGGCCTCGTATTTCAGGTCGCTGCCGTAGGCCGACGTATCCTGCGATATGACAAGAAGCTCCTTGACGCCGGCGCCAACGAGCCGTTCGGCCTCGCGCAGGACGTCCGCCGCCGGGCGGGACACCAGATCGCCGCGCAATTTTGGGATGATGCAGAAGGTGCAGCGATTATTGCAACCCTCTGAAATCTTTAAATAAGCGTAGTGCCGCGGCGTCAGTTTTATGCCTTGCGGCGGGATTAGATCGGCATACGGATCATGCGCTGGCGGAGCCGCCCGATGCACGGCATCGAGCACGCTTTCATACTGCTGCGGTCCAGTGACTGCGAACACGCCAGGATGCTTGCTTGTGATCTTTTCCGGTTCGGCGCCCATGCAGCCGGTGACGATCACCTTGCCGTTCTCCGCCATTGCGGCGCCGATTGCGGCTAGCGACTCCGCCTGCGCGCTGTCGAGAAAACCGCAGGTATTCACGATGGCGAGATCGGCGCCGGAATGCTCGCGCGCAAGTTCATAGCCCTCGGCACGGAGCCGCGTAATGATCCGCTCGGAATCCACCAAGGCTTTCGGGCAGCCGAGCGAGACGAAGGAAATGCGGGGCGGACGGTTCATCGCGGGCCGTTCATAGCATGCTGGTGCGAGCTGATAGCGCATCGGCATCCAGTGTAGATAGGTCCTGGTGCAGAGACGTTCTGGCGCAGATAAGGGCCGAGCCGCTATTCCGCCATCAAAAAGTCCGCCCAGCACCCTCAATTCACCGCGCCAGACCAGCATTGCTGGGAACTTCTTCGGGGGAAATTAAGGATTTCGCGGTCTCCTTCGATCAGCGATGGGGCTTCGGGGTGCAGTCTCTCTTCAACGCCATTAATTTGCGGTCGGGCCAATACGGTCTGGGCCGCATTTTGGTTCGGCTGTTGCGGGGCTGACCTGACGCGTAAGCGTATGGTTCGACGAGCGCATATTGCGGTTTTGCTGCTTGCTGTCTGTCTGGGCGGATGCGGCGGCTATACGATGTTCGATCCCGAAAGCACCGGCGGTTTGTCCTATTCAGGAGCTTCCGCGACGGCGCAAAACCCCCGTCCGACAACCGGCTCCACTGATAGAAGGGACGCGGCAACGCTCAACGCGCTGTTTGCCAGCGCCGCTCAACCACGATTGGACGGGCAATCGGATGACCGGGCGGCGCTTCCAGCCGCCAAACCCGTTGCGCTTGCGAGCACGGGCGATGTCTCCGGGCAACCGGCTCGTCCGTCGGCCAAGGAACCCGTCGAACCGCGCGGCCGCGCTTATCTGTTTCGCGGCGTAGCCGGCCTCATCTATTCGCGCGGCATGGATAGCTTGGCCGATCGCATCCGCCACGCTGGAATCCCGGCGAGCGTACAAACCTATCTGACGTGGCGCGGCGCCGTCGAGCAAGCCATTGCGGATTATCGGCGCGATCCTGCACCGATCATCCTCATCGGCCATTCCATGGGAGGCGATTCAGCTCTCGCACTTGCCGAGCGGCTCAACAGCGAAAACATTCCGGTGAGCCTCCTCGTGACCTACGATCCGAGCCGGATCGCCGACGACGTACCGCCAAACGTCGAGCGTTACATCAATATCTTTCAGTCATCGAACATCATGGGTGGCGGCAACGTCGTGCAAGGCTCGCGGTTTCACGGGCATTACGCGAGCTTCAATCTGAAGGACCACAGCGAGATCATTCATATCAACATCGAGAAAGCCGAGCCCATCCAGGAGCAGCTGGTGAATAAAATCGCGCAGCTGTCGGGAATGCCGGCAGCCGCGCAAGGCGAGGCCGTCCCATTGCACCTACAGGTGCCCGCCGACGCGGCCATCGAACTGTGGGATTCCGGCTTCCCGGTTCAAGCGCATGCCGGCGACACGCTCAAATCGCTGGCGGTGGCATATCACGTTCCGTTGTGGTCGCTCGCTGAAAGCAACGCGGTCTCGGTGCGTGCACCCTTGGCCGAAGGGCAGCGCGTCGTCATCCCGCGCCGTCTGGTTCCGATGGCGATGCCGAGCACGATCACCAGCTACGCACCCACCGGGCGCTGAGCCAGGTTTGCGCTAACCGTTTCCCTTAGAGCGCATTCCATCCAGAATTTAATCGATTGTTGCTCTAGCAGTGCGGAGCAAGGCAGAGTCCGCTTGGCTGGAAACAGCGCCAGAACGGCACCGGAGTGGATTGGCCGTTCACGCAAGTATTCACCGTACACCAATTGAACTGATCGCAATCGGATACGCAGCGGCCGCTGGGCTGCGCACAGGCGCCCGCTGGTTTGCTTGCCGTTTTGCCTGCTTTTACATGTTTTGCTGCCAGAGCGGGGGACAGCGACGCAGCGCAAAACGTTACCGCAAGCGCGATAGCAGCGATCGATTTTTTGGACATATTTTTGGACATGGACGGCCCTCCCAGACTCATTCCCCAAACAAATTAGCCAAAATCATAATGAGCCGACAAGCAGCGGTTTTTTTGTAATTCGCAGCTAGCCCCGTGCGCGATAAGTCGAGACGCCCTGGTCCGGCGCCCACACGTCGGACGGCAACTTACCGGCCTGCCAAAACACGTCGATCGGCATTCCCCCGCGGGGATGAAAATAGCCGCCGATGCGGAGCCATTTTGGCCTTAACAGCGCAACCAGTTTTTTCCCGATGGCGACCGTGCAGTCCTCATGAAAGGCGCCGTGGTTGCGGTAGCTGTTGAGATAGAGCTTCAGAGATTTCGATTCCACGAGCCAGCCTTTCGGGACGTAATCGATGACGAGCGTGGCAAAATCTGGCTGGCCGGTAATAGGGCAGATCGCGGTAAATTCCGGGAAAGTGAAGCGCGCCACATAGTTTGTGTCTGGATGCGGATCGCGCACGCGATCGAGCACCGCATCGGCCGGCGATGCGGGTATCGGCACAGAACGGCCAAGCTGGCGTGGTTTGGTCCTCATACGACCGTATTGGGTCGTTTCTTTGCGTCCGTCAATTTATCGCTTGAGATGCCGACCGGCACCCGAGCATTTGCGCAGTCCCTGTGGGGCTGCGATCGGCATTTTTTGGGCTCACTTTCGGGCATGACGTTCCAGGCATGACTTTTGAGACACGACTTTCCAGACATGACAATGACCGGCTCGATCCTGTAGAAGCCTCGCAGCAGCGCATGAGCCTCAGCACTTGGCTGCGGAACAGTGCATGCGCCACTTTGTGCATTCGATCCGGACTCCGCATGACAGCCATCGTCGACATTATTGGCCGCGAAATCCTCGACAGCCGGGCTAACCCGACGGTCGAGGTCGATGTCGTGCTGACCGACGGCTCTCGGGGCCGGGCCGCGGTACCGTCGGGAGCCTCGACCGGCACGCATGAAGCCGTCGAACTGCGCGATGGCGACAAGGCGCGCTATCAGGGCAAAGGCGTGCGTAACGCTGTTGACGCCGTCAATGGCGAAATATTCGACGCGCTGAGCGGCATGGACGCTGAAGCGCAGGTTAAAATCGACGAAACTCTCATCGCGCTCGACGGCACCCCGAACAAGGCGCGGCTAGGGGCGAATGCCATCCTTGGGGTCTCTCTTGCGGCCGCCAAGGCGGCGGCGGCGGCGAACGGGCTACCACTTTACCGTTATGTCGGCGGCGCTGCAGCGCGACTTCTTCCGGTGCCGATGATGAACATCGTCAACGGCGGCGTTCACGCCGACAATCCAATCGATTTTCAGGAATTTATGATCGTGCCGCTCGGCGCTAAATCCTTCGCCGAAGCTTTGCGCGCCGGCTCGGAAATCTTCCATACGTTGCGCGCCGCGCTCAAGGCGGCTGGCCACAACACCAATGTCGGCGACGAGGGCGGCTTCGCGCCCAATCTGCCGTCGGCGGAGGCCGCGTTGGACTTCGTTCTTTCGGCGATCGAAAAGGCGGGCTACCGCGCCGGCGAGGACGTGGTGCTGGCACTCGACCCGGCGGCAAGTGAATTTTTCAGCGGCGGCGCCTACTCGATCGAAGATGGCATGGCGGAGGACGATTTTGCCGGCTGGCAGAAGCTCACGCAGAAAGTCGGCGCGCGCTGCCAACTGGTCGGCGACGATATCTTCGTGACCAATGTGGCGCGGCTGTCGGACGGCATAAAAAACGGCATCGGCAACTCGATCCTGATCAAGGTCAATCAGATCGGCACGCTGTCGGAGACGCTCGCCGCCGTCGAAACCGCGCATAAGGCCGGCTACACGGCAGTCATGTCGCATCGCTCGGGCGAGACGGAGGATTCGACTATCGCCGATCTCGCAGTCGCAACCAATTGCGGCCAGATCAAAACCGGCTCTGTGGCGCGCGCAGATCGCACGGCAAAATACAATCAGCTGCTCCGCATCGAGGAGGAACTCGGTGCGCAGGCGGTCTATGCCGGCCGGAGAGCGTTCAAGGCGTTGGGCTGAAAGCGATTTCGCGCGCTTGTCCGGCGCCCGCGATCGGCGTTATATCCATCACGGTTCGTCGGGGATGCACGATGGAACAGACACTTGAATTAAAGCCGGGCAACCGCCGGCTTGTCGCCGATCGCTTGCGCGATTTCATCGTCACGTCGATCGATAGCGCGGCGCCATCCGACATGCCGTTCGCGCATCTCGTGCTTGATCGCGTCTTTCCCGATGACATTTACGCGCTGATGCTCGCCAATATGCCGGAGGTATCGGATTATCGGCCGATGCACGGCCGCAGCAAAGGCCATGACCTCAGCGACGGCACGCACACGCGCGTGAAGATCGATCTATTTCCGGAATATATCCGCCATCTGCCGCCGCAAAAGCGCGCCGTTTGGGACCTGGTGGGACGCGCGCTCTGCTGTCGCGCCGTGAAACAAGCTTTCATACGGCGGCTTGCGGCGTTGCTCGAGCGCCGCTTCGGCGCCCGCTATGCCAAAGTCGGCATGTATCCAATTCCGATTTTGACGCGCGACATTCCGGGATACCTGATCACCCCGCACACTGACACGCGATGGAAGGGCATCACGGTCCAGCTTTATCTGCCGCGCGACCACTCGAACACGCATATCGGCACCATTTTCCACGAGAGGCTTTCCGACGGCTCGCTGCCCAAGCGCAAACAGATGTCGTTTGCGCCGAATAGCGGCTACGCCTTTGCCGTCGGCACCGACACGTGGCATTCGGCCGATCCGGTGGGCCCTGAAGTGCGCACGCGCGACAGCATCCTTTTGACGTATTTCGTCGATGCCGGCGCGCTGCGTTTCCTGCGCAATCGCGGCAAGCGCTTCGGCAATTTTATCCTCAACGAAGTTCGTAACCGGCTGCCGTGATGCGGCGCGGTACTTCATCGTAGGCGCGCCCGGGAAAATGCCGGCATTAATCCCAATTTAAGCGACGTCCTCGCATGCTGCGGCATGGTCACCCGCAAACGCCTGCGCACGTTTCTCAACACGCTTGCACTCTACGCCTTGGCGGCCTTGCTCATCGGCTATTTTGGCGTCAACGCCTATAACGGCGATCGCGGGCTAAAGGCCAAGGAGGACATCGATCGGCAAATGGCCGCGCTCACCGCCGAGCTCGACCGGCTTCACGCCGAACAGGCGCAGTGGGAAAGACGCATTGCGCTGCTGAAATCGGGCGATCTCGATCCCGACATGCTTGACGAACGTGCACGTGCGCTCCTCGATTACGCCGACCCGCACGATTTGACTCTCGTGCTGAACAGGGATTCTCAGCCGACAGCCACGTCGAGGCCTTGAAGAGGTCTTGAACGGGCCTTGAACTTGCCAGCGCACGTTCCGAAATGAGCTTCTTCGACAATGATTTGGCCGCCTGATCACACGCCTGTGGCAGGTACGCCCCCGCTTTTCACCAGGGGGGGAATTCGGCTATGGGATAAGTGCCGCCGGACGTTTTGAGGTAATGATGGCCGTCGCCCAAACCAAGCAATCGGCTCACACTGCGCAAGGCTTGCTTCCCAGCGCGGATCTTGCGGCCAGCCAGACTTCCCCGTCGGAATTTTCAAAAGAACAAGAGCTGCAGGCGCTCCGCCAAATGCTCTTGATCCGCCGGTTCGAGGAAAAGGCCGGGCAGATGTACGGCATGGGGCTCATCGGTGGATTCTGCCATCTCTATATCGGGCAAGAAGCCGTCGTCGTGGGCATGAAACTTGCCATGCGCGACGGCGACCAGATGATCACCGGTTACCGCGACCACGGCCATATGCTGACCTGCGGCATGGACCCGAAGGGCGTGATGGCGGAGCTCACCGGACGCCGCGGCGGCTATTCCAAGGGCAAGGGCGGCTCGATGCACATGTTCTCGCTGGAGAAGAAATTCTACGGCGGTCACGGCATCGTCGGCGCGCAGGTACCACTGGGCACGGGGCTCGCGTTCGCCAACAAATACCGCGACACCAGTGACGTCTGTCTGACTTATTTCGGCGACGGCGCAGCGAACCAGGGCCAAGTCTACGAGAGCTTCAACATGGCCGAGCTCTGGAAGCTGCCGATCGTCTATGTGATCGAAAACAATCGCTATGCGATGGGCACGTCGGTCGAACGTTCCTCCGCGCAACCGGACTTTTCCAAGCGCGGGTCTTCCTTCAACATTCCAGGTTCGCAGGTCGACGGCATGGACGTGCGCGCGGTGAAAGCGGCCGCCGACCAGGCAATCGCTTGGTGTCGCGCCGGCAAGGGACCAATCATCCTGGAAATGATGACCTACCGCTATCGGGGCCATTCGATGTCCGACCCCGCCAAGTACCGGACCAAGGAAGAAGTGGACAAAGTGCGCACCGAGCACGATCCGATCGAACAAGTCCGCAAGCGGCTCCTTGATAAAAAATGGGCGAGCGAAGACGATTTGAAAAAGATCGATGCCGCGGTGCGCGCCGGCATCAACGAGGCGTCGGAATTCGCTACCCACGACGCCGAGCCCGATCCCGCAGAACTTTATACC
>WNGL01012530.1_pt1 | contig 13959 bp, 5 predicted proteins | sample 5400591 | NCBI WGS metagenome assembly WNGL01 (sample SAMN13153377, study PRJNA577476) | soil metagenome | isolation source: 80 cm soil or saprolite under Garry oak tree replicate 1 | place: USA:California | collected 2016-06-15
CAGAAGATGAGAATCGGGGCGCGTAGCCGTCCAGGGTGCGGCTCGCCACCCCAGCCGTGGCCGCGCGTGCGCTGGCCGGAGTTTGGGGCTATCTTGGGCCGTCCAGGCGAAAAGTGTATCAGCGGCCTGCGAGGCTAGGCCGGGGGTAGCGCCGCCGTAGTGCCTGGAACCTCAGTAATTTCAATGGTCATACCTAGATGGAGTTTCTGCACAATCTCGCGGTCGGATTCGGCGTCGCGCTGACGCCGGCGAATCTTTTTTTCGCGCTTGCCGGCGCGCTGATCGGGACATTGATCGGCGTTCTCCCCGGCATCGGCCCGATCGCGACCATCGCGATGCTGTTGCCGTTGACCTTCCATCTCGAGCCGACATCGGGCCTGATCATGCTCGCGGGCATCTTCTACGGCGCGCAGTATGGCGGCTCGACCACGGCCATTCTGGTGAACCTGCCGGGCGAGACCTCGTCGGTTGTCACCTGCATCGACGGCCACCAGATGGCGCGACAGGGCCGCGCCGGCGCCGCGCTGGCAGTGGCGGCGCTTGCCTCGTTTTTCGCGGGCTGCGTCTCGACCACGCTGATCGCCACGTTTGCGCCCCCGCTCGCCAAAGTGGGCCAGTCGTTCGGAGCGCCGGAATATTTCTCGCTGATGGTGCTCGGCCTCATTACCGCGGTCGTGCTCGCCCATGGCTCGGTGGTCAAAGCGATCGCCATGATCGTGCTCGGCCTGCTGTTCGGTCTCGTCGGCACCGACGGCAACACCGGCGGGACGCGCTTCACCTTTGGCATTACGGAACTGACCGACGGGATCGACGTCGCCACGCTCGCCATCGGCATATTCGGCATCGGCGAGATCATCACCAATTTGACGCAGCCGCGGGAAACGCGCTCGTTGGCGGCGCAGAAGATCACCCGGCTCTGGCCGACGCGCGAGGATTTCGGGCGCGCCTGGCCGGCGGTGCTGCGCGGCACGGCGCTCGGCTCCATCCTCGGTGTGCTTCCGGGCGGTGGCGCGACGCTGAGCGCGTTCGCCGCCTATGCGGTCGAGAAACGGTGGTCGAAGAACTCTTCACAATTCGGGCACGGCGCGGTCGAGGGCGTGGCGGGACCTGAATCAGCCAACAATGCCGGCGCGCAGACCTCGTTCATCCCCATGCTGACCTTGGGGATCCCGGGCAACGCGGTGATGGCGCTGATGATCGGCGCGCTCACCATCCACGGCATCCAGCCCGGCCCGCAGATCATGAGCGAACGCCCCGGCATGTTCTGGGGCATGATCGCCAGCATGTGGATCGGCAATCTGATGCTGGTGATCATCAACCTGCCGCTCATCGGCATGTGGGTCCAGCTTTTGAAGGTGCCGTACCGCTTTCTCTATCTCGCGATCCTGTTGTTTTGCGGCATCGGGGTCTACACGGTGAGCAACAGCCCGGCGGCGGTGCTGTTGGCGGCGTTCTTCGGCGTGCTCGGATACGTCTTCACGCGGCTCGAATGCGAGGCAGCGCCACTGATCCTCGGTTTCGTGCTCGGCCCGCTGATGGAGGAGAATCTCCGGCGCGCCATGCGGATTTCGAGCGGCGACCCGGCGATTTTCCTCGAGCGGCCGATCAGCGTCGGTTTGTTGATCGCAGCGCTCGCGCTGTGCGTGTTGGTCGCGCTGCCGGCGATCCGCAGCAAGCGCGAAGAGGCGTTCCAGGAATAGGCATAATAGGCCGGGTCGGGCTGTTCGCGCGATTGCGCGGCGTCTCGCCGCGCCCTCGGCCCACGGTGACGCCGGGGACGACCTCGACCGCTAGTCCCGCGCCTCGGCAGGCCGCGATCTCCTCGGCGGCGCGGCCGAACATCGAGGAGCCGCCGCCCTTGAGCCGCACGACGCGCCCGCCGGCCTTGGCGAGCGCGACCATCAATGCATTGATTTCGTCCTGCTGGCAGAAGCGACCAGTCTTGCCGACCAGCACCGTCTTTGCCTCGCGCCGGGCGAAGTCGAGCATGTCTGGCGAGAGGTGATCATCGATCAGAATGATGTCGGCTGACTGCAGCGCGCGCACCGCGCGCAACGTGAGCAGCTCGGGATCGCCCGGGCCCGCGCCGACCAGCGTGACGCTGCCGGCGCCGGCGGCCGTGGCTTGGTCCTTTGCGCTCAGAATTGCATCGAAATCGGATGACGCGGGTTCGCGTTCCGGATTGCTAACCGCAAAGGCCGCGAAGGCCCGCCAGAACCGCCGCCGCCCCGATGACGAAAGTCCCGAGGATTGCACCGCCTTGCGCCAGTGGCGGGCGGCCTCGGCCCAGCGGGCAAAGCCGCGCGGGATCATCGCCTCGAGCCTGCTGCGGATCGCCTGGCCGAAGACCGGCGCCGCGCCGTCGGTCGAAATGCCGATGACGAGCGGCGAGCGGTTGACGATGGCGCCGAAGGAAAAATCGCAATACGCGGGCCGGTCGATCACATTGACCGGAACGCCGGCCGCGCGCGCGGCGCCGGCGAAGCGCTCGGCCTCCGCCTCATCGTCGAAGCCGCCGACGGCGACGGCAGCGTCGGCAAAGTCCTTTATCCGCCACGGCCGCTGCTGCAGCACGATCGTCGCGTGCGCGGCTTGCGCCGCCACGGCACGCAGCTCCTCGCATGGGAGCTCGGCAAAGACCGCGACATGGGCGCCGGCCGCCGACAACAGCTCCGCTTTCCAGGCCACCGGCGCGCCGTTGCCGGCGATCACCGCGCGCTTGCCGTCGAGCGCCAGGAAGATCGGCAGCCGCGCCAGCGCTTGCATACGCGGCGGAAGCGCTGGCGAGGGATCACGTCCGTCCTCGACCGCGGACATCAGTATACGTCCTGCTGATAGCGCCCGGATTTTTTCAGATTGGCGACGAACGCAATCGCCTCGTCGGTCGTCCGCGCACCATGCGCGGCGACGATCTCGACCCATGCGCCCTCGACATCCTTGGCCATGCGTTTGGCATCGCCGCAGACGTAGACGTGCGCGCCGTCGGCGAGCCAGGCCCAGAGGTCGCGGCCGACCTCGCGCATGCGGTCCTGGACGTAGAACTTCTCGGCGCCGTCGCGCGACCAGGCGAGCGAAAGCCGGGTCAGCGCGCCCGCCGCCTTCATGCCGGCGAGCTCGTCCTCGTAGAAGAAATCGTAATCGCGGCGCTGGTGGCCGAAGAACAGCCAGTTGCGCCCGGGCGCTTTGCTCGCCATGCGTTCGTGCAGGAAGGCGCGAAACGGTGCGATGCCGGTGCCGGGGCCGATCATGATGATGGGCACGGACGGGTCGGCCGGCAGACCGAAGTGCTGCGCCTTCTGGACGTAGACGTTGACCTTGTCTCCGGGGCGCAAGCGCTCGCCCAGGAAGGTCGACGCGACGCCGAGCCGCGTGCGGCCGTTGATCGGATAGCGCACCGCATCGACGCACAGCGCCATGCGGTGGCGATCGATCCTGGGCGAGCATGCGATGGAATAGAGCCGCGGTTGCAATGGGTCGAGTGCCTCGACGAAGGCCTCCGGATCGGGGCGCACGCCGGGAAATTTCTTGATGGCGGCGAGCACGTCGAGCGTGGCGGCGTCGCCGTCCGGATCCTCGCCGGCGGCAAGCGCCTTCGCCTTCTGCCGCCGCTCGCCGCCGGTGATGTAGGAGAACAGCTGAAACAGCATGTCGGGCGCGGCGCCGAGCGAAACGCCGTCGATCAACACGTCGCGCAGCGCCCGGCCGGCGATGGGGAAATCCGGCGGCGCGTCGAGCGCCGCGATCACGGCGTCGGCGAGCGCGGGATCGTTGGTCGGGAAGACGCCGAAGGCATCGCCGACCGCATAGTTGATGCCGCTCGCCGTCAGGTCGAGCTCAATATGCCAGGTCTCCTTCTCGGAACCCGCTTTGTTGAGGCGCGTGCGCGACAGAAAGCGTGCCTCGGTCGGGCACTCGCGCGAACATCCCGGCGCGGCGGCCGGTGCAACCGTAGCAGCGGCAGGCGTAGGGGTCTTGCTCGGCGTCTCGGCCGCTGCCGGCGCCTTGCCAAGCTCCTGGTGCAGCGCCTTGAGCATGCGGGTGGTTTCTTTGCCACCGGGCACGCAGAGATTTAGCCGCTCTTCCTTTTTGAGAAAGATGGCGTCGGAATAGTCCTGACAGTTGTATCCGCATTGTCCGCAGTCCTGTTGTCCCATCGCCGCCATCATCCGCCGGTGCAGCGGACGGCCTTCGGCGAGCTTCATGCGATCGGCGAGTGGCATGGCCGGGTCGTGCCACGGGGCGCCGTCGTCGTCCTCGCGGGTCGGGGTGGCTGGCGCCGCGAGGTCGAGCGCGCCCGGCAGCAACGCCGCCGCCTGGTCCAACGACAGCGGAGTGATGCCGCGTTCGAGCGAAAGCAGCCCGGCGAACAGGCCGTTGAGCCACACGCGCTGCTCCGCGCTGAAGGGCGCGCTCTCCGGAATGAGCGACGGCAGCGGCGCGCGCGGCGGCAGGATCATCCGATCGCTTCGCCTTCGATGAGAGATCGCAGCGCATCGACCTCGTGCCGGCGAGTGAAAGCGAGGAAGCTTTCCCGCGGCGAGACGCGGTGCGCGAGATAGGCCTTGAGCATGCGCTCGACGGTCTTCGGCGCATCCTCGGCTTTGACGTCGTGGTAGATTTCAGGCGCGATCGTCGCGTCAGGGCCGAAACCGCCACCGACGTGAATGTGGTAGCCCTCGACCGCGTCGCCGTCTTCGGATGTCTGCACTTTGCAGGCCAGCAATCCGATGTCGCCGATGTAATGTTGCGCGCAGGAGTGGTGGCATCCGGTGAGATGGATGTTGACGGGGCCGTCGAGCGCGACGCGGCTTTCGCACCAGCGCGCGATCTCCTCGGCATGCCGCTTGGTGTCGGAGGCGGCAAACTTGCAACCGACGTTGCCGGTGCAGGCGACGAGTCCCGCGCGAATCGAGTTCGTGCTGGTGGACAGGCCGAGTGTCTCGATCCTCGCTTGCGCCGCCTTCACGTTTTCCGAATGCACGCCCGAGATGATCAGGTTCTGCCAGACGGTGAGCCGAATATCGCCGTCGCCGAGGTCGCGCGCGACCTGCGCGAGCCCTCGCATCTGTTCGGCTGTCATCTTGCCGACTGGAAGGACGACGCCGACCCAATTGCGGTCGGGCTGCTTCTGCGTATGCACGCCGATATGAGCGGCGCGATCGAACGGCGGGCGCGGCGCGAGCGCGTCGCCGGCAACGCGGTCGAGCTTGCGGCCGAGCTTCTCCTCGACCAGCGCCAGCACCTTGTCGAGACCCAGCCGGTCGATGACGTATTTGAGTCGTGCCTTGGTGCGGTCGGTACGGTCGCCATGATCGATGAATACGCGCACGATGGCGTCGGCCACCTTGGTGGCGTCGGCGGGCTTGACCACCACGCCGGTCTCGCGCGCGAAGTCCTTGTGCCCGGTAATGCCGCCGATGATCAGCCGAAACCACACGCCGGGTGCGACCTCGCGGCCGTCCTTCACCTCGACCGCTTGGAAGCCGATGTCGTTGGTGTCCTCGAGCACGGGAATGATGCCGCCGCCGTCGAAGCCGACATTGAACTTGCGCGGCAGGCCGTAGAGCGCGCGCTCGTTGAGGATGTGGAAATGCCATTCGCGCGCGTAGGGCCGCGTGTCGGTCAGCTCCTGCGGATCGATGCCCGCCGTCGGCGAGCCCGTGACGTTGCGAATATTGTCGGCGCCCGAGCCGCGCGAGCACAGCCCGAGCTCCTGCACCGCCTCGACCATGGCGACGGCGTTCTTGGCCTCGATCTCGCGCACCTGCAGGTTGGCGCGGGTGGTGACATGGGCATAGCCGCCGCCGTAGCGCTCGGCCAGATCGGCGACGCCGGCGAATTGCCAATGGGCGAGGATGCCGTTCGGCATGCGCAGCCGGCACATGTAGGAATTCTGATTGGGCGCCACGTAGAACAGGCCGAAGAAGCGCCAGCGGAAATTGTCCGGCGGCTTGGGATATTCGTTGTTCGCCGCTTGTGCCTTGAGGCGTTCGTAGCCGTCGAAGGGATGCAGCTCGCGCTTGAATTTCTCCTGCTCGGAGAGCTTGCCGCCGGCGGCGAGGACGCGGTCTTGCGCGCGCAAATGCGCAGCGTCGGGGCCGCTCGGCTCCGCCGCCTTTGCTCCCCCAGCGGCGGAAGTGCCGGCGCTCTCTCGCGCGGCCTTGGCGATCTGCAGGCCGGCGACGAAGCCTTCGAGGTAACGTTTCTGCTCGGGGTTGAAATCGCCAGACATGGGTTGCGTTCGGCTTCTTTTTGAGCAGCGCGCACGCCAAAGCACCGCACGAACGGCCCCGTTGGCCCGGTATGCTGCACAGCAGCAAAGACCGTGCCAAGCCGATTGTCGTTGATTTCGTTAGGGATTTTCGGTTCCGGCAGTGGGTTTTCGCCGCTGTCCTGGGCAGCCGCCTGGGATTTACGTCGAAATTCTATGCAGCCGCGTCGGCTCCGTCATAGACGCCACGCGCGAAAAAAATGGCGTTTGGCGTTGGCTTGTGACGGCCCCCAGCTGATCCCCCGACGGCGCGCAAAATTGCGCGACATGGCTGCGCGCGTGCGTCAGGGCCCCCCGATCCTATTGCCGCAATGATCAGGGCTAGGCTCCGCTGAAGCGCATCGTCGCGCCCCACCCAGGCCCATACGCGTCGCAGCGGATTGGATGGTGCTGCGGTTCGATTACGGCTGACCGGCTGATGCGGCGCGACCGAGACGGCCGGCCCCATATCGCCGTTCGGGGAATTTCGCGGCCTCGCCGCTCTCGGCGGGGACGAAGATCTTCTGCAGCACCTGCCGTTGCACCGGCTTCTTGACGATCGGCACGTAATCGAAGCGGCTGTCGATGCTCTCAACGCCATAGCCGGTGATGAACACGAACGGAATGTTCCGCGCCGCCAGCACGTCGGCGACCGGGTAGACGAATTCTCCTCCGAGATTGACGTCGATGATGCCGGCGTCGATGTTGTCGTGCACGGCGGCGACCATGGCCTCGGCCAGGCGGCTGAAGGGTCCGATGACCGAAAATCCGAGTTCGGTCAGGATGTCCTTCATCATCATGGCGACCAAAATCTCATCTTCCACCAGCAGGACGCGGTTGCCGGTCTCGAGCTGAAGCGGAAGCGCCGGCCGCTCTTCGCCCATCGTCCAATGGGCGCCAGCGCGGTGTGTCAGCGGCTCGATGCTGTCGCCCCGAGGCACGCATAGGCTGCAGTACAGGCCTTCCGGACGCCAATGGAAGGCGGCTTCGCCCGCGAGCTGGCGCTCGACGCTGGCGCTGATCATCCGGATGCCGAAGCCCGGCGCGGCCGGCGGCTGCGGGCATGGTCCGCCGCTCTCGGTCCAGCGCAGGAGAAGACTGCGCGGCTGCAATTCCCAATTGACTTCCACGCGCCCCGACATCACCGACAGCGAGCCGTACTTGGCGGCATTGGTGGCGAGCTCGTGCAGCGCGAGCGCGAGCGTCTGGGCGGTGCGCGGCTCGAGCGAGGCGTCGGGGCCGGCGGCCGTGACTCTTTCGGGGGCGTCGGCGCGATAGGGAGCGAGCTCTTCGTCGATGAGGCGCGCGAGGTCGGCGCCCTGCCAGCGGCTCTGGGCCAGCAGCGTGTGCGCGCGCGCCAGCGCGCCGATCCTCCCATCGACCGCGGCGACGTAGGACTTGATGGTGTCGGCGCGGGTCAGGCGCACGATCGATTGCACGAGCGCCAAGGCGTTGCGCGCGCGGTGGTCGACCTCGCGCGCCAACAGCACCTGGCGCTCTTCGGCTTCCTTGCGGTCGGTGATGTCGACGGTCACGCCGCTGATGCGCACGATATTGTCGGTCGCGTCGACGCTGGCCACCGCCGTTCCGATGCACCAGCGCAACTCGCCGTTCGGACGGCAGACGCGAAATTCGCTCTGAAAGCTCGGCGTGTCGGCCGCCGCCGGCTTGATCGCGTTCTGCAGATGCTTCCAGTCCTCTGGATGGATCAGCGCCTTGATATTGTCGACGGTGAGATCGAAGCTCGCGGGATCGACCCCGAAAATCCGATATTGCCCGTCGTCCCAGACGAAATGGCCGTTGAGGGGATCCCATTCCCAGGATCCCATCTGACCGGCGGCGAGCGCCAAGCTGCGACGCTCTTCGCTCTGCATCAGCCGCGCGGTCGAGGCCTCCAATTCCGCCGTTCGCTCCGCGACGCGACGCTCGAGCTCCTGGTTGAGCTGTTCGAGCTGCCTGGTCTTGCGATAGAGCTCGGCGAAGATCCTGACCTTGGCGCGCAGCACCTCGGGAATGACCGGCACCGGGACGTAATCGACCGCCCCCATCTCGTAGGCGCGCAGGCGATCGACGTCGGTCAAATGGATGGCGGAAATGAAGATGATCGCGGTGCGCTGAAAGCGCGGGTGCTCGCGGATCATCGCCGCCAGTTGGAAGCCGTCGAGCTCGGGCATGCACACGTCCACGAGGATGACGGCAATGTCCTGCTTGAGGAGGTGTTCGAGCGCCTCTTTGGCCGAGGCAGCCTTGATGAGCCGCTCGCCCAGTTCGGCGAGGATCGTCTCGTAGCTCAAGAGCTTGGCCGGCTGATCGTCGACCAGCAGGATGTTGACTTTGTCGTCCGAAGCCATCGCCCCTCTCCGCCGCTAGCGATGCAGCCACATGCGCAGCGCCGATAACAGCTGCTCGGTGTTGACGGGCTTGGCCAGATAGTCGGACGCGCCCGCCTCCATGCACTTCTCGCGGTCGCCCTTCATGGCTTTTGCCGTCAGTGCGATGATCGGCAGCCGCCGGAAGCCCGGTTTCTGCCGGATCACTCGAATGGTCTGGTATCCATCCATCTCCGGCATCATGATGTCCATCAGGACGATCGCCAGATCGGGCGTCGTCTCGGCGAGCGCGATCGCTTCGCTGCCGGTCGTGGCGGTGAGCACGCGCATGCCGCGCCGTTCCAGCACGCTCGACAACGCGAAAATGTTGCGCGCGTCATCATCGATCAGCAGCACGGTGCGACTGACCAGGTCCTCGTCGGAGCTGGTGAGGCGCTCGAGCATGCGCTGCTTGTCGGGCGGAAGGTCGGTGACGATACGGTGCAGGAACAAGGCGGTTTCGTCGAGCAGACGCTCGGGCGATTCGACGCCCTTGACCACGATGCTGCGCGCCATGGTGTGCAGCTCGGCATCTTCCTCCGCCGACAATTCGCGGCCCGTGAACACGACCACCGGCACGTCGGACAGGCTGGAGTCGTCGCGCAGCTCCTCCAACACCTCGAAGCCCGACATGTCCGGCAGCCGGAGATCGAGCACGACGCAGTCGCAGGGATCTCGGCGCAGAACGCGCAAGGCCTCGGAGCCGGTGCCGGCGGTCACGATTTCGATGTCGTCGTGGCCGAGCAGTTCCGCGATGCTCATCTGCTCGGCGCGGTCGTCTTCCACGACCAGGAGCCGCTTGCGGCGCGGCTTGGCGTATTCCTTGATGCGCGACAAGGCCGCCTCCACGCCCTCGGGAGAAGTCGGCTTGGTGACGAAGGAGAAGGCGCCCCGCGCCAGGCCGTGCTGGCGGTCTTCGTCCAGAGTGATGATTTGCACCGGAATGTGCCGCGTCAGCGGGTTCTGCTTGAGCTGGCTGAGCACGGTCCAGCCCAGCATGTCGGGCAGGAACACGTCGAGCGACACCGAGTCGCCGGGCTGGATCTCGAGCCGATCGTCGGGAATCTGCTCGATCGGACGCTCCGGCACCGCATGGATGCTGGGCGCGTGCATCGCCGCCTGCGCGGAGGCGGCCGCCGCCGGCTTGGGCGCCGTGCTCGAGCCGACGTATTTCAGCGGCAGATAGAGCGTGAAGGTGCTGCCCACGTTCGGCGAGCTGCGCAGCTGGATTTCACCGCCGAGGAGGTTCGACAGCTCGCGGCTGATCGCAAGCCCCAGCCCGGTGCCGCCGTATTTGCGGCTGGTGCTGGCGTCGGCCTGCATGAAGGCCTCGAAAATGACCTTCTGCTTGTCCTGCGGAATGCCGATGCCGGTGTCGGAGACTTCGAAGGCCACGACCGTCGGCGCCTGCTTGAGCACCGGGTGCCCCGCGCTCCAGCCGCTCTGGACCTCCGAAATGCTCAGCCGCACGCCGCCTTGGGTGGTGAACTTGAACGCGTTCGAGAGCAGGTTCTTGAGAACCTGCTGCAGGCGCTTGGAGTCGGTGTTGATGCTGCGTCCGAGATTGGGGTCGAGACTGACCTCGAACGAGAGTTGCCGCGTCTCGGCCTCGTGCCGGAACGGACGCGCGACCATGTCGAGCAGGTTTGCGAAAGCGATGTCCTCGGCATCCACCGTCACGGTCCCGGATTCGATCTTGGATAGATCGAGAATGTCGCTGATCAGGTTCAGCAGGTCGGTGCCGGCGCCGTGGATGGTGCGGGCGAACTCGACCTGCTTGGGCACGAGATTGCCGTCCGGGTTGTCCGCGAGCTGCTGTCCCAGGATCAGGATGCTGTTGAGCGGCGTGCGCAGCTCGTGCGACATGTTGGCGAGGAATTCCGATTTGTACTTGGAGGTGAGCGCGAGCTCGGTTGCCTTCTCCTCCAGCGCGCGGCGCGCCTGCTCGATTTCCTGGTTCTTGCGCTCCACCTCGACGTTGCGCTCGGCGAGCTGCTCGGCCTTCTGCTCGAGCTGCTCGTTGGTCTGCTGCAGCTCGCGCTGCTGCGCCTGCAATTCGCCGGCGAGTTGCTGCGATTGCTTGAGCAGCCCCTCCGTCTGCATCGTTGCCTCGATGCTGTTGAGCACGATGCCGATGTTGGTCGTAAGCTGTTCGAGGAACATCGTCTGCAGCTCGGTGAATTCGCTGAGCGAGGCGAGCTCGATCACCGCCTTGACCTGATTTTCGAACAGCACCGGCAGCACCACGATATTGCGCGGTACCGACTTGAACAGCGCCGATCCGATCGGAACCGCGCCCTTGGGCATTTCGCTGATCAGCATTCGCCGCTTGTCGACGGCGCACTGCCCGATCAGTCCCTCCCCGACCAGAAGATGCTCGGGATGCCCATTGAGGCCGTCGTCGGCATAGGCCGAGAGCAGGTGCAGGCTCGGCACTTCCTCGCTCGTCGCCTGGTAGATGACGCCGAGCTGCGCGTTGACCAGCGGCGTGAGTTCGGACAACAGGAGCCTGCCGACGGTGACCAGATCGCGCTGGCCCTGCAGCATGTTGGTAAACTTGGCCAGGTTGGTCTTCAACCAATCCTGTTCGGTGTTGCGGTCGGTGGTGAGCCGCAGGTTGTCGATCATCGTGTTGATGTTGTCTTTGAGCGTGGCCACCTCGCCGCGCGCATCGACTTGAATCGAGCGGGTCAGGTCGCCCTTGGTCACGGCGGTCGCGACCTCGGCGATGGCGCGCACCTGCGTGGTCAAGTTCGCGGCCAACAGGTTGACGTTGCCGGTGAGGTCCTTCCAGGTGCCGGCTGCGCCCGGCACGTTGGCCTGGCCGCCGAGGCGGCCTTCCACGCCCACCTCGCGCGCGACGCTGGTGACCTGATCGGCGAAGATCGCGAGCGTGTCGGTCATGTTGTTGATGGTCTCGGCGAGCGCCGCCACCTCGCCCTTCGATTTCACCGTCAGGTTCTGCTTGAGGTCGCCGTTGGCGACGGCGGTCACGACCTTCACGATGCCGCGCACCTGCTCGGTCAGATTGGCCGCCATCACGTTGACCGTGTCGGTCAAGTCCTTCCAGGTGCCGGCGACGCCCGGGACTGCGGCCTGGCCGCCGAGCAGGCCCTCGGTGCCGACTTCGCGCGCGACGCGCGTCACCTCCGAGGCGAACGCGTTGAGCTGGTCCACCATGGTGTTGATGGTGTCCTTGAGCTCCAGAATCTCGCCTTTCACGTCGACGGTGATCTTGCGCGACAGGTCGCCGCGTGCCACCGCCGTGGTCACCTCGGCGATGTTGCGGACCTGGGTGGTGAGGTTGGCGGCGAGCAGGTTGACGTTGTCAGTGAGGTCCTTCCAGGTGCCGGCGACGCCCGGCACCACGGCCTGACCGCCCAGGCGCCCGTCGGTGCCGACCTCGCGCGCCACGCGCGTCACCTCGGCGGCGAACGAGCGCAGCTGTTCGACCATGGTGTTGAGCGTTTCCTTCAGCAGCAGGATCTCGCCGCGCACGTCCACGGTGATCTTCTTGGAGAGGTCGCCGCCGGCGATCGCGGTCGCCACCTCGGCGATGTTGCGGACCTGCGCGGTGAGGTTCGAAGCCATGAAATTGACGTTGTCGGTGAGGTCCTTCCAAGTGCCGGCGACGCCCGGCACTTGCGCCTGGCCGCCGAGCTTGCCCTCGGTGCCGACCTCGCGCGCGACGCGCGTGACTTCCGACGCGAAGGCGTTGAGCTGGTCCACCATGGTGTTGATGGTGTTCTTGAGCTCCAGGATTTCGCCCTTCACGTCGACCGTGATCTTGCGCGAGAGATCGCCGCGCGCCACCGCCGTCGTCACCTCGGCGATGTTGCGCACCTGGGCGGTGAGGTTGCCCGCCATCGAATTCACGCTGTCGGTGAGGTCTTTCCAGGTGCCCGCGACGCCCGGCACGTTCGCCTGCCCGCCCAGGCGCCCTTCGGTGCCCACCTCGCGCGCCACGCGCGTCACCTCGCCGGCGAACCGGTTGAGCTGGTCCACCATGGTGTTGAGCGTTTCCTTCAACTGAAGGATTTCGCCGCGCACGTCGACCGTGATCTTGCGCGAGAGGTCGCCGCCAGCAATCGCGGTCGCCACCTCGGCGATGTTGCGGACTTGGCCGGTCAAATTGCCCGCCATCGAGTTCACGCTGTCGGTCAAGTCCTTCCAGGTGCCGGCGACGCCCGGCACTTGCGCCTGGCCGCCGAGCTTGCCTTCGGTGCCGACCTCGCGCGCCACGCGCGTGACTTCCGCGGCGAAGGCGTTGAGCTGATCGACCATCGTATTGAGCGTTTCCTTGAGCTGCAGGATCTCGCCGCTCACGTTGACGGTGATCTTTTTCGACAGGTCGCCTTGCGCCACCGCGGTCGCGACCTCGGCGATGTTGCGGACCTGCCCGGTCAGGTTCGACGCCATCGAATTGACGCTGTCGGTCAGGTCCTTCCAGGTGCCGGCGACGCCGCGCACCATGGCCTGGCCGCCGAGCTTGCCTTCGGTGCCGACCTCGCGCGCCACGCGCGTCACCTCGCCGGCGAACGCGTTGAGCTGGTCCACCATGGTGTTGATGGTGTCCTTGAGCTCCAGGATTTCGCCGCGCACGTCGACCGTAATCTTCTTGGAGAGGTCGCCGCTGGCGATGGCGGTCGACACCTCGGCAATGTTGCGGACCTGCGCGGTCAGGTTCGACGCCATCGAATTGACGCTGTCGGTCAAGTCCTTCCAGGTGCCGGCCACGCCGAGCACGTTGGCCTGGCCGCCGAGGCGCCCTTCGGTGCCGACCTCGCGCGCCACGCGCGTCACCTCGCCGGCAAACGCGTTGAGCTGATCGACCATCGTATTGATGGTCTCCTTGAGCTGCAGAATTTCACCGCTCACGTTCACCGTGATCTTTTTCGAGAGGTCGCCGCCGGCGATGGCGGTCGCGACGTCGGCGATGTTGCGGACCTGCGCGGTCAGGTTCGAGGCCATGAAGTTGACGCTGTCGGTCAGGTCCTTCCACGTGCCGGCGACGCCTGGCACCTGGGCTTGGCCGCCGAGCTTGCCCTCGGTGCCGACCTCGCGCGCGACACGCGTCACCTCCGACGCGAACGAGTTCAACTGGTCCACCATCGTGTTGAAGGTGTCCTTGAGCTCGAGAATTTCGCCGCGCACGTCGACCGTGATCTTGCGCGAGAGATCGCCGCGCGCCACCGCCGTCGTCACCTGGGCGATGTTGCGCACCTGGTCGGTGAGGTTGCCGCACATGGCGTTCACCGAGTCGGTCAAATCCTTCCAGGTGCCGGCCACGCCCGGCACGATGGCCTGGCCGCCGAGCTTGCCTTCGGTGCCGACCTCGCG
>WNGL01015593.1_pt1 | contig 13959 bp, 10 predicted proteins | sample 5400591 | NCBI WGS metagenome assembly WNGL01 (sample SAMN13153377, study PRJNA577476) | soil metagenome | isolation source: 80 cm soil or saprolite under Garry oak tree replicate 1 | place: USA:California | collected 2016-06-15
GGCGACATTCAGAACGGCAATGTGATGGTGGCCGATGGCGAGATCAAGCTGATCGATTACGATGGCATGTTCGTCCCCGGTATGCATCCCGGCAACGGCAGCGAGACCGGGCACAGGCACTTCCAGCATCCCGGCCGGCGTGTCGCCAATTTCGGTCCCGGGATGGACCGATTCAGCTTCATTGCGCTCGATCTCAGCTTGAGGGCCCTCATTGAGGACAGATCGATATACTCGAAATTCCGCGAGGGCGGGGAGACCATCATCTTCAAGGCCAACGACTTCGCGGACCCGCAGAATAGCGAAATCTTCCGACGTCTATTGGCGATGCCGAAGCTGAAGGGGCAGGCGCGCAGCTTTGCCGCAATCTGCGAAGCCCCGCTCGCGGCGGTCCCAACCCTGGACGAATTTCTCTCCGGCCGGAACATTCCGGCGGCGAAGGCACCGATCAACGCAACGCTCGCATCCGCGACAAAGCCGGCGGCGGCCTACATCCCCGCCTACCCAGTCGTCGATGCGCTCAATTTTTCGGCTGCGCTGCAGCGGGTCGGCGACCGGGTCGAGTTGATCGGGCGGATCGTCGAAATCAAGCCGGGATCCCGGAAACAGGGCAAGGGTCGGAGCAAGCGCTATGTCTTCATCAATTTTGGCTCGTGGCGGGGCAATATCGTCAAGATCTCGATCTGGTCCGATGGGCTTGCCAGGTTGAAGGAGCAGCCGTCGGCCAAATGGATCGGCCGTTGGGTCAGCGTTACCGGCCTCATGGACGTGCCCTATGAAACCAAGCTCTACAAGCACTTGAGCATCACGGTGCAGGAAGAAGGGCAGATCCAGTGGCTCGATGACGCGCAAGCCGGATTCCGACTGGCAAGCATCGCGATGGCACCGCCGTCCCGCGATCGCGGTTTGATGGGCGCAGCTTCCTCCGGAAGTCCAGTGGCCGCGTCGCCGCCCGCCGCCGCGAAGCCGAAGACGCTGCGGCCCCGCAGTCAGGGTACCGCGCGCGGCCACAAGCGCGCTGGCCGGCAACAGCCGATTCCGGCTACAGCCGTTGCGGTCCCCGCTCAACAAGCTATCCAATCGCCAAGGCGCTTCTTGGCCGCGATTCCTCAGTGGATGTGGGCGATCGGGACCATCATCGCTCTGATCGCGTTTATTCGAATGTATGCGTAGCCGCGCTACACTTTAAGCTTTCTTCAAGGCCTCGATGGCATCCCGGACATCGGGGTCGAGCCCCGCGCCATCGGCGTCAAGATGCGCCAAGATCGCAGAACGCATCCGGGGATCCCAGAATTTTCGGATGTGCTCGGTGATTCCCGGCACCGCCTTGTCATGGCCCTGGCTCTGAAAGAACTTGCCGATTTGATTGGCCATATGGATCAGGCGGTCAGGCGACATGAACGGCTCCTTGCGTGGCGGCTCCCCGGGCAGCGACATCAGCTTTAATTCGGTGGGAGTGGGTGAAGACTTCAAATCCGTCGCTGCGCGCAATCGCGGCCAGCGTGATGCCGGCGGCTTCCGCCATCCGTACCGCCAGCGCGGTCGGGGCGGAGACTGCCACCATCAGCGGCGCGCCGATGGTCGCCGTCTTCTGCACCATTTCGACCGAGACCCGGCTGGTCAGCAGCACCATGCCCTCGCTGGCACGGACCTGCTGCAGCGCCAGCGCGCCGGCCAGCTTGTCCAGCGCATTGTGGCGGCCGACATCCTCGCGCAACGCGACGATGCCGCGCGCCGGCATCCAGAGCGCCGCCGCGTGTACCGCACGGGTTTCGGTATTGATCGCTTGCAGCGACGGGATGCTCTGGATCGCGGCCGTGATCTCGCGCGGCGAAAACGATCGGCCCTGCGCGACGATAGCTGCGGGGCGAACGGCTTCCGCAATTGAATCGATGCCGCATATTCCGCAGCCGGTTGGTCCTGCGATGTGCCGCCGCCGCTCGCTGAGCCGGTCGGCTTTCGATTGCGCCAGCCACATCCGCAATTCGATGCCGTCATCGAGCTGCACGATATCAAGCGATTCGATATCCTCAGCGGATCGGACGATGCCTTCGCTCAGGCTGAACCCAACGGCGAAATCCCGGAGGTCCTGAGGCGTGCCCATCATGACGGCGTAGGTGCCGCCGTTATAGGTCAGCGCAATCGCGGTCTCCTCCGGAATGGCGCGCATGCCTTCGGCCGGGCTGCCGCCGCGCCAGGCCTGACGATCAACTGTGCGGACCGGATCGTGCACCGGCTACTCCGCTGCTGCCACTGATGGCGCGATGCGGCGCGAGTGGCGGGCCTGCTCGTCATAGGCCTTTTGCCATTCCGATGGACCGTTCGACGGCGAAATCTGCACCGCCGTGACCTTGTATTCCGGGCAGTTGGTGGCCCAGTCGGAATACTCCGTGGTGATGACGTTGGCCTGCGTGTCCGGATGGTGGAATGTGGTGTAGACCACCCCCGGCGCCACGCGCTCGGTGATCAGCGCCCGCAACGTGGTTTCGCCGGCCCGGCTCGCGAGCCTGACCCAGTCGCCATCGCGTACGCCGCGCTGCTCGGCGTCATGGGGATGCATTTCCAGCCGGTCCTCTTCGTGCCAGATGATATTGTCGGTGCGGCGCGTCTGCGCGCCGACATTGTACTGGCTGAGAATGCGTCCCGTCGTGAGCAACAGCGGATAGCGCGGACCGGTGCGCTCGTCGGTGGCAACGTATTCCGTGACCACGAATTTTCCTTTGCCGCGCACGAAACCATCGATGTGCATGACCGGTGTGCCGAGCGGCATCTTCTCGTTGCAGGGCCATTGCACCGAGCCGAGTTCGTCGAGCCTGGCATAGGATACGCCGCTGAAGGTCGGCGTGAGGGCGGCGATCTCATCCATGATCTTGGAGGGATGATCGTAGGGCATGTCATAGCCCATCGCCTTGGCAAGGCGGATCGTCACTTCCCAGTCGGCCAACCCATTGCGCGGCGTCATCACCTTGCGGACGCGCTGGATGCGCCGCTCGGCGTTGGTGAAGGTGCCGTCCTTCTCAAGGAAGGTCGATCCGGGCAGGAACACATGGGCGTAGTTCGCGGTCTCATTGAGGAAGAGATCGTGGACGATGACGCATTCCATCGCCGACAGGGCCGCGACCACGTGCCTGGTGTTGGGATCGGACTGCAGGATGTCTTCGCCCTGCACATAGATCCCCATGAAGGTGCCCTCGATTGCGGCATCGAACATGTTGGGGATGCGCAAGCCCGGTTCCTTGTTGAGCTTGACGTTCCACATCGCCTCGAACTGTTCGCGCACCGCATCGCCGGAGATGTGCCGATAGCCAGGCAGCTCGTGCGGGAACGAACCCATGTCGCAAGCACCCTGCACGTTGTTCTGGCCGCGCAGCGGGTTCACGCCGACACCGGGACGGCCGATGTTGCCGGTCGCCATCGCCAGATTGGCGATGGCGATGACGGTGGTGGAGCCCTGGCTGTGCTCGGTGACGCCGAGCCCGTAATAGATCGCGCCATTGCCGCCGGTGGCGAACAGCCGGGCCGCGCCGCGCAGTTCTTTCGGATCGACGCCGGTCACGATCGCGGTCGCCTCCGGGCTGTTCTTCGGCAATGCCACGAATGCGGCCCAATCCTCGAACTCGCTCCAGTCGCAGCGCTCGCGCACGAAGGCTTCATCGACGAGGCCCTCGGTGACGATCACATGGGCCAATGCGGTGAGCACGGCGACGTTGGTGCCGGGCAGCAGCGGCAGATGGTGTTGCGCCTCGACATGGGTGGAGCGGACGATGTCGGTGCGGCGCGGGTCGATGACGATCAGTTTGGCGCCCGCGCGCAGCCGCTTCTTCATGCGCGAGGCAAACACCGGATGCGCATCGGTCGGATTGGCGCCGATAATCAACACAACGTCGGTGTGCTCGACCGAGTCGAAATCCTGGGTGCCGGCCGAAGTTCCGAACGTGGTGGCAAGGCCGTAACCGGTCGGGGAGTGGCAGACCCGGGCGCAGGTATCGACGTTATTGTTGCCGAAGCCGGCGCGGATCAGCTTCTGCACCAGATAGGTTTCTTCGTTGGTGCAGCGCGATGAAGTGATGCCACCCACGGAATCGCGACCGTATTTGGTCTGGATACGCTTGAACTCGGAGGCGGCGTAGCCAAACGCCTCATCCCACGACACTTCGCGCCAGGGGTCGGTGATTCTTTCGCGGATCATCGGATTGAGGATGCGCTCCTTATGCGTGGTGTAGCCCCATGCGAAGCGGCCCTTGACGCAGGAATGACCGCGATTGGCCTTGCCGTCCTTGTACGGCACCATGCGCACCACTTCCTCGCCGCGCATTTCCGCCTTGAAGGCGCAGCCGACGCCGCAATAGGCGCAGGTCGTCACCACGGAATGCTCGGGCTGGCCGATTTCGATCACGGACTTTTCCGTCAGGGTCGCGGTCGGGCAGGCCTGCACGCAGGCACCGCAGGACACGCATTCGGAGCCGAGAAAACTCTCGCTCATGCCAGGCGAGACCCGGCTGTCGAAGCCGCGCCCGGAAATAGTCAGCGCGAAAGTGCCTTGCACTTCCTCGCAGGCGCGCACGCAACGCGAGCAGACGATGCATTTGGATGGGTCGTAAGTGAAATACGGATTGGATTCGTCCTTCGGCATCCAGGCGGCGTTGGCAGCACCGCCCGACTTGGCGAAAACGTGATTGTCGCCCTCATAGCCATAGCGCACGTCGCGCAAGCCGACTGCGCCCGCCATGTCCTGCAATTCGCAGTCGCCATTGGCGGCGCAGGTCAGACAGTCCAGCGGGTGGTCGGAGATGTAGAGCTCCATCACGCCTTTGCGGAGCTTCTTCAGGCGTTCGGTCTGGGTGTAGACCACGAGGCCTTGCAGCGCAGGCGTGGTGCAGGAAGCCGGGGTGCCGGCGCGGCCTTCGATCTCGATCAGGCACATGCGGCAGGATCCGAACGCGTCGACCATGTCGGTGGCGCAAAGCTTTGGGATCTGCGTGCCGGCTTCCATCGCCGCGCGCATGATCGAGGTGCCCTCCGGCACGGTAACGCTCTGGCCGTCGATGGTCAGCGTTATCATGGTCTCGGATTTGGAACGCGGCGTACCGAAGTCGGTTTCCTGAATCAGCGACATGGCGATCGTCCTTTATTCCGCGGCTTGCAGGCGCGGCGGTGCCGCAGCAAAATCTTCCCGGAAGTGCTTCAGCGCGCTCATCACGGGGTAGGGCGTGAAGCCGCCCAATGCGCAGAGCGAGCCGAATTTCATGGTGTTGCAGAGGTCTTCGATGACGGCGATATTCTCCGGAACGCGGTCGCCGGCGCGGATCTTGTCGATGGTCTCGACGCCGCGGGTCGAGCCGATCCGGCAGGGTGTGCACTTGCCGCAGGACTCGATGGCGCAGAACTCCATCGCGAAGCGCGCCTGCTTCGACATGTCGACGCTGTCGTCGAACACCACGATGCCGCCATGGCCGATCAGGCCGTCGCGTGCTGCGAAGGCCTCGTAGTCGAACGGCGTGTCGAACAACGTGCGCGGGAAGTATGCGCCAAGCGGGCCGCCAACCTGCACCGCACGCACCGGGCGCCCGGAGAACGTGCCGCCGCCGATATCGTCGACGAGTTCGCCGAGCGTGATGCCGAACGCGGCCTCGAACAATCCGCCATATCTGATATTGCCGGCGAGCTGGATCGGCATCGTGCCGCGCGAGCGGCCGATGCCGAAATCGGCATAGGCTTTGGCGCCGCCGGCGAGGATGAAGGGAATGGCCGCGAATGACAGCACGTTGTTGATCACGGTGGGTTTGCCGAACAGCCCCTTATGCGCGGGCAGGGGCGGCTTGGCGCGGACAATGCCGCGGCGGCCTTCGAGGCTCTCCAGCAGCGAGGTTTCCTCGCCGCAGACATAGGCGCCGGCGCCGACGCGGACTTCGAGATCGAAGCTGTGACGGGAGCCGCCGATGCGCGCGCCGAGATAGCCGGCCCGCTTTGCCGCCGATATGGCTGCGTTCATCGCCTCAACAGCGTGCGGATATTCCGAGCGGATGTAGATGTAGCCCTTGGTGGCGCCGACCGTGATGCCCGCGATCGTCATGCCCTCGATCACGACAAACGGGTCGCCTTCCATGATCATGCGGTCGGCGAAAGTGCCGCTGTCGCCTTCGTCGGCATTACAGACGATGTATTTCCGCTCGGCGCTGGTCTGCGCCACGGTCTTCCATTTGATCCCGGTCGGAAAACCGGCGCCGCCACGGCCGCGCAGTCCGGAAGTCGTGACATCGGCGAGGATGGCGTCCGGATCCAGCGTCAGGGCGCGCTCCAGGCCCTTATAGCCGTCATGGGCGCGGTAATCCGCGACCGAGCGCGGATCGACCACGCCACAACGCGCAAAGGTCAGGCGGGTCTGCCGCTTCAGCCAGGGGATCTCCTCTGCGACGCCAAGCCGCAGGGGATGCGCGCCACCTGATATCATCGCGTCAAGCACGGAACTGGCGTCAAACTCGGTCACCGGACCGAACGCGATACGGCCCTGCGGTGTTGCGACCTCGATCATCGGCTCCAGCCAATACAGCCCGCGCGAGCCGGTTCTGACGATCTCGATTTCAGTGCCGCGCTTGCGAGCAGCCAGCCCCAGCACCAGTGCGACTTCGTCGGCCCCGACCGCAACGGCGCCAGCATCCCGTGAAACAAAAATGCGAAGGGTCATCGCTGGGCCTCCGCGACCAGCGCGTCGATGCGCGCTTCGTTGAGCCGTCCGACCACGCGGCCGTCCAGCATCGCCGAGGGCGCGGTCGCACAAAGACCGAGGCAATAGATCGGCTCCAGCGTCACCCGCTCGTCGGCCGTGGTGTTTCCAAGGGCAATGCCAAGCTTCGCTTCCGCGCGTGCCGCCAGCGCGTCGCCGCCGGCAGCCTGGCAGGCTTCGGCGCGGCATAGCTTCAGCACATGCCTCCCTGCGGGTTCGCGGCGGAAATCATGGTAGAAGGTGAACACGCCATGGACTTCGGCGCGGGACAGGTTCAACGCCGATGCGATCATGGGAATCGCCAGCTCCGGCACGTAGCCGAACGCCTCCTGCAGGGCGTGCAGGATCACCAGCGTCGCGCCCTCAAGGTGGGTGTGCTGCGCGATGATCTCGGCGCCGCGCGCGGCATCCCATGGTTCGTAAATTGACGTCATCCGCGCGCCTTCGCTCAAGCGTGAATTGAAGCGCGAATGAAAGTTGGAATTTATCCAAAGATCAATAAAGCTGTTTCATGCTGCGATACGGCAACCCAATCAATAACAATTCAAAATGAGATGATACGAAAATCGAATGAGCCGATCCAAGCGCGGCGGCAGCGTTCATTTCAGATACCTGTCTTTGGAGCGACGTGATAGTTTGCCTGACACGACAGTCCGGCTGATCTCATGAGGCTTTCTCCTTGATCGACAAGCTTGAACTTCTGCTGGCCCTGGCAAAAGAGCGGCACTTTGGGCGCGCCGCCGAAGCCTGCGGCGTTACCCAGCCGACCATGTCGACCAGCCTCAAGCAGCTTGAGGAAATGCTTGGCGTCATGCTGGTGCAGCGCGGCTCGCGGTTTCAGGGCTTTACGCCTGAAGGCGAGCGCACGCTCGACTGGGCGCGGCGCATCGTCGGCGACGCCCGCGCCATGCGGCAGGAAATCCATGGGCTGAAGGACAAGCTGTCCGGCGAGATCCGGATCGCGGCGATCCCCACGGTGCTGGGCATGGTGGCGTCGCTGACAACGCCGTTCCGCGCCCGCCATCCGGATGTGCGGTTTCGCGTCGTGTCCTGCACCTCGGCCGACGTGCTGGGTCTATTGGAAAATCTCGAAGTCGATGCCGGGTTGACCTACATCGAGAACGAGCCGATCGGCAAGGTCCGCACGATACCGCTCTATAACGAGAGCTATCGCTTGCTGACCTCACCCGACGCCATGTTCGGCGATCGCGACCAGGTCACCTGGAAGGAAGTCGGGCAGGTGCCGTTGTGCCTGCTGACGCCGGATATGCAGAACAGGCGCATCATCGACCGCGCGCTCCGCTCGGTCGGAGCCGAGGCAACGCCGTCGCTCACCTCGAACTCACTGCTCGTGCTTTACACTCATGTGAAGACCGGGCGCTGGGCCAGCGTCATGCCGGCCAAGCTCGCGGAGACGCTTGGATTGGCGGACGCCGTCCGGAGCATCCCGATTGTCGATCCGGTCGTCACCTATAGTATCGGGCTGGTCGTTCCGCAGCGCGACCCGATGACGCCGCTGATCGCAGCGCTTGTCCACACCGTCCGTGAAGTCGCGCCGACGCTGGAATCCTGAGCGGGTTTTTCAGCATGATCCGGAAAAGCATGCCCTCGGGCCACGACCCGATGGGTGGGTACCGGTTTTCCCTCGGGACAAACGCGAAGCGTTTGCCCGGAGATCATGCTCAACAAAAAGATATAGAGCGGGATGAGATTAGGTTGGGGCCATGACGACGGCGCATTTTTCTTCTCGCGCCCGGACGCAGCGCAGCAGGAGTGCTGCGAGCCGGGGTTCACTCTACTTTGCATGGGGTTGTTTTCGCGATTTTTTGTCCAGGGAAATCTTCGCCTTGGTCTTGTGCCCGTCGCGGGGCAGCGACACGCAGACGACGGTGCCGGTGCCGAGCCTGGAGCGCAGCCGCATCGTTCCGCCATGCAGATGGGTCAGCGACCTTGCGATGGCGAGCCCCAGTCCCGAGCCGTGATAGGTCTTGGTGAGCTGGCTCTCGACCTGCTCGAACGGTCTGCCGAGCCGTTCGAGCGAATGCGGCGCGATGCCGATGCCGGTGTCGGCAATCATCAGCACGATGGAATCGCGCAGCAGGCGGCTGCGGACGGTCACCTTGCCGCCATCGGGCGTGAACTTGACCGCGTTGGACAGCAGGTTGACGATGATCTGCTTGATCGCGCGGCGATCGGCCACCACGGAAATGGTGCCTTCGATATCCGCACTGACCACCAGATTCTTGTCGTCGGCGCGGCCCGACACCACGCGCAGCGATTCCGCCAGCGTCTTCGACAGATCGAGCGATTCCATATCGAGCTTCATCCGGCCGGCTTCGATCTTCGACATATCCAGGATGTCGTTGATCACTTCGAGCAGATAGTGACCGCTGGTGAGGATGTCGTGGCAGTATTCCTGATATTTTTCCGAACCGAGCGTTCCAAACATGCCGCTTTCCATGATTTCGGAAAATCCGATGATGGCATTGAGCGGCGTGCGCAGCTCGTGGCTCATATTGGCAAGGAATTTCGATTTGGTCTGGTTGGCTTCCTCGGCGCGGTTCTTTTCCTCGGAATATTTTTCCGCGAGGTCGGCGAGTTCGAGGGCTTGCTGTTCGAGCGCGGTCTGCGAACGTTTCAGATCGTTGACGGTGGCGCGCAGGCGAAGGTCGTTGTCGACCAGTTTCTGTTCATGCTCCTTGATGCGGGTAATGTCGGTGCCGACCGAGACATAACCGCCGTCCTTGGTGCGCCGCTCGCTGATATGCAGCCAGCTGCCGTCGTCGAGTTGCGCCTCGAAGGTGCGCGCGCCCGGCGCGTGGGTGCCGGCTTCATGCAGCCGGGTGCGGACCTCCGGCATTTTGCCGACCTCGATCACGGTCTCATAGGACGTGCCCGGCGTAACGGCCGAATCCGGCAGCTTGTGCAGCCGCTGGAAGTGCGAATTGCAGAGCACCAGGCGATCTTCCGCGTCCCACAGCACGAAAGCTTCCGGGATGGTCTCGATCGCGTCGCGCAGCCGCAGGTCGGCCTCCACCGTTTTCTCGGCGAGGCTTTTCTGCTCGGTGATGTCGACGGCAATGCCGATCAGATGCAACCCGGCATCGGCATCGCCGGCGCCCTCGCTGAGCTCGCAGCGGACGCGCAGCCAGATCCAGTGGCCGTCGGTGTGCTGCATGCGGAAAGTCTGGTCGATGTGGTCGATTTCCGAAGAAATAAGCCGATCGGCGACCCCGAACAGATCGATGTCATCGGATTTCACCAGCGCGTTGACCTCGCCGAAGGTCAAGAGGTCGCTGCGGGTGTCGAGGCCCAGCATCGTGAACATCGACTGCGACCAGAAGATTCGGCCGCGCGACAGGTCCCAATCCCATAGTCCGCAGCGCCCGCGATTAAGCGCGGTATCGATCCGGCCGCGCACGGCGTCATTGATGAGATCGCCTTCGCGCGCGCGGGTCGATTGCCAGTGGAATGCAAAGCCCAGGATCAGCACGACAAAGCCGGTGGTGGCGGAAAGCGTTACCGACAAAGCCGCGTCCGACCGCCACAGCGACTCGACCTTTTCCTGGATTACAATGACCTGGCCGGGCAACGATTTGACGACGTGCTGGATCGCCGCCGCGCTGTTGCCGCTCGGCAGGATCATATCGGTGATGCCACCTTGCTGACCCGGCGCGGCTAACAATTGTGCCGTGCTGATGATGTCGAGAATCCCGTCGGGCTCGTCGAGGCTTGTGTCGACGGGAACGCGGGCCAGAATGCGCCGGTCCGCGCCGGTGACGATCACATGCCTTCCGGCTGCGACGCCCCACGCCGGAATGAGGCCGGGCACCAGGTCTTGCAGGTGCTCGATGGCTGCCGCGCGATCCTGTCGAATCGAGGCAATGCGATCAAGACGCTCGGCGAGCAAATCGGAGAGCGCGGCGAGGTCCCGTTTCATGGACGCGCGCTGTTGCCGGTTCTGATCGATCACCTGCACGAAGGCGCCAAGACAAATGGTGATCAGGAACGCAATAATCAGGGTGGGCACGGCGCGGCGAAGCGCAGGCTCCGCTATCAACAGCCGATGATAGGCTGGTTTCGCGATCGACTGCGCCAATCCCTTGATCGAATCGGATTGGACGCAGGCGCTCGCCGCGTGTGCGCGCGCCATGCCTTTGGCCCCTCTTTGCACCTTGCTCGAAAGAACCCCGTCGCTTCCGAATCAAAGCGATTTGAATCCAGTTTTGCCGGGCTGTCGAGAGTCAACGAATCGCCAATGCAAATAAATCTTGTCCACCGCAGATTAGGACCTCGAAATTGGCGTGCGAAGTGAGTCCGAAACGGGAACAGGCGCGGATTTCAGATTCTACAACGCGTCCGGCGGCTCGGCGTGGCTGATCACGCGTTTGACGGTCGGAAACGCGCGGCGCAGCGCGCGCTCGATCGCATCGACATTCTCGTGAACCTTGATCACGCTCATCGACGGCGCGGCGCGACAATGAAAGTTAACGATCTCGCCGGCGTCGGTGTTGCGGACCCGCACGCTGTGGATGTCATGGATCGCGCCAACGGCGGCGAAGCGCGCCAGCGCGGCCTTGATGGCTTCGACGCGGTCGGGCGCGGCATCGGCGCCGAGCGGCAATTCCGGTTCCAGCGGCTCGATGTGGGTGTCGACCTCGACGTCCTCGCCGAATTCGTCGCGGATGTTCCGCTCCAGCTCGTGGGCGATGTCGTGGGCCGCGTTAAGGGCCATATCGCCGTCGACTTCGAGGTCGATGCTGACCGTCAACTTGCCGCCGAGATCGTGCACCGTGACATGGTGGATGGCGAGCCCGGAATTGCGGGCGATCACCATGATGCGTTCGCGGATGCTCTCGTTGTCGCGCGCGACCGGCGCCGCCGTGAAGGTCAGGTCGGCATCGTCGAGCACGCCGCTGACCGCATCCTGCGCCTTGCGCTTGATCTCATCGATGCGGTCGATGGGATAGGTGCGCGGCACCTGCACGATGGCGTCGATGAAGTGCGTCGAGCCGACCATCCGCACCCTTAAGCGTTCGACATCGACCACGCCGGGCACGGCGCTGATCGCGGCGATGGCTTTCGCCGACGCCCCTTGGGGGGCACGGTCGAGCAGGGTTTCCACGGTGGAGCGTGCCAGCCGGACGCCCAGCAAAGCGATCATGACCGCTACGCCGATCGCGGCGGCGGCGTCACCCCAGGCATAACCCAGCCCCGACAGCGCAAGCCCGGCAATGACGGCGATCGAGCCAAGCACATCGGACGCAAAATGCAGCGCATCGGCGGCCAGCGCCTGGCTTTTGGTGTCGCGCGCGGCGCGATGCAGCGCCCGGGCGCGCCAGAAATTCACGGCGATGTCGATCAGCAGAACGATAAACGGGATCGCCGAGATCGTCGGCGGCGGTGCACCCTCGCGCAGGCGGCTGTATGATTCGACCAGAATGCCGCCTGCCAGCACATAGAGCATCGCGATGACGCCAAGCGCCGACAAGCTCTCAAACTTGCCGTGGCCGTAATGGTGTTCGTCGTCCGCGGGGCGGTCGGAAACCCGCACCACCAGCCAGGTGATGACAGTCGCAACCACGTCGACCGAAGAGTGCAGCGCTTCGGAAATCAGCGCGAGACTGCCGATGGCGATACCGACCGCGAATTTGGCCGCCGCCATGCCGGCGCTGGCGAACATCGAAATCGCCGCGACGCGGGATTTGGCATGGTGATCGGGATGACTCATGGCCGGGGTTTAGCAGCCGGTCGCGCAACATTAAAGCGCCGATCAAACGCGCTAGTCGCCACTTGATCGCAGCAGCGATTTGTTGCGAATTGTTCCGGCTTTGGAAATTGCCTTTGGCGGTGCTCGCGCCAACGCTCAGGGATAACCAGCACCAGGAATTTCGACATCGACCACGTCGATGCGGGCAGATGATTTGCGTTGCCGGAGCTCTTCGGGTGACGTGGCGGCACTCAGGCAGAACAGTGTCCGCCGCTCCGGGCCGCCGAGAACGCAGGCAATGGCGCGGCGGCCGGGCACTTCTAGCCGCTGCAGCTCGCGCCCGTCGCGGTCTACCCGAATGAAGGCATCCTCGTCGAAGGATGCGACCCACACGGCTTGCTCATGATCGAGGCAAATGCCATCCGGCGTCTTCATGCGTCCGAACCGGCGGCGAAAGTTCAAGCCGCCGTTGGCCTCGATGTCGTACTCGGCCAGGCATTCGCCATCCATCTCGGCCACGACGAGCCGGCTGTTATCGGCCGAGACCGCAATGCCGTTCGGAAATCGCAATCCATCGGCCACGACGCGCGTCTCGCCATCGGGCATCACCAGAATGATACGGCCGACGGGCCCTCGATCAGGCGGCGGCGGCAAATCGAAGCCGAGATCTCCAACGTAAGCGCGCCCCAGTCCATCGACGATCATGTCGTCGATCGTACCTGTCGCTATCCGTGACAGGTTGGCGTAGAGCGAAAGCTGGCCGTCCGCGAAAGCCATCAGACGCTTGCGGAACATCGTCAACACGACGATCTTGCCATCCGGCAAGACACCGAGGCCGCATGGCGTATCGTCCTCGAACTTCGCGTGCTGTTCACGCTCGCCGGATGGGGTGAGGCTTAGGAGTGTCCGCTCCATGCAGTCGACGAACCAGAGCCGGCCGGCGTGCCAGCGTGGCCCCTCGAAATAGCGCCCCCCGTCGAGGATTGGCTTCATCGGTGTCATTGGCAGTGATCCGACCTACTGGCTGTGGACGTCGGAGCGATGCTTGCGGAAGAACGCAATCATGTCGGCGTGGAACTGGTTGTGGAAGGCAATGCGATCTTGGAAGCTTTGGCAAGGGGGAAGGAAATGCATGGAGAATCCGGCTCCAATTGCGAAAAAATCGGAAAATTAAGCATACGCATCTTGCCGGCGGAGCGGGCGGCGTCAAGCGCGTGACAAGTCGGAGATCTTGAGCGAAAAAGAACCCGGACAATTGGGTGGCGATTTCGATGCAGCGCATGTAAAAAGGGGCGAGGGATGATCGGCCGTCAAAGATTCACCTCAGAACTGACCGATCTTCTCCATTCGCAAGGCGGTGGCGTCGTGCGGAGCGGGAGGGGTGTCGATATGCGCGGAATGTTGCCGCATAGTGAAGCCCGGATGCGGATGTGCGTCATGAGGGTCGGCTCGCGCGGGCGGTGGACATACCGGGACTGGGCTAGATGGCGCTTCTTGTGGAAATTCTTTCCCTGGTACGCGCGCGAAA
>WNGL01009753.1_pt1 | contig 13958 bp, 14 predicted proteins | sample 5400591 | NCBI WGS metagenome assembly WNGL01 (sample SAMN13153377, study PRJNA577476) | soil metagenome | isolation source: 80 cm soil or saprolite under Garry oak tree replicate 1 | place: USA:California | collected 2016-06-15
ACCGGCGGCAACGTCACCAACGTCGTTTACACCTACACCACCAACTCCTCAATCACCACGACCATCACTTACCCGGTCGGCACTCCGATTTCCATTACCACGAACTTCGCCAGTTCTTCCGTTTATCCGGTCGGTTCGCCGGGCCCGGTCTTTACGAATGGGAGTCTTGGCCTGTTTTGGGACCCCAAGTTCGGCACCTATATTTACCCCACCTTCGCGGCCAATTACAACACTCGCACTACCAACGGCACGCTCACCGTCACGTATTACGATTACATTCTTGGGGATGGCAATTACCAGTTGTCCGCTCTCAGCGGAAGCGTCTATGTGCAGGGCAACGCCGTGCTGCTCGTCACCAGTAGCGCCACGCCGACTTCGCTTACCATTGCCGATGGCAAAAGCTTTCAACTCTACAACCAGGCGCCCAGCTTCAGCCTGAGCGGCAACCTGGTGCTCAATGGCACAGGCACTGCGTTAGAGTTCGCCTATTATGGGCTGCCGGCCAACACGAACGTGAGTTTCAGCGGCAACGGCGCTTTCGTCGGCACGGTTTACGCGCCGGAGGCGGCGCTCCATTTGGGCGGCGGTGGCAACAATACCTACGATTTCATCGGCTCAGTCGTCGCCAATAGCATACAAATGAACGGCCACTTCAACTTCCACTACGACGAAGCCCTGGGAACAATTGGTCCCCTCGGGAACTATGTTGTCAGCTCCTGGAAGGAAATGAGCCCGATCGACGTGCCGTACATCTACGCCTCCTCCGCCGCCAGGAACAGCAGTCAGGGAATCTTAACACCTTCCCCTTCGTTGCCCTAAAGCGGCTCGTGGAGGTCGGCGCTGTCCGCCCCTCTGCTGCGATCAACGTTTCGCCTCTCCTCGGTTCCGCTGCCGTCGCCTGCTTGGCGGGCCTCTCCCACCACCCCGCCTCGATCCAATCCTTCAATTCAATGTACCAAACCCGTACGTCTTTCGCGCTTTTGGGACATGGCCCGCTTCCCTAGTGGCTTCCAGGGCGGTCAGGCGCGCGAAGTCTGGTTTCCTCTTTCTACCCAAGTAACTGGGAATAAATGCCTTTCGTGAATGCCCTGGTTACGGTGTCCTACAAATCCAGCCCACTGGCAGGCCAATTGCTAGAAGGTAGCTGGTACGAAAGATATTTATGAAAATTAAACGATCACTAAGCTCCCGGCTCCGCCGGACATTAGCCGGTTTTTCAATGATTGAAGTCACGATCGGCATGGGGGTCATCGGCACCACCTGCGCGGCCTTGTTGACCGGCATCACCAGCGGCTTCTTCACCATGCGGATGGCGCGCGAAAACCTCCGCGCCACGCAGATCATCCTGGAAAAGGTCGAAACTATCCACCCCCGGTTTCATCCCCGCCACCTTCACCGAAGTCTATGATCCGACCCGGACCAATTCGGCCGGCCTGACTTACAACGGCACCATGACGATCTCCCCCGCGCCGATTGCCAGTTCGTACAGCGGCGACATGCGGATGCTGACCGTTAACCTTTCCTGGACGACGGGCAGCATCCCGCGCACCCGCCAATTCTCAACCTTTATTGCCCGCAATGGCCTCCAAAACTACGTCTATTAAGCCAAACGCCGGGCCGCGCCGCGCGGCCTTTGTCTTGAGCGAGGTGATCGTCGCCACGGGGATCACTGCGCTCTTGATGGTCGCCCTGGTCGCCTTCTTCATGTTCGCCGGCCAGAGCTTCGCCGCCATGTTCAACTACGCCGACCTGGATGGCGCCAATCGCATCGCCATGGACACCCCTTGCTCAAGGGCTGCACCTCGCTGACGTTTACCATTGCCCAGCGCAATCCAGTGGGCGGCAGCTACGACGTTTATCCGGCGGCCACCGCGGCCACGGCCAAGGTGGTGAACATTTCCTGGATTTGCGCGCGGTCCATCTTCGGCAACAGCATCAATACGGAGTCGGTCCAGACCGCCCGCATCGTCATACGGAGACAAGGCACATGAAAATTAATCGTTCGAAACTCAAACAGGGCAGCGGCTTTGCCTTGATCCTTACAATATTCATCACCGGCCTGGTTGGCCTTCTCCTGGTCGCCTACCTGTCGTTGTTGACCAGCCAGAACCAGGCCGTCATGCGTTCGCAGGTGTGGAACTCAGCGATGCCGGTGATCGAGGCCGGCCTGGAAGACGCCATGACCCAGCTCAATACCCACGGTACCCAAGGCTCAACGAGCCTGGCGGTGGACGGTTGGACGCTCAGCGGCGGCGTCTATTGGATGAATCGCGTCATGGGTGACACTTGTTACTACGTCACGATCACCAATTGGGTGCCCGGCGTTTCCATCAGCCAACCCATCATCGAGTCGAGGGCGTACGTGCCGATGCCCGTGCAGGTGGCCGCGGCCCAAAATTGGATGTTCGCCACCGTGTCCGTGCCGGACGCGACGCGGAACTATATCGGCCGCGGAGTGCGCGTGGTGGCCAACAAGGATTACTTGTTCACCAAGGCGATGGTCGGCAAAGGCCAGATCGATATGATGGGCAACAACGTCACGACCGACAGCTTTGATTCCTCCGATCCGGCCTTCAGCAACAACGGGCTGTACGATTCCAGCAAACACAAAGCCAATGGCGACGTGGCCACCGACTCCCAGTTGACCAATTCTCTGAACGTCGGCAACGCCAACATCTACGGCAAAATTTCCACCGGTCCCAACGGCACCGCGGCGATTGGCAAAAATGGCTCGGTCGGCGATCTGGCCTGGCATGCCTCCGGCAGCTCGGGGATTGAACCAACCTACTCCGCCAATGACATGAACGTGAGTTTGCCCGACGCACAGGTGCCCTTCACGGGCGGGGCCTTCACTCCCAGCGGCGGCTGGATCACGAACGTTTCCGCCACCATCAGCACCAACTTCACGGTCACCACGACCATCATCTACCCTTCCGGCAGTCCGACTTACATTATCACGAATACCACCAGCTCCATCATCTATCCGCTCGGCTCGCCAGGCCCGGTCGTTACCAACTGGAATGGTAGTGACACTAAAATTAACAGCTATACTTACCCGACCTTCAGTGCCGTTTACGGCGCCTACACGACCAATGTGAACGTCACCGTCACCTACTACGATTACATTCTGAGCGACGGCAATTACCAGGTGGCCAACCTCAACGGCAGCATTTATGTGCAGGGCAACGCCGTGCTGCTCGTCACCAGCAGCGGCACGTTAACTGGGCTGACCATTGCTGACGGCAAAAGCCTTCAACTCTACAACCAGTCGCCCAGCTTCAGCCTGAGCGGCAACCTGGTGCTCAATGGCAACGGCACCGCATTGCAGTTCGCCTACTATGGGCTGCCCGGCAACACGAGCGTGAGCATCAACGGCAACGGCGCTTTTGTCGGAACGATCTACGCTCCCGACGCGGCGCTGACCCTGGGCGGCGGCGGCAACAATACCTACGATTTCATCGGCTCGGCCATCGCCAATACCATCAGTTTGAACGGTCATTTCAACTTCCATTACGACGAAGCCCTCGAAAAGGCCGGTCCTTACCGGGACTACATCGTTACCGCCTGGTTCGAAATGACGCCGACCGACGTGCCCAACATTTACGCCGCCAGCCCCTGACCCGGCTGCACGTCTTAAGACCGTCGGCCTCCGACCCGCTCGCCGCCACTCTCATTCCCCTTCGGCTGACTCCTGTTCGCATCGTTCGATTGCCGCGGCCTGCAGTCTGCCATCGCACCGCTCCGGGATCCAAGGCCTGAGCCGATTTGCCGGGAGTCCCCAACGATCCCGTGTTTGGACACATCAGACCCGACATGTACCAAGCCCGTACGGCGATCGCAGTTTCCGGGACGGTCCTTGAGCTAGACCCATGGCGAGGCGCTGTTCGAGGGAAAAAAGCTCGCTCGCCATCCAGCCATAAGTGGCTGTGAATCATGGTCCTTAGTTGATTCCGGGTTTCTCACTCTTGCAAATTTGAGATTGCTGGCATACCAAGTGCTAAAAAGGACTGGAACGAAATGTCCTCTATGAGGATCAAACAAAAACTAATCTCCGCCCTCCGCCGCGCGCTGGTCGGCTTGTCGCTGGATGAACTGACCGTTGGGTTACGCGTGATCGGCTCCGCCACCCCGGGCTGGTTGACGGGTTATCATTCGCTGACCCGAGCCATTTGCAGGCACAATCCCGCGAGCGGCAGCTATGCCGTTTACTCGGCGGCCACGGCCAAGATGGAGAATATTTCCTGGATTTGCTCGCGGGTCCATCATCGCTAATGGCATCGACACGAAAACGGCCCAAACCGGCCGCATCGTCACAACCGAGACAAGGCATATGAAAATTATTCGTTTCAAATTGAACCAAAAGGGCGGCTTCGCCCTGCTGCTTACCATCTTCATCACCGGCCTGGTCGGCCTTATGCTGGTTGCCTATCTGTCGCTGCTGAGCAGCTCGAACCAGGCCGTCATGCGTTCGCAGGCCTGGAACTCAGCCATGCCGATGATCGAAGCCGGCCTGGAGGACGCCTTGAGCCAGCTCAACGCCCACGGCTCGACGGACCTGGCGACGGACGGCTGGACGCAAAGCGGCGGGGTTTACTGGATGAATCGCACCTTGGGCGACGGCGCTTATTACGTCACGATCAGCAATTGGGTGGCGAACCTGCCCGGCAACGTCCCCGTCGTCGAGTCCCGGGCTTACGTGCCGATGCCCGTGCAAGTTGCCTCGGCCCGCGATTGGATGTTCGCCGCCGTTTCCGTGCCGGACGCGACCCGAAACTATATCGGCCGCGGAGTCCGCGTGAATACCACCCGGGACTATCTCTTCACCCATGCGATGGTCGCCAAAGGCCAGATTGATATGAGAGGCAACAACGTCGGGACCGACAGTTTTAACTCCTCCGACCCTGCCTACAGCGACAACGGGAAATATACTTCCACCAAACGCAAAGCGAAGGGCGACGTGGCTACCGACTCCCAACTGGTTGATTCGCTCATTATGGGCAATGCCAACATTTACGGCCATATTTCCACCGGCCCCGACGGCACCGCTACCATCGGCCCCAATGGCTCGGTCGGGGACCTGGCTTGGCATGCCTCCGGCAACTCTGGGATTGAACCGACTTACTCCGCCAATGACATGAACGTGAGTTTGCCCGATGTCCAATTGCCTTTCACCAGCGGCGCTTTCACTCCCACCGGCGGCTGGGTCACTAACGTCTCCACCTCGATCAGCACTAACGCGTCGGTTGCCACTACGACCACCTACCCGGCCGGCAATCCGATTTCCATTGCTACGAACATGGTCAGTTCTTCCGTCTATCCGCTCGGCTCGCCCGGTCCAGTCGTGACCAATTGGAATGGTGGCGGCACTAGAGTTAACGGTTACACTTATCCAATCTTCACCGCCAATTACAGCGCCTACACCACCAATTCCTACGTGACCGTCGCCTACTACGATTACATTCTCGGGGACGGCAACTACCAGTTGTCCAGCCTGAGCGGCAACGTTTACGTGCAGGGCACGGCGGTGCTGCTGGTCACCAGCAGCGCCACTCCGAATTCGATCACCATTGCCGGCGGCAAAAGTCTGCAACTCTACAACCAGGCTTCCAGCTTCGACCTGGCTGGCAACATGGTGCTCAATGGCAGCGGGCTGGCATCCCAGTTCGGCTATTGGGGTCTGCCCAGCAACACCAGCGTCAGCCTGCACGGAAACGCCGGATTCACCGGGACGATTTACGCGCCCGACGCGTCGCTCACCCTGGGCGGAGGCGGGAATAATACGCAGGACTTCATCGGTGCTGCCGTCGCGAACGCCATCAAGATGAATGGCCACTTCAATTTCCACTACGACGAGGCGCTCGAAACGACTGGCCCCTACCGTAACTACATTGTCACCGCCTGGTGGGAAATGAAGCCGATCGACGTGGCGAACATTTACGCCACCGGCCCCTGACCCATCGGCCCCCTTCAAGCCGCCTTCATTGTTGGCCGTGGACCGCCTGGCCGCGCGTCACGCTCTACTTCTCCTGATTTCTGCCTTGCGCCGGCATAATTTGACGCGCGCTGCTCTCCGCGGATAGCTTGGAGGCATGAATTCATGGCCCTCGGCGCGCCTCCCGCCCGCGACCGCGAAAACGGCGCACGAAGCGGGGCAGCGCTTTTGCCGCGCTGCTCAAGCCATCGCCAGCGCTTCCGCACGCCGACCGGGCCGGCAGCCCGGCTGGTTTTCCAAACAGGTGACGGCCAATTGATTCATCGCCTCCACAAGTCCGCCCCGGCCGGTCCTGGCCAAACCCTGGCCGCTCCACCGATGAAGAGCTGCGTGATCTTCAATCCCGCCGCGCACGGTGAAAAGGCCCGGCGCTTCCGAGACCGACTCGCCGCGCTTTCCACCGAGTGCGCCTTGAAACCGACCTACGCCCCGGGCGGGGGACGCGCGCTCGCGGCCGAAGCGGTGCGGGAAGGATTTGAAACCATCGTGGCGGCCGGAGGGGACGGCACGGTGAACGAGGTGCTCAACGGGATTGGCGACGAACCGGACGCTTTCGCCCACACCCGCCTCGGGGTGCTGCCCCTGGGCACGATCAACGTCTTCGCGCGCGAATTGAAGCTGCCGACGAACTTCGACCAGGCCTGGAAGATCATCCAGCAGGGCCAGGAGACGGCTATCGACCTGCCGGAAGCGGAGTTCGCCCCCTCCGGGCAGAGGCAACGCCGCTTTTTCGCGCAAATGGCCGGCGCCGGATTGGACTCGCGAACCATCGAGCTGGTGGATTGGAGCCAGAAGAAGGCCTTCGGCGGACTGGCCTACGCCGTCGCGGGCTTCAAGGTGATGCTCAGCCAATCGCCGCAGGTCCTCGTCAGCGACGGCCGGGAAACTCTGGCTGGCGAGCTGGCGCTGATCGGCAACGGCCGCCTCTACGGCGGCAGGTATCGGCTTTTTCCACGGGCGGATTTGCGCGACGGCCTGCTCGAGGCCTCCGTCTTTCCCCGCGCCGACTGGGCGGGATTGGCGCGCTGCGGCTGGGGACTGCTCTTTAATCGGCTCTACACCAGCGGCGGCGTCCGGCACCTTCGAGCCGAATCGCTTACTCTGGAGAGCGCGACCGCGATGCCCTTTCATCTGGAGGGCGAGAACGTAGGTCAACTCCCGGTGAGATTCTCGGTGCGTCGCCAGGCTTTGCGGGTCATCGTGCCTTGAGGATTGAGCAAGTGTGCGCGGCGCGATGTCAAACTGATGGCGGGCAATGACGTCACGCTAAATTGATTCAGTGGTTCGCCTGGATCAACCCACGCAGTAGCCTGGCGGCTTGCCTGCCACTTTTTTGCTTTGACAGTTTTGCGCTTTCGAGTTGCTATTCGCCAACACGAATCGGAACAACCCGGCGCCGGGTGCGCTGACTTATGCCAGGAACATTTGCTCGTTATGCCAAAGCTCTATCGAACCCTCGGAATTGCGACCCTCGTTTTCTCCACCGCGTCCGTCCTCCCCAGTGAAGTGACCATTCCCGCCGAATACAAACAGGGCGGCTTCGCCATCGGCTGCCAGGCCTACACCTTCAATCGCTTCAGCGTCTTCGAAGCGATTGAAAAAACCGCCGCCGCCGGCGGCCGCGTCATTGAATTCTTCCCCGGCCAGAAACTGAGCCAGGCGGAACCCAACGTGAAGTGGGACCACGACGCCTCCGATGAGGTCATCGCCAAGGTCAAAGCCAAACTGGCCGAGCACAAGATCAAAGCCGTCAATTACGGCGTGGTCGGCATCCCCAGGGACGAAGCGGGCGCCCGGAGGGTCTTTGAATTCGCCAAGAAAATGGGCCTGCGCGCCGTGACCACCGAGTCCACCGACGCCATCGATACCATCGAAAAAATGGTCAAGGAATACGACGTCATGGTGGGTTTCCACGATCATCCCCGGCGTCCCGACCATCCCGACTACCGGATGTGGGACCCGTATTACATTTTGGAAGTCTGCAAAAGCCGCGACCCGCGCATCGGGGCTTGCGCCGACACCGGCCACTGGCAAACCTCCGGCCTCAACCCCGTCTATTGCGTGCGCGTGCTCAAAGGCCGCATCATCAGCAGCCACTTGAAAGACAAGACCGATTACGGCTCCGGACACGACGTGCCCTACGGCGAGGGCGTGGGCGAAATCAAGCGCGTCCTCGACGAACTGAAAAAGCAAGGCTTCGAAGGGAATATCTCCATCGAATACGAATACAATTGGGACAACTCGGTCCCCGACGTGACCAAGTGCATCGAGTTCGTCCGCAACCACGGAAAATAATCTTCGCTCGAACGGCAGCGCGGTTCAGGCTTGCCAGGAATAGTTCAATATCGTCTGGCCCGCAACCCGCACCCGCTGCGCGATGGCTTTCGTGATGAACCTCTTGGCGCGGCGGACGGCATCGGGCAATGCAAAGTCCCGCGCGCAGTACGCGGTGATCGCCGCCGAATAGGCGCAGCCGGTGCCGTGGGTTGAGAAGCCCTTGATGAACGGAGCGCTCAACCGCAGTTCCGTTTTCCCATCATAAAAAATATCCATCGCCTCATTCGTTCCGTCGAGATGCCCGCCCTTGACCAGCGCCGCGCAGCCGAAACGATGCCAAAGTCTTCGCGCCGCCGTCCGCAAATCCTCCTCGGACTCGCTTTTCAGACCCAGCAAACGTTCCACTTCGTCCAGATTCGGCGTGACCAAGGTTGCCAGCGGCAGCAACTCCTCGATCACCACCCGCGCGGCGGAAGGCTGGAGCAAGCGCGAGCCGCTGGTCGCCGTCATCACCGGATCCACGATCAACGGCGGTCGTTTGCCGGATTTGAAAAAATCCGCGACGACCCGCGCCAATCCGGCGGAGAAGAGCATCCCGGTTTTGCAGGCGTTCGGCGGCAACTCCGAAAAAACCGCGTCCAGTTGCCGGCGCAACATCTCCGGCGAGCAGGGTTGAAGGCCTGAAATGGCGCGCGGATTTTGCGCCGTGAGGCAAGTGATCGCGCTGGTCCCGTGTACGCCGAGGGCCGCGAAGGTTTTCAAATCCGCCTGAATCCCCGCGCCGCCCCCGCTGTCCGAGCCGGCAATGGTGAGGGCGACGGGAACCTTATCTCGTCCGCGCATGGCCCAACGCTACCGGCGAAGGGCGGCTCGCACAAACAAAACGGGGCGGGCAGGCGGCGGGGCAAATTTAAACTTTGAACTTGGCTCCTTAAATTTACCATCCCGGGCATGAACAAAGATCAGGTGGCGGAAATCCTGGCGGAAATCGGCACCCTCCTCGAACTCAAGGGCGAGAACCCGTTCAAGACCCGCGCCTACGCCAACGCCGCCCGCATCCTGGAGGGCCTGAGCGAGCCGCTCGACCAGTTGATCGCCGAGGACCGTTTGGGCGAAATCAAAGGCATTGGCGAGGGGTTGCAGAAAAAAATCACCGAACTCGTCACCACCGGCAAACTGGGTTATTACGACGAACTGAGGGCCTCGGTGCCCGCGGGTTTGCGGACCATGCTCACCATTCCCGGCTTGGGTCCCAAGAAGGTAAAGGCGCTCTACGAGAAACTGGGCGTGGAAACCATCGAGCAGTTGGAAGCGGCGTGCAAGGCCGGCCGGGTCGCCACGCTCGACGGATTCGGAGAAAAGACCCAGAGCAAGATCGTGGAAGGAATCCAATTCCGCCGGACCTACGCCTCGCGCCACTTGTTGAGCGACGCGCTCGCGGTCGCCGAACCGATCCTGGAAAATCTGCGCGCGCATCGCGTGGTGATTCGTTGCAGCGCCGCCGGCAGCGTGCGGCGGTTCAAGGAGATCATTGGCGACATTGATTTGTTGGTTTCCTCGAAGAATCCCGCGGCGGTGATTGATTTTTTCGTCACGCAGCCCGGCGTGCTCCGCGTCAGCGCCAAAGGCGAGACCAAAGCCAGCGTGATCTTGTCGGGTGGCATCCAGGCCGACCTTCGCGTGGTGAGCGACACGGAGTATCCTTTCGCCCTGCTCTACTTCACCGGCAGCAAGGAACACAATATCGTCCTGCGTCAGCGCGCCATTCAGCGCGGCCTGCGGCTCAATGAATACGGCCTCTTTCAGTCGAAGGAAGAGACGCGCGATCCGAAACTGCTCGTGCGCTGCCAGGACGAAGCGGAGATCTTTGCGAAGCTAGGCTTGCCTTGCATCCCGCCCGAACTGCGCGAGGACCACGGCGAATTCCAAGCGGGCGAAGCGGGCGAACTGCCCCGCCTGCTCGAGTGGACCGAGCTGCGCGGCTCGCTCCACAATCACTCGAACTGGAGCGATGGCCGCAACACCCTCGCGGAGATCGCCGCCCACGCGGACGAACTGGGCTGCGATTACTGGGCCATCACCGATCATTCTCGCTCTTCCTTCCAGGCGAACGGCCTCACCCCGGAGCGCTTGCGCGCGCAGCTTCAGGAAATTAAAAAGATCAACCAACAGTCCGCCGATGCCGGCCGGGGCTGTCGCCTGCTCAGCGGCGCGGAGGTGGACGTGCTGAGCGAAGGCAAGCTCGATTTTCAGAACGATCTGCTCGCCCAGCTCGAGGTCGTCGTCGCGAGCATTCACCAAGGCTTCGCGCAGAACGAAGCCGAGACCACCAAACGCCTCATTCGCGCCGCGGAGAATCCTTTCGTCCACATGCTCGGCCATCTGACCGGGCGGCTATTGCTCGAACGCGAGCCGTACAAGGTCAATCAACAAGCCGTAATCGACGCCTGTGCCGCAACCGGCACTTGGATCGAGCTCAACGCGAATCCGCTCCGCTTCGACATGGACTGGCGGCTCTGGCGGCAGGCCAAAGACAAAGGGGTCAAATGCGTGATCAACTGCGACGCGCACCGTTTGGAGCACGCCGGCTTTCTCCGCCTGGGCGCGGGCATCGCGCGCAAAGGCTGGCTGGAGAAAAAGGACGTGATCAACGCGCTGCCATTGAAAGCGTTGATGCGCGCCTTGAACCAGAAGCGGAAGCAGTGATCGGCGGCGCATCCAAGGCAACGATGGGGCCTCTGATTCCCGGGTAAATTAATTTTGGCGCAGGCATATCAAAGGTGGATCGGGCTGCGTTGGGTCGCGCGGCCAGCCTGGGCTTGCCATCGGGCAGGCGATTAGCCGGTGAATTTCCTGGCCACCAGGCAAGCGTTGTGTCCGCCGAAGCCGAACGAGTTGTTCACGGTGGCGTTGATCTTCATCGGGCGCGCGGTGTTCGGCACGTAGTCCAGGTCGCACTCCGGGTCAGGCTTCGCCAGGTTGATGGTGGGCGGGGCGATCTGGTGCTGGATGGCCTTGGCGCAGATCGTCATCTCCACGGCTCCGGCCGCGCCGAGCATGTGCGCGGTGGCCCCCTTGGTCGAACTCACGGCGAGTTTGCGGGCGTATTCGCCGAATACGGTCTTGATCGCCTGCGTTTCGCAGACATCGCCCTGGGGCGTGGAAGTGCCATGGGCGTTGATATAATCGATGTCCTCCGGGTTCAAGCCGGCGTTGCGCAGCGCCATCTTCATGCAACGGACCGCCCCCTCGCCAAACGGCGCCGGCGCGGTCACATGGTTGGCGTCGGCGGTGTTGCCGTAGCCGATCAGTTCGCAATAAATTCGCGCGCCGCGTTTTTTGGCGCGTTCGAGTTCTTCGAGCACGATCACCCCGGCGCCTTCGCCCATCACGAAACCGTCGCGGTCCACGTCGAACGGGCGGGAAGCGTGCTGCGGATCGTCGTTGCGCGTGCTCATGGCTTTCATGGCGCAGAAGCCGCCGATGCCGATGGGAACGATGGTGGCCTCGGTGCCGCCGGCGAACATCACCTGCGCGTCGCCCATTTTCAAGGTGCGCCACGCCTCGCCGATGGCGTGGTTGGCGGTGGCGCAGGCCGAGCAGGTGGCGACGTTTGGCCCGCGCAATTTGTAAAACATCGAGAACAAGCCCGAGGACATGTTCAGGATGAGCATCGGGATCATGAACGGGGACAGGCGGTTCGGGCCGCGCTCCAGGAGGACGGTATGCTGCTCTTCGGTCGTGTGCAGGCCGCCGATGCCCGAACCGATAAACACGCCGATCTCGTCGCGGTTCTCCTGGTCCAAGTTCAGCCCGGAATCGAGCAGCGCCTGGTGCCCGGCGAAGACGGCGAACTGGGTGAAGCGGTCGGCGCGGCGCACGTCCTTGGGCGAAGGAAAGGCGGCGGCGGCGCTGAAGCCCTTTACTTCAGCGGCGATTCGAGTGTCGAACGCGGCGGCGTCGAAGAGCGTGATTTTTTCCACGCCACACTTGCCGGCGAGCAGATGGGTCCACAACGATTCGACGTCGTTACCCAGCGGGGTGACCGCCCCGAGGCCGGTCACGACCACTCTGCGTTCTGTCCAGTTGCTGGGCATAAAATCAAACGGGGCAGCCCGGGCTGTTCGCCAACCGGAGCTGCCCCGGAAATGCCGCCGGTCTTACTTCCGTTGGGAATCTTCGATGTATTTGATCACTTCGCCCACGCTCTGCAGCTTTTCGGCTTCCTCGTCCGGGATTTCGTGGCCGAACTCCTCCTCCAGCGCCATCACCAGCTCCACGGTGTCGAGCGAATCGGCGCCGAGGTCTTCGATGAACTTGGCGTCCGGGGTCACTTGGTCCGCGTTCACGCCCAGTTGCTCGACGATGAGTCTAGCGGCTGACTGGCGCGGTGTCCAGCGCCAATTTACATCACCAGGCCGCCATCGACGGTGAGCACCTGGCCGGTGATGTAGCGCGCCGCCGGGCTGGCGAGGAAACCCACGGCCGCGGCGATGTCATCCGGTTGGCCCAGGCAATTCAACGGGATCCGGGCCAGGAGTTCGGCGCGCAGCTTCGGATCGAATCCCGCCGTCATGTCGGTCTCGATGAAGCCCGGAGCCACGGCGTTCACGGTGATGCCGCGCGAGGCCAGTTCGCGGGCGACCGATTTAGTGAAGCCGAGCAGCGCGGCCTTGCTGGCGGCGTAGTTGCACTGGCCGGCGTTGCCGATCAGACCGATCACCGAAGCGATGTTGATGATGCGGCCGGCGCGCTGTTTGACCAAAGCACGCGCAAAGGCCTTGGTGCAACTGAAAGCGCCTTTGAGGTTGGTGTTCAAAACCGTGTCCCAATCCTCCTCGCTCATCCGCAGCAATAAAGCGTCGCGCGCGACTCCCGCGTTGTTCACCAGGATGTCCACCCGCCCGGCTTCGGACAAAATCTTTCCCGCGGCCGCGGCGACGGCCGGCGCGTCGGCGACATCGAGGGCGTGCGCCCAGGCGCGGCGTCCCAGCGCGCGCACTTCACCGGCGACCTTCTCGGCGTTTTCGGCCGTGCGCGACACGCAGGCGACATCGGCGCCGGCGCCGGCGAATTTCAAGGCGATGGCCCGCCCGATGCCGCGGCCCGCGCCCGTGACCACGGCGACCTGGTTGGCCAAGGAAAGCATGACGGGCGGTAGTTGTCCGCGGTGGGCAGAAGCTTGTCAATCCGCGAAGTCCCGCCGGTGGTTAGCTGGCTAGCGCCTGGCGGGTAGCTTCCAGGCTTGCCGCATCCCCTACGTTAAATAGTTGCGCGTCAGGGTCGATGCGTTTCATGAAACCGCCGAGCGCCTTGCCCGGACCGAGTTCAATGAAGCGGCTGAAGCCCTGGGCCAGCAAATAACGCATCGATTCCTCCCAGCGCACCGGCGAGGTCACCTGTTCCACCAGGCGCCGGGAGATGTCGGCCGGCCCTTCATGGGGCCGGGCGGTGACGTTGGCAATCACGGGAACTTTCGACCGCTCGATGTGAATGGCGGCGAGGGCTGCTTGGAGCTTCGGCTGGGCGCTGGCCATGAGGGAAGAATGGTAAGCGCCGGCCACCGGCAGCGGCATCGCCTTGCGCGCGCCGCGGCTTGTGGCCAGTTCGCACGCGGCGATCATCTTGTCCGCCGCGCCGGAGATGACGATCTGGCCGGGACAATTCAAGTTGGCCAGCTCGACCCCGG
>WNGL01012878.1_pt1 | contig 13958 bp, 7 predicted proteins | sample 5400591 | NCBI WGS metagenome assembly WNGL01 (sample SAMN13153377, study PRJNA577476) | soil metagenome | isolation source: 80 cm soil or saprolite under Garry oak tree replicate 1 | place: USA:California | collected 2016-06-15
TCCGTGGAAGTCCTGAATAATTCGGCCTCGGTGCATCATGATTAAGCGGTCACCTAGGTTGGCGGCCTGCTGCATGGAGTGGGTCACCATGAGTGTTGTGAGCTTGTCGCGCCGGACGATGGCGTCGGTGAGCGCAATCACTTGGTCGGCGCTTTTGGGATCGAGCGCAGCCGTGTGCTCGTCCAGAAGCAGCACCTCCGGGCGCAGCCAGGTTGCCATGAGCAGAGTTAATGCCTGGCGCTGTCCACCGGAGAGCAAGCCAATTGGGTTCTTCAGGCGATCTTCAAGACCCATGTTCAACGGGCTCACACGTTCACGCATTTGGCTGAGCAGAGGTTGCCGCAGTGGCCAACCCAGCCGGCGTGGTTTCCCGCGGTACGCGGCCAGCGCCAGGTTTTCTGCTATGGACATTTTGGCCGCTGTGCCGCTGAACGGATTCTGAAAAACGCGACCGATGAGCTTCGCTCGCATGTGCTCAGGCCACTTGGTTATGTCCGCCCCAGCGAGTGAAATCGAACCGGAGTCTATGAAAAACGATCCGGCAACGGCATTGAGCAAAGTGGATTTGCCCGAACCGTTCGTGCCGATGATAACCACAAACGATCCGTCATTCACCGTTAGGCTGACCGCCTGCAGTGCACGCAGTTCGTTGGGCGTTCCAGGACTGAAGGTTTTGCTGACCGCACGGATTTCAAGCATGGGATGACTGGGGCTTGAGCGTCTTAAAGCGTTTCAGGAGCCCGGGCGTTACAAGAGCTGCGAAAACGAACAGTGCAGTGACCAGTTTTAGGTCGTTCGGATTCAAACCTAAACGCAGCGCGATTGCTACCAGAAGCCGGAAGAGGACTGAGCCCATCACCGCGCCGGTGATGGTCAGGCCCAGTTGCTTGGTGCCTACCAATGCCTCACCAATGATGACGCTGGCCAATCCCCACACCACCATGCCGATACCCATCTGCACATCGGCGAAGCCTTGGTATTGCGCAATGAAGGCCCCGGCCAAGGCGATCAAGCCATTCGAAAGCCCTAGCCCAAGGATGATCATGTTTTCATCATTCACTCCCAGGGCACGGACCATTTCGACGTTGTCCCCGGTGGCGCGCATGGCGGTTCCAAGATTGGTTTGAAAGAAGACGTACATGACACAACCCGCCAGCACGATGAACAGGAAGGAAGCAATTAGAAGCGACGCCTCGAGTGCGGTGATCTCCCACCCCATCACGTTCAAAGTATTGCTGCGCGTCAGTGCCGTGCCCACTCGCTCAGCGTAGGTCGATAAGGTAGAAGATCCCAGCACTGAAATATTGCTTCTCCCCATAATGTGCAGGTTGATGGAATAGAGACCCGTCATCACCAGAATGCCGGCAAGCAAGCCATTAATTTTGAATTTTGTCGCGAGCGTTCCTGTCAACGTGCCCGCAAGAAAGCCGCCGGCGAAGGCAGCAGACGTCGCCAGCACCGGATTCACGTTATGAAGGAGCAGCATGGCGCTCAAGGCGGCGCCAAGTGTGCTCGATCCGTCTGCTGTAATGTCGGGAAAAGCAAAAATTCGAAAGCTGATGAAGACGCCCAGCGCGACCAAAGAAAAGATGAATCCCAGCGTAAGTGCTCCCAGCAGAAGACTCATGCCTGGGCCCCTTCCACTGTGATGTCAGAAATCGGCGCGATCCAGCATGCGCCACGAACCAGCTCGCTTTGTCCGCTGCCCGACAGGGCTCGATCGTCGCTTAATAAGTGAAGAACGCCTTCCAACGCTTGCCCTTCAAAGAGCGATTTGATCGAGGTCTTCCAGTCAATTTGCCCCCTCTGTACGGGGCGATAGGAAAACGCGGCCGCATGGAAATGGCCGGCCACTGGCAGCCCCGAAGCGTTCGGGAAGGGCCGAATTACAGGCGCGAGAGCGTCAACACTCCCGCGCACCGCGATTCCAGCTGCAAGGACAACGCTTTTCGTGTAGGCACGTTCGGCTGTGAAGCTGAGCCAATCTCGAATCCGGGGAAAGTCGAAGGCATTGGATTCAGAAGCGGCTACGATCGGCGAGCGGCGTAAAGCGGCTCCGATCAAACCCGCGGACTCCGCGATCATGACGATGCCGATTTGTTGCGCATCAGAGAGATCCAGGCACGACTCGAGCAAAAGACTGAGAGCGACAGACTCACCGCTCTTTGCCTCAAAGCGAATCAGGCTGCTGAATGGCTGCGGATTTGCTCCCTGGCAAGCGATGCCATAGCAGACTTGGACCTCGGGAAGCATTGTCCCGCCAGCCAGCAAAAAATCGGGGACGTTGGTTCCATCGGTCGGCAGGTAGGCAACAGCACCGCCGGCAGCGATGAATTCTCCAAAGCGTCCCTGACAATCTTCAAAATGCTCACCGAGCGCCCCGAGTCCGATCGCGAAAGCGGAGTCGGAGAATTGCATGGTGCGACAGTGCTCTCTAGCGAACCCACAGCGTTCGAGCGGAGTGGCATCGCCCAATCGACGGCATTCCAATTTCGACTCCGGCGCGAGTGGATAGACCTCGTATACCGCTCCGGAGCGCTCCACCCGCCTGACCGATTTGGGAGCGGTTGCCTCAACCTTCGAACTCTCGCTGACGTCATTGGTCAGCAAAGATTCCGGCACTGCCTTGGCGACAAGTAGGTCCACCAGTTTCGACAGCTCGAGAACTTTCAGGACAATGCGCGAACAGTTCGAAACTGCAAACGATCCCTGAATGCTCCTCAAATCCTTGTAGAGCCTAACCAAGGTCCCAATTCCGGCTGAGCTCAAGAAGGCTACTTGTGAAAGGTCTAACTGAATATGGTGTGAGCCCTGCCGGATTTCCTGATCAACGGCTGCTGCAAGATGATCCGCCCAATAGCCATCTACTCGTCCTTCGACCCTGAGTTCGACCATTTCGCCGCGGAGTTGTTTGCTGATATGCATCTATCTCACTTTGAGCTGCCAGCCTGTGCGTTACCCTGGGCCAGAACTGTCTTGTTGTGTACACCCGCTTCGTCAACAACTACATTTGCGCGACGAAGGATATCATCTGGAACGAACCACTGCTGCTTTAGACCTGTAACCGCGGTCGTGTTCACGACGAAATGGATCGGGACTTCGTTAGTGACTGGTATTTGAGCCGGATCGGCGCCGTGCAAAATTCGTGACGCCAGTTCTCCCGTTTGTTTGCCGATCTGGTAAAAATCAGCGCCGTAATCGAACAGCGTGCCGCGGTCCGGTTTACCTGGCGTAATACTGAACACGGGAATGTGGGCCCGCCGCCCGACTAAGATTACAGAATCGGCAGCGACACTGACTGTCACGTCTCCGCCTATCCATAATGCCTCTGCCCCTCGCGAGACCAGCGAGTCTTCGGCTTCGAGCACGGAATTTGAATTCTCGACATTGGCCTCGAGTAACTCAATACCCCAGCCTTGGCAAACCCCGCGGGCACTCTCGACGAAGGCCCGCGAATTAGCTTCGGCCGGATTCCAGGCCACGCCCACTCTCTTCAGATGTGGAAACATTTCCCGCGCGATTCGAAAAGCGTCTTGCACGGGAAGAAAACTGCCAATGCCCACCAAATTGCGCGGATGGTCCAGCGGATTGCTGCGACTGATGCCCACCCCGGCCACCACTGGATCGGCCACCAGGCCGAATACTTGAACTGTCTTGCGGTTACGATTTGCATTCGCGACCGCTTGCAACGACAAGGTGCTCATCGTGAGCAACAAGTCAGGACGAGCATTGACCATTTCCTTGGCGATGGAATTTCCGACAGAAATATCGCCTTGCGCGTTGAACTTTTCTATGACAATCGTTTTTCCGTCAATAAACCCGTTCTCCGCCAGACCATCGATCGCCCCCCGGGTGCCCTCGTCCAGCAGCATGGTCGAAGCATGCTGGAGAAGCCCAATGTGCGGCACGCTTCGGGCCACGGCGGTCCGCCGTCCACGATCGGACAGCAGTAGAGCTGCCGAAGCCAAAGCGATCAGGACGAAACCCAAAAGGAGACGCTTTAGAACAAACCGCATCTGCCTACCTTGCGAAGGAGCGTTAAAGTCTGACGGCGAGTCTAACACTCCCGTGTGGTCAGTTACGGATGGTAGGAAGCAATTGATTGCGCTCAAAACTCTTGGAGAATCGGACTTATTCTGGTCGGATGACGGGCGATCCTGAAGTAATCCGGTAAGGGAAGAGTTGCCGACAATCCACGAACCATCCTTGATTGCACGATGCTAGTTAGGGGGCGATCACAAAATGCATGATCAGACGCATAGTGCCGCCATCTATGGCGTAGTCCGCACCATGAATTGAAGCTGCACGATCGGATGCCAGGAATGCCACCAGTTCTGCGACTTCCTCAGGGTAGCCGGGCCGTCCGATGGGAATGCCTCCGATCATATTCATGATTTGTTGTCGAGCAGCTTCCTCGCTGACGCCCTTGCTCTGTGCGACCTTGCTCTGTGCGAGTTGCACAACCATGCCGTGTGCGCTACTTTCCGGGTTTCGAACGCAGCCTGCGGACGGGCAGAATGCCAGCGCTCACTCTCCGCCAGTTGCGCGAGAACAACCGGGAGTAATGTGTTAGACCCAGCGGATCAGATCAGAACCTCAGAACCTACGACAGCCTCTTCCCTGCCCTGATACATGCAATCTGACGGCTGTCACCTATCCCGGCTGGCGGTCACTCTTTCCCTTTGGCTGTCAGACTCTCATATCAGCTGGTACGTCCGGAGGGGGCGCAGGTCACCGGGGTCAGAAACATCTCATTAAACCTTTACCCATGCTTTTCAAATATTCTTTTTGAAAGGAAATATAGGTCAGCGTCGCGAGCGGCATCGGCTTTACTAGACAAAGTTGCGAATGTGGACGACGAAGCTGATGTGGTTTGGGCAGGAGATTTGAGGGAGACAAGTGTCGCCAAGGCAATCATCAACAGCATTCGGCAAAGACACAGTCTTCCTAATCTGCCCGGCTTTCCCGGAGAACGCTGCATCTTCGAGATACTACACCGGACTCGTTTGCCAACTGCGATTCACGCTCGCGTTGCTTGAAAGCACGCTTAATCGACGTTCGTTAAAGATTCCCATTGTGGCCGCAATCGGCTCGACTGAGATCCGCGTGCTTTCGCCCTTTTGCAAGGTGATTCAGCCTGCAATCCACTCGATTCGATGAACAGAGTTTTGGAGGACTTGACATTTCCCACCGGTAGCGCAAGTTTCAGCGCTAAGCTAGCATCCCACCAAATCTGGCCCTGACGGTCATCCTGGCGACAGTTCCCGCGCCGCAACTCAGGCTGCCCGGTCTAGCAGATTTCGTAATTTCTGTGCGAGAGCTTCCTGAGTGAAGGGCTTCTGCAGGAAATCAGTGCCTGCTTCTCGAACTCCGCGCACAGCCTCATGGGGATGAGCTGACATGTAGAGTACTTTTAACCCAGACCTCTTTCTTAGCAAGGATTTGGCAACAGCTTGACCACTCCCTTTTGGTAGGCTCAAATCGGTTAACAGGACAGTGATGTTGCCCTGGTATCGATCGGAGATCTGAACGGCTCGTTCGGCGTCTTCTGCATCCAGAACGGTGTAGCCGAGGCCCTCCAGGAGTTCTCGAATCACTGCTCGCAATGGAGCGGAGTCTTCCACCAGCAAGATGGTTTCTGATCCATGTACGAGTTCCTGCGGCACGGTCGCGTGCTCGCTAGGTTCCGCTTGCTCGGTTACCGGCAGATACACAGAAAATGTGGAACCTTGTCCGGGCTCGCTATATACCAAGACATCTCCGCCGCTTTGCTTGACAATGCCGTAGACGGTGGCCAGACCTAGTCCCGTTCCCTTCGCTGGTCCTTTGGTCGTAAAGAACGGTTCAAAGATGTGTAGCAAGATTTCTTTCTCTATGCCACTGCCGGTATCGCTGACCGCCAGGCGCACATAGCGACCCGGCTTCATGGAGTGCTGCGAGGCCGCGAATTCATCTAGGTGCACCTTCTTTGTTTCGATGGTGATACGTCCACCGTGGGGCATGGCATCGCGGGCGTTCACGCAGAAATTAATGATGACCTGTTCCATCTGACTCGGATCCGCGTTGACATTCTCCAAATCTGCAGCCAACAGAGTTCTCACCTCGATCTCGTCGCCTATCAGGCGGCGGATCATGTTCTCGACGTCTCCGATCACGCGGTTCAGATTGAGCACCGCCGGCTGAAGCACTTGCTTGCGACCGAAGGCGAGAAGTTGGCGCGTCAGCGTGGCAGCGTGGCTGGCGGCATCAGAAATTTCCTCGACCCGCCGCCGGGCTGCCGCCGTAATTTCCGGCTGGCTGAGAAGAAGCCCGCTCTGTCCGATTACCACGCCCAAAATGTTGTTGAAATCGTGTGCAATCCCACCCGCCAATCTTCCGATGGCCTCCATCTTCTGTGCCTGGCGCAGTTCGACCTCGGCACGCTTGTGCGCTGTTACATCCGAAAAGACTGCTACTCCTCCGTGAACGACGCCGGCCTTATCTGTCAGCGGTCGGGCTGTAACGCTCAGCCAAACTCCCTGGGGGTGCCCCGGATTGCGCGCGAATATTTCCACCGAATTCGACGGTTCGCCACGCATGGCTTTGGCCAGGGGTAACTCCGCGGCCGGATACGGTGTGACCTGGTCCGGCAAATAAAGCCCGTATTTCTCTGACCACTGGCCCGGATCCCCGGGGGTGTGGGCGATGCCTACGATTTCTTCTGCGGCCGGATTGACGAGCAGAAACTCTCCGCGCTCGTTCGCAACGCTCACACCATCCCCAATACTGTCGAGGATCGACTGCAAAATGCGGGTCTGGCTTTGCAGGTCATTTTGGGACCGTTGCAAATCCGAATAAAGTCTCGTGAGTTCACGATTGCGGCGCTCCATGCTGCGCACGCGCAAGTAATACACGAGCCAAACTAGCGCCAGTGAACACACGCCGGTGGTCACGCGGAACCACCACGTGTTCCACCACGCAGGAAGGATCCGGATGCGGAGGTTCACCCCGCTCTCGTTCCATACGCCCTGGTTGTTGCTGCCTTGCACGCGAAACACGTACTGCCCTGGCGCGAGCGTCGTGTACGTGACAAAGCGGCGAGTGCTGCCGGTCTCATTCCACTTGGTCTCCAGCCCCTCGAGTTTGTACCGATAGCGGTTTCGTTCCGCATTGGCGTAGCTCAGCGCGGAAAACTGAAAGGAGAAGATACTTTGGGCGCGGGTCAGAACGAGCGAGTTGGTGATGGAAATCGAATAGTGCAGCGGAGAATGACCTCCGACAGGCACAGGAACACCAAACAACTGGAAGTCAGTCAGAACCACTGGAGGTGTATAAGAATTCTCGACTACTTTGTCGGGGAAGAAAGTGGTAAGACCCTTTACCCCAGGGAAAAACATCGCGCCGCTGGGACTTTGGAAGGGTGTGCCCCAGGAATTGAACTCGCTGCCGGCCAGACCGTCTGAGGCGTAGTAATTTCTAACCGTCTTTGTCGTTGGATTAAATTTTGCGAGTCCGTTGTTTGTGCTCACCCACAAATTGCCTTCTCGATCTTCGAGAATACCTTGGATAGTATTGTTTGGCAGGCCATCCTGTTCACGATATGCAGTGAATGTGTCCGTGTAAGCGTCAAGTTTGTTCAGTCCCTGCTGCGTGCCGACCCACAGCACCCCCGCTCTGTCCACATACAGCGCATGCACACGGTTGCTGCTGAGAGTCCCCGGATTTTCGGGTCTATTCGAGTATTCCCGATATTCTCCCGTCGTTGGGTTGAAGCGGTGTAGCCCCCCGTCGACCGTCCCCAGCCACAAGTTTCCCCGATGGTCTTCTGCCATGGACGAAACACGCGTGCTGGCAAGTTTGTTGATGAGGTCTGGATAATGGCTGAAGCGTTTTGTTTTGAGCTCGAAACGATCCACGCCATGGTCGGTGCCGAGCCACAGCACACCCACGGGATCCAACAGCAGCCTCATAATGACATCACTGCTGGGAGTGTTCGGATTGCCGGGTTTGTGTCTGTAGGCTTTAAAACGTCCGGTTCTGCGGTCGAAGGAGTTCAAACCGCCGCGGTGAGTGGCAAACCAGAGCATCCCCGCAGGGTCTTCAACGGTCGACAAGATGGTTGCATCGTTAGGGCGATAAAACCTGAATTGACCTGTTTCTTGGTCAACTCTGTTCAGAACACCATCGTTCCCAATCCACAACTCTCGGTGACTGTCTTCGAAAGCTGAGAGAACAAAGTTCTGATCGAGGCTGTTCTTGTCTCCCGCTTTCTTGTGATAGGCAATGAAACCAGATGGCGTTTCCGGAAAGCGGTTTACACCGCCTCCGCCGGTGCCGACCCAGATGTTGCCTTCGCGATCTTCGCAAAGGGAAAACACAAAATTGTTACTTAAGCTTTCAGGGTCCGCGGGATTGTTGCGATAGCGAACGACAACGCCACGACGCTGATCCCACTTCATCAACCCGCTCCCCCCCGTTCCGAACCAGAGGACACCATTCCTGTCTTCTAGGACCGTGGTTACACGCTCGGCCGTTGGTGTGCCACGGTCCGAAGTCTGAAACTCATAGCGGACAAACCTCCCGGTTTTAGGATCGAAAGTGCCTATACCGCTGCCTTCCCGCGAATGGATCCACAGCGTGCCAGAGCGATCTTCATAGACCCGCTGCAGCTGATATTCATCGCGATTTCGAAGCTGGGGATACCGGATCGCCGCCCCGGTCTTCTCGTCGAACGAGTTGATCCCCGCGCTCGTTTCAACCCACAGTCTCTCATGCCTGTCGAAACCTAGGAACCTGATGTCGTTCATGGGACCGTTGCGATCCAAGCTTCGCGGGTCGTCCGGATCATGACGATAGTGGGTGAAGTTTCCCGTGGCCGGATCGAACTTATCCAGGCCATTGCTGGTTCCGAGCCATAGCTGCCCTTCCGAGCTCTGAGTGATCGCATACACGCTCCCACTCAAACTATTTGGATTCTTCGGGTCGGAGCGATAGCGAGTGATCTTTTGCGTAACGAGATCAAGCCGATCGAGAAACTGATCCTCGCCTACCCAGAGCACGCCCGAACCGTCCTTGAAGAGAGCCGTAACGGTCCCTCCGCTTAGGCCGGAGTTGTCCGCTTCGTGCTTGTATATTTTGAATTCATATCCATCGTAGCGATCCAAGCCGTCCTGAGTACCGAACCAGATGAATCCCTGGTCATCTTGCAAGATGTGATCGACAACACTTTCGGAAAGGCCCTTTTCGGTGGACAGAGGTGTGAAGCGGATGTCCTTTCCCTCAACTACGGGCAATCTGATAAGAGAAGTGGTTGCCCGGGTCGCAGCGGATAGGGCCAAAGTGCAGAAGGCCGAGAGCAGGCCGAGGTGGAGAACAATACACTGCGCGAACCGAAAATGCGACCGCAGCGCAATCGGAACAGCACCGCGACGTTGCCCACGGCACATAGGGGCACCTCGCCAGTGACAGTGGGATTATAGCCGAGATGCAGTCGCGAACGCGATATGGTTCGAGGCACGTTTTCGAGCAACTATGCCCCTAGCCCGAAATCAACGTGCACCGCTTGGATTGCATAATTTCTCTATTCGTCGTGAAGCATGTTCGCCCTGACCGAAGACGTCTTTCAACCGTCGCGGACCGCGCCTGGTTTTTTGCGATTTGCATGGGTCTCGTGACTGACATTGTCACTTTAGTTTCCGGATTGTCGGCAAACCTTCCATAACGGGATTACGGAAGAGTTGCCCGTCGCTCGCCAGCTGGACATTACTGCAGCTTGGCATACTCAGCTTTGGCCTGTTTTAGGACAGGTATGTCCGAGTCAGCGTCTTTCCAGAGTGTCAGGAAGTCCTTGTAAGCGGCGAGTGCCCTGACGCGAGCCGCATCAGCGTCCGCACCCTGCGAAGTTCTCGACTCCAGAGCGTTCGCACGAGCCAAGCCCAGATGCGCTAATGCTCCCGTCCAACAGTTCCATACGATCCCGCTATGATCGAGGATTTTCTGGAACTCGGCCACCGCAGCATTGGCCTTTCCTGCCGCAAGATATGACTCCGCTCGAACATAGGTTGGATACAGGCAGGAAATATTGGTGACGAAAACGATTTGCCCGAATTCAATGGGACCGGTAGCGTGCAGACTCTCTATGGCTGCGCTTGGGTTCTTCCGGTCCAGGGCCACCTGAGCTCGAATCGCTGGTAGCCAATTCGATTGCACTTGGGTATCGAGAGGAAAGCGTTTGTTCAGGTCTTGCGTCAGCGATTCCGCCCGCGCAATATCGCCTGCCATCGCATACGCCAGAGCCGCTTCGAGCCCGACGCCCTGACTCGTAGGAGTTAGCTTTAGACCTTCTCCCGCTGCCTGCGTGGCTTCCCTCGCGTTGCCGAAGGCGGCTTCGCGCAAAGCGCCATTCTCGAACCAAATGGCTCCGTTTTCCTTGCTGTCAGTACGGATGGCGGAGCCTACAGACTGCTTAACCAGTTCGCGTGCTTTGCCCAGATGGCCCTCGAATGCCTCAGTGTCGGATGCGAGCGAAAGGCCGTAGTTCTCGGACTCGGGCTGGCCGACAAACCACTTTTGCTGCTCCTCCATGACGGGGAAATTATGCTCAGCGAAAGCCAGCGCGTAGAGCGCATAGTGGAGTATGGGATCATCTACTTTTCGGGCCTGCGCCTGCTGGGTTATCCGCCGTGCTTCGTCGAAGCGTTCTAAGGCGAGCAGGTTGTTGATGAGGTTCGTGTACAGAGACACGCTATCAGGGTCGAGTTGAAGGCTCTCGCGATACGCATCCCTAGCTCGCTCATACTGGCCTTGTAAGGCACGAACATTTCCCAACGAGACATGGGCTGGGTAATCTCTTGGGTAGTTTTCAATCAACTCCTGGTAAACCTGCCCCGCTTTCTCCAGTTGCCCAGTTACGTTCTCATAATAGGCAGCAGCGATGGCCAGCTTTTCCCGTTCACTGGTATGCTCCCTCAGTTCGAAGGCCCTGGTGTAGTACTCGCTGCCCCGCCCTACCTCTGACAGGGTGAAATAGGCTACACCTACGGCCCGATACGCCATTGCAAAATTGGGATCGAGTTGGATAGCACGCTGCCAGTGCGGCACGGCCGCGGCAGTGCTTTTCTGGTGGTACGCCCTTAAGCCCAGGCTATAAGCTTTCAGGGCCTCGACCGAAGATGTCGTGGCCTCTGCCAATGGAACATCGAATTTCTGCACTGTAGTCAGCGACTCACCCAATTCTGCGCGCAGCTTGGATACTGCTACACCTAGCGCGTCAAGCACTTTCTCCTTGGCTGGTGCCGTGATTTGCTCCTGGGTCAGCGGGTCTCCACTTTGACAATTCACCGCTTTCAAACCGACGACATACTCGGTTCCGAGGCGAGCAATTGCTCCGGCAATATAAGCTTTGATCCCCGCCCGCTGGCAGAGTTCGCGAGCCACGTCGGGCGTGAGTGGAGTACTCGCGGGACGGGCCATCAGTTGCAGAGTCGCCGCGACTTTATTCTCCGAAAGCACGTTCAGGAAGGGCGATTGGTTTAAAGCAACGGTCAACGCTTGCTTGAGTGTGTCATCGAAAACCGTGTCACCCGTGCTGTTGGCAAAATCAGCGAGTACGATGGTGTCCTTGTCGGTCAAGGTCTTCGCTGGGCGCAATCCGTAATACAGACCGACCGGCATAATTGCGACTAGCAATGCCGCAGCGATGTAGCCCGCAAGTTTCGCTCGCCGGACGGGCGCGGACAAAGCAGCCTGAGTGCTATGCCTGGTTTCGCTCGACCGGCCAACTCCACTTATGACCTGCCCAGATTGCGTGTCTCGTCTCAGCCGCTGCAAGTCGGAACGAATATCCGCGGCATGCTGATAGCGAAACTCACGGTCTTTCTCCAGCGCTTTGTGGATCAGGAGTTCTGCTGGCTGCGGAATTTGGGGATTCACTTGCGAGGCCAACGTCGGGGTCTGGTGCAAGATCGATCCGCAAATCTCACCGGAACTCGATCCTTCAAACGGCATCTTCCCGGTCGCCATCTCATACAGCACGGCCCCGAAGGAAAACAGATCGGTACGCGCATCCAGTTCTTTTGCCCGCACCTGCTCCGGCGACATATAGGCAACGGTGCCCATCATGGCTCCAGGGCTCGTCAGGTACGCTTCGCCGGGTTCTATCGACAACGTCTCCAAGCTGTCACTGCTGGTTGTTCGTCGAGCCCGCGTGGGCAGCTTCGCCAGACCAAAATCCAGAATCTTGGCGTGCCCCCGCTTGGTAACAAAAATGTTCGCGGGTTTGATGTCGCGATGAATAATTCCCTCCGCGTGCGCGGCCTCGAGTCCGTCGGCGATATCAATTGCCAGCGACAGTAACACCTCCAAATCCAGCGGACGTCCGGCTACGTGGTGCTTCAACGTCACGCCATCGAGAAATTCCATTACGATGAAAAAGCGGCCTTCCTGACTACCGATTTCATGGATCGTGCAAATGTTGGGATGGTTGAGGGCAGAAGCGGCACGCGCCTCGCGACGGAAACGTTCCAGCGCCTGCGCGTCCTTTGCCAGTTCATCTGGCAGGAATTTGAGCGCTACAAAGCGTCCGAGCTCAATATCCTCGGCCTTGAAAACCACGCCCATACCGCCGCCACCGATCTTCTCGACGATGCGGTAGTGCGAGACGGTCTGGCCGATCATTGGCAATAAATCTTATGTGGCGCGAAACACAACAGTCAACAAGTTCAAAGTGGCTCGCTACCAGAAGATTGGCAGTCGAAAGGATTCAGCCTTTATGTGTGCACGCCGTCACTTGACGGATGGTCGGCAAACCTTCCCTAATCTGTAGGGTAAGGTTTGCTCGTGAGTCGGGAGGAATATTGGTAGGGAACCGCAGACCATTTCGACAAGCCGACGACGAAACGTGAAGATTTATCTCCAAGCCGGGAAACGCCCTCAGCGCGCACCGATTACTCCTTGCCCCAATGCACGTCCAAAGGGGGCAGACCCTCTGTACCAAACCGCGCATAGCAGAATCTGTCGGCCATGAGCCCGCCGGGCAATGGGTTGGCCGCCCGCTCAACTCCTATGTGTACGAACCCTAGTTTTTCAGCAATCCGGCGGCTGGCCTCATTCCTCTCAGTGCGTAAGGCCGACCCGGCACATGCCTAACGCACCAAAAGCATAGCGGAGCATCGCGTTCGTCGACTCTGTTGCAATATTCCTGCCTTGGGCGCTTCTACGAACCCAGAAGCCGGTGTCGCACTGGCGGGCTTTCCAGTCGATATCGTGGAACCCGCACCACACAACGGGTTCTCCAGGGGCGGGTTCAATGGCAAGTAGTTCTATTCCGTCCCGTTGAATAAAACTGGCTATCGCACGGCGGTTGCGCATCTCTAGCTGCTCGGAGGTGAACTGATCTAAATTCTCCGCCCACCACATCCATCTGCGAAGCTCGTCCCAAGTCTCTCTGATCGCGGCTAACGCGAACTCACCATCACCCGGTTTCCGTGGCCGGATCATCAAACGCGGCGTCTGAATGGGCATCGGAACATCAATCAGAACTGAACTGTCCGCTGTCATATCGGTGTTAGGTTATCGCACCAAGACCCACCTACAGAAGATTGTTGGCATTAGTCGCGTCAAGATAAGCAGCGGTAAACGCGCTACTCGTCACTTGACTCCTGAGTCGTCGGCAAGCCTTACCTTGGGATTATTTCAGCGTTGCCGCGATATCGCTGCACGCACGATCTCTAGCTCGGGATGCTGATACTGCAGGGTAGTACTTCACATCCTTGTGGCCCATGGTTCTCATAACGGCAGCCAGGTTTCCGATTCTCTTCAGAATCCGGGTGCCGTCGTCATGCCGCCCACAATAGAGGACAATATCTTCGGGAAGCCCAGCTTTGACCCTGGCTTCGCGAAATCTCTTCGCCATTGTGGTGAGGCGAGCAGACTCGGCACGTTTCGATGGGAAACCCATCCTTCGCGCCTTCCTCCGCACC
>WNGL01017435.1_pt1 | contig 13956 bp, 4 predicted proteins | sample 5400591 | NCBI WGS metagenome assembly WNGL01 (sample SAMN13153377, study PRJNA577476) | soil metagenome | isolation source: 80 cm soil or saprolite under Garry oak tree replicate 1 | place: USA:California | collected 2016-06-15
CCAGCCAGCCTGGGAGATTGTTAGGAGGGTTTGAAATTCCGCTGGGGACTAGGACGTCCTTTTGGATTGAATTTTCTATCGGGCTTTCCATTCCGGCTCCGTTTACCGCTGTTACCTTGTAGTAGTATGTCTGGCCATTACTGACTGTTGTGTCCACGTAACCCGTGTCGGTCGTGTTGGCGAGCCATATCAGCGACTGTAAAGAGGATATTGACCTGTAGACCCGGTAGAGTAGTATAGGGGAACCTCCTGTGGTGCTGGGCGGGGACCAGGTTAACGTCGTTTTCCCGCTGGTCGCTGTTAGCTGGAAGTTGACCGGGGAGCCTGGCTGGTTCGACGATGCTGTAAAGGACTTTGATGCGCTATTGGTTGCTCCCTCATTATCCTTGACTGTGAGGGTAATCGTAAAGGATTCCGATGTTGCGTATGAGTGGGACGTCATTGCTCCGGTGCTTGTTGTTCCATCACCTAGGTCCCAGGAATAGTTGGAGATTGTTCCGTCGGGGTCGTAGCTTGTTGAAGCGTCCAAGGTTACTGCTTGTCCAACGAGTGGGGTGGTGGTGCTCATTGTGAACTGTGCGACTGGAGGCTGATTTGCTAGAAGGCTGACAGTGGTTGGGGGTGAGACGTTGTTGGCTGTGTATATTTCACCGGGTACAGCGCTGGCGTTGGCTTCGAGGATATACGTCCCCGAGGCCAGTCCTGCCGTGTCCCAGGATAGGGAGAAGGTGGTCACTGACAAGGGTGCAAGGTTAGGGATATTCTGGAGGGCTCCGATGCGTGTCTGGTTCGCGTAGGTGCTGACTGTGAAGGATTCGGAGACTGTTCCTTCGTTGAAGGCTGAGACTGTGACTGCCACGGTGTGGCCCGTCCGGGCGGAGGAGGGTTGGGCAGTTACTACTCTGACAGCTACGTCTCGAACTGTGGTGGGCTGGGTCTGGAGGAGGGGTAGAAGGTCCAGGCTCGGATGACCCGGTATGCCTCCGAGAATAGGATAGGGTGTGTCGCCCATTCCATCACCGTCAGGGTCACAGGGGGAACAATGTACGGTGCTGGCATAGTCTGAGTAGAAGTTTCCTCCGAGGAAGGGTCCGCCTAGGATGTTTGTTCCTAGGGTCTTGGTGATGTTCCAGGCGTTGGGGATGGATCCTTTTGTGTAGTTCCAGTCGTCGAAGGCGTTGTAACTGTTTTGGAGGTAGTTGTTGTAGACAATGTTCCGGCTGCCGTTGACAATATAGATCCCGTAACCGTTGCTTGTTAGTCTGTTCATTGTGAGGTTGTTGTACTTGTTTCCGAATTCGAGTCCGATGCCGAAGTCGTTGCTTGTCACATTGTTCTCCAGGACCTGGTTTCCCGTGCTTTGTTCGAAGATTGTTCCGAACTGGTTCTTGGTGACATTGTTGTTCTTGTACGTGTTGCTTGCAGAGAATGAGGTTCTGAAGCCGTAGAAGTCATTTGCCAGTAGGGTGTTTTTTTCGAACAGGTTGTTGGAGCTGCCGGCGATGACGAAGCCGGCTCCGTCGCATTCTGCGCATCGGCCGTTTCCGTTGGCGGAGGCGTTGTTGCCTGTGAACGTGTTTGAGGTAGAACTAGTTATCCACATTCCATATTTCGAGTTGTTGTATACGTGGTTGTCGGAGACTATGTTGTCTGATCCGCTCATGGAAATACCGTAGGTGTTGTTCCACATGCTATTGGCGGTGATCCAGTTCGTTGAACCGATGGAGAGCCATAGGCCGTAGGTGAAATTGGCGATTCTCACATTCTCTATCTTCCCGTTCATCACGCTTTCGAGCAGTATTCCGGAGCTGCCTGGGGTCAGGTTGGATGGGTGGATGAACACGTTTCTGATAACGAAGTAGCTCTGTGTGTTTCTGACGTGAATGCCAGCTGTTGTGTTGGCACTTATCTCCAAGTCTTCAATTACGTAGGGGGTTAGGGGTTGACCGTTTCCGCTACTGGCAACTGACGTGAAGTTCTCGACACCGCGGACCGAGGTTATGAAAATTGGAGCGTGGGGGGAGAGGGGTTGGGCTCTGCTTCGACCAGGGCCTACTAGGATGAGGAGTGAGGAGCAGGTTAATAGTATGAGTAGTAGGCTTTTTCTCGGTTTCACTGCACCGGGCAGAGCTCCCAGGAGTACGGTTTCCAGTCGCTATTCATAAGAACGTTTCCAGCTTGATGATTCCGAATGTTTCTCTGGACATCCAAAGGAGAGCCTGTGAGGCCTCTGCAGCAACGGACTATTCGTTGTACGAGTGCCTGAATTCCCCTCCCAAACTGAACCCCGACAGAGGAGGGATTCTTGGAAATTTCTCTCTAGATGAGTTTTTCGCGGAGACCCCTTTGAGGGCATCGGATTATGGTTGTGAGGGAGACGTCTCATACGCCTTGAATCAAGTTCGTACGTTCCCCCTTATGAAAAGTCATTTTCTATCTGGCGGGGATAATAGGCGATTTTTGCCGGTCAAGGGTTGGAATCTGCCCAGTTCGTGGTTTAGCGACCCCTTGTTTTGACAGGATTCTCTGCAGGGTTGCTAGGTGGCTGAAAGCAGTGGGAGGTTAGATTGGGAAAACCGGCATTTCCAGCTTGTTTTCTAGCGGTTTTTAGTGCGGGGGCTTAGGCGCTTGGGCTCTCTTCTGTTGCAGGGTAACGACAATTAGCAGGACGGCAGCTGCGGCGACGACTCCTGCTATCACTATTGGCCAGGGTCCTTGAAGAAACCCTGCTGGTCCAACCAAGAGCTGGGCCCTGGTGCTCTGCGCTGGCGCCGTCTGTGTGTCCCCTGTCGACGCCATCACTTCGTACTCACCCTCGGGAGGGTTCCAGGCGTACGAGTACTTTCCTGAGGCGTCAGTATTGACCGTTCCTAGGATGGTCCACTGGCTGTTTCCAGCAAGCCTGTAGGATATGGTAACGTTGACTCCCGGTGCAGGAGTAGGGGTGCCTGCCTGGGTTGCTGTGCCGGTTATTGTGATGCTTGACCCGGTTGAGGCCTGGGGTGAGGAGAGGCCGAGGGAGAGTTCGACGGTGTAGCGGACTGAGACTTGGAACGTCCTTATTCCAATGAGCGACACGGGTTCGGGCGCGTAGAGCAACATAACAGTGGCTTGTAGGCTGTAGCTGCCCGGAGGGGTGTCTGTGAGAGGTAGTGTGACACTTGACACGTTCCACCAGCCCTGGGGATTGGACGAGCCAGGCCATGCCTTAACCTCTATTCCCGTATTAGTGTTCCAGAGGGTCAGGTTGACAGGGACCCCTGGGAGTGGCAGCCCGGGCGGGCTCTTGCTTTGAGAGACGAAGTTGACGGTGGAGCCAACTTTGAGGTTTGAAGCCGGGGTATGGCTGACCGGGTCCTCCACGTACACATTAGCTATCGTGTTGGAGGCAGTCGTGAAGAATTTCCAGTCTCCGACGGGGGCATGCTTGAAAAGCGTAATGTCGGACACATCGATGGCCCATCCCTTCTGGCACGGGGAAGCACAGCAAGGGAATGCGCCGAGACAATTGAAGGTGGGACTGACAGTATACTCGTTTTTCTGAAGTATAGACGCTTCGGGCGATGTAATGTTGAGGACTGCCTCATTCAGAGTTATTTCTAAGTGTAAAGACCCGTGTGGAATCGCATTGGCAGCATAAAGGTAGGTTGTGTTGAGCCCGTCTACCGCGTAGAATTTTGAAGGTGCTGTGCCAGTGTAGGACTTTGTCCGGAGTGACAGATCGTCGAAATAAGCAGTGGTCGAGGCTGACGGACCATTGGCGTCTATTTCTACGACCATTAGTTCTGCTTTGTAGGGTGGGGTGTAGCCAAGAAGGTTGAACGCGTTTATTCCATCAGAGAGGTTCGTGTAGACTGTCAACCATTGGTTTGGGGTTCCGAACTGATTCGGCGCTTTCAAATATACTGCGTCGGTTCTGTTGTTGGGAATGCTCCCGTCACCTGTCATGAAGACGTAGTAGAGGGATACAGGGTTGTCCCGGCTGTCTACAAGGCCCAGCCAAATATCTACCATGTCTAACCCGGATGTGCCTGACATGGCTGTCACGTTGGCTGAGGCGGTGAACACTGTTGAGCTGTCAATCACGGGTCTTCCGTCAATGCTTTGGGCCATTTCGCCGGCCCCGTTGGTTATGCTTCCCATGGCGCTTTGTGTTCCGGAGAGAACTGGGGACGTGGTGGTTGTGAAGCTGCTGGAATTCGTCACCCAACCGGTTAGGCCTGTTTCAAACCCTCCATTCCTTACCCATTCGGAGCCGCCTGTGGCTGAGTAGAGCTCAACCCTGTCGAACAGGGCTGTGGTGCGGTTTTGAAAGACTTTGATCAACAATGCGTTCAGTACTGGGGGGTTTTGGGGGATGGCATAGATTACAGGGTCGTAGAAGTCGTAGATTCCATTGTTCGAGACGTAAGCGTCGCTGTCGTAGACTACCGGCTCGGTCGTGTCCCAGACACCGTTGTTGTTCGAGTCGACGTACCTGATTAGAGAGTCGTCCGCCAAAGGTGTCCCTACGGGCGGGGTGGTGCAGGGCGGAGGGTTGCAGCCCCCTAGGATGGTGTCGCCGATGTCGTAGAGGCCGTTGTTGTCAGCATCGTAGATGACGGGAAACGGGTTCTGCCAGTGGCTATACAGAGTTGGGTTGAAATTCCAGTATTTGATGTGGGGGTCGTGGTTTGGAGGCCCTGGCTGGGTTTGGGCGAGGACGATGAGTGCCGCCTGGGCTACGGAGTTGAAGGAGGGGTAATCGCTCGGGAAGGCGTTTGACGCGTCTTGGGCGACGTTCCTATCTAGGGTGACCCATTGGCCAAGGGGAGCTGGGCCCACATCATAGTAGGCGTCTGTTATGCTGTTGGCAGGAAGGTTTGACCCGGAGGCGAAGAGATAGTGTATTGCTCTGGTTAGTCCGGTGGAGCTTGTGAGGGTGAGGCGTAATTCAATCCTGTCGTAGGCGGTCATCCCGGTCAACTGTTGAATTAGAACCACCGCACGCAGCCTTACGCTTGAGCTAAAGCCGGCTTGTGCCTGAGCGAGATCATTCTGAAGGGAGACGTACGAGTTCGAGGTGAGGTTTCCCGAGAGCAATGTTAGCTGGGTGCTGTTTTTCCCGTCGTAGGCTGTCTTGCTTATCGCGATGGATGACCCAACGGCGGCATTGTACTGCGAGGGAATCCATGGAGAGAGTGTTGGCCCTTCGAAGGAGGGATTGCTAATCCTGTTTCCATCTCCTGTCCAGGAAAGAATTCCGGGAAGGCCGCTGCCTTCAAAATGCCCTAGGGGATCGGCAAACGCCGAGAGTATAGGGGGCTGTTTGTCTGGGTAGTGGCGGGTATTAGTCGAGAAGGCTCCTACCATGAGTAGGAGAAGTAGGCAGATTCCGGGGAGCAGCCCCCCGAGTTTGTGTGTTTTTTTCGGCTGCATTTCTTTTTGAGCTCCATCGAGGATGGTTGGGGTGTCGCGTGATATCTATCCGGTCTACCCGGTCCTTGGGAGGAGTTGTGTGACCTCGAAAGCTGCTGATTGCTGGACCCTGCAGATTGCGTGGCGGGCTTTGGACCATCGGATTACGTACTGACGCTCTCCGAGTGACGGGACGTAGAGGCTGGTTGTAGTTATTCGGGATTGGCCTTGCAAGGCAAAGAAGCCCGGTGACGCCGCCCTCCTGTCTGACAACACTAACAGTAAGATTCTGTTTCTCATAAGTATGTCTAGTTCGAAGTCTCAGTCCTCTTCAAAAACTGGGGGTTTCGTAGGGCAGTTCGAGCTCCGGGAATGTGTGCCGGATGGGCCTATCACAATGAGGATCGTAAGTATCTGAAGAGACAAGGCCAAAGCCGTTTTCCACTCAATTTCTTCTGAGGTTATGGAGTGTAGTTACGGAATGGTTCGAACACTTGGCCACTGTTCTAGGCATGCTTCGGTCTTGTCTTTGCCTGTCTCCGAATTACTGTGGCCACTGACACACCCGCGATGATTATTGCTGCTGTAATGGCTAGCCAGAGTAGGAGGTTGCTCGGAGAGTCCGAAACGGTGGGGGGTATTTGGACAGCTTCTTGGGCCGAGTTTCCCAACGGGCTTTCCATTCCAGCCCCGTTTACCGCTGTCACTTTGTAGTAGTAGGTCTGACCGTTAGTTACCTCGTTGTCTTCATACGTTGTTGTGTTTCCGATAGTGGCGAGGATAATCAGCTGGGAAGGGGATGTGCCCCTGTATACCTTGTACTGTGTTATGGGGGAACCTCCGCTGTCGCTTGGTGGATTCCAAGCCAGGATTGCGCTTCCGCTAGCTGCTGTTACTTGGAAGTTCACGGGGGAGGTTGGCTGATTGGCTGTGAGGTAGACGGTGGTTGGGGGTGAGATGTTGTTGGCCGTATCTGTTTCACCGGGCACTGTGCTGGCGTCGGCTTTGAGGATGTAGGTTCCCACTGCCATTCCGGTTGTGGTCCAGGCTAGTGTGAATATTGTCCCTGACCCAGGTCCAAGGTTAACGATGGTCTGGGGGGTTCCAATAAGTGTCTGGTTCTGGTAGATGCTCACCGCAAAGGATTCTGAAACATTTCCCTGGTTGAAGACTGCGACTGCGACGCTGATCGTTGTTCCGGTCCCGACTGATACTGGTTGGGCTGTGATGCTCTGGACGGCTATGTCGTGAACTGTGCCTTCGTAGGCTCTCACATCGTCGAGCCAGAATGTTTCTGACTCTACGTTGCCTCCGATGTTTAGGGCGAGGCCTTCGAATTGCACTAGGGCGAAGCTGCGGGTCATGTTGAGGCCGAGGTTTTCCCAGTCAGCCCGAAGGTTCCGGGAGAAATGGTGCCATTGGCCAGGCTGGTAGCCGTAGAAGAGGAGTGACCTCAGGCCTTCCTTGCCCGTGCTGGGGTTGGTATAGTTCGGGTAGCCGAGAAAAGGGTTCGGGTCGAAGACATAGTCCAGTTCTGCTGTGGACTCGGCGCCGAAGATTCTGACCTCGAACCCTCCCATCGTCCCGTTACCGTAGGGTTCTAGGTAGAACGAGAAGCTGAACCCGTTGGGACTGTTGGTGAGGTTGTTGAAGGTCCACCCGGAGAGGAATTGTCGAAACTGGGTAAAGCCTACGGTACGTCCTGTGTAGTTGTCGCCTGGAATGCAGCCTGTAGAGGTGATCGGCCCGGTGAAAACCTGAGCTGATTGAGCCCCGTCTATAGATCGACTGTTGTCCAGTGTGGCAGTCGCGTTTGCGACTCCTTCACAGGTTTCAAACCCCCAGCCGTTTAGACCATCCTCAAAGCTGGGATTTGTTATTACGTTCACGCTAGAGCTAGCGTGTACTGGGTGGGGGCCAAATGGTATCATACTCGTCAGGGTGAGAAGACAGAGGACCACGATCATCAGAATCGAAAGAAGTCCTCTGGCCGAGGGGCGGCGCAGAAGAAACAGGCTCGTTCGGTTCTTTCGCTCTACCATTTTTTAGGCGGCCATGGTGCTCGTTGTCCTGCGTCGACGAATCACAAGGACTCCAAAAGTAACGGCCACGACGATCGCGGCGGCTACGGCTAGCCATAGCGAGAGGCTCCCAGAAAGGCCTGAGGCTCCGGACCCAGGTATGAGCACATCCTGCTGGGGTGACTGTGCACCTTCAATTCCGGCTCCGTTTACCGCTGTGACCTGGTAGTAGAATGTCTGGCCATTGCTGACTGTTGTGTCCACGTAGCTCATGTCGGTCGTGTTTGCGAGCCACGTCAATGGTTGTGAAGAGGATGTTCCCCTGTAAATCCTGTAGCGTATTATCGTGGAGCCTCCGCTGGAGCTGGGTGGACTCCATGCCAACGTTGCTTTTCCACTAGTTGCCGTCAGCTGGAAGTTTAGTGGGGGGCTTGGTTGGTTTGATGTGGCTGTGAGGGACTTTATCGATGGGCCGCTGACGGCTCCTTCATTGTCTGTGACTGTCAGGGTTATGGTGTGAAGCCCTGACGTGGAGTATGCATGGGTCGTCGTTGCCGTTGTTACTGTTGCGATTGGTGTGCTGTCGCCAAAATTCCAAGTATAGCGGGGTTGGAGGTGAGACGTTATTGATCGTGTATGTTTCACCGGTCACTATGCTAGCGTTGGCCCCGAGAAGGTATGTTCCAGGCGTCAAACCTGCAGTATCCCAAGATATGCTGAATGTTGTTCCCGACCATGCTGGTAAGTTAGCGATGCTCTGGGGAGGATGGTTAATGATTGTCTGGTTATAGAAGACGCTGACCCAGAAGGACTCAGAAACAGTTCCTTGGTTGAAGACGTTGGCTGTGACTATGATCGTCGCTCCGGCTCTGCCAGAAGCCGGTTGTGCGTTGACGCTTCTAACAGCTATGTCCTGGACAGTTGTGGGCTGGTTTTGGACGAGGGGCAGGTAGTCCTGGTTTTGGTGACCAGGTGGACCTCCTTGAATCGCGTAGGGCGTATCTCCTATTCCGTCCCCGTCTGGATCGGCTCCCTGGTAATCTGAGTAGAAGTTTCCTCCTAGAAAGGGTCCGCCTAGGATGTTAGGTTTTAGCGTCTTGGTTGTGTTCCAAGCGTTTTGTGTGGTGTCATCGTTGGTGTTGACGGGGTTTTGGAGGTAGTTGTTGTAGATTATGTTCCGGGAGCTATTGAATACGTAGATGCCGTAGCCGTTGTTGATGACTCTGTTCATTGTTATGTTGTTGTTAGTGTTCAATCCCTCAAGCCCAATCCCCATGATATTGTTCGTAATTGAATTTCCGAAGGCCTGGTTTCCAGAAGTATCGGTGAAGACTATTCCGTACGAGTTCCTGGAAACGTTGTTGTTTCTGAAGATGTTTCCACTGGAGCCGAATAATATTCTGAACCCGTAATAGAGGTTTCCCAGTGCGAAGTTGTTTTCGAAGACATTGTTGGAACTGCTATCTATTCGAAAGCCTTCGCCGTCGCAGGGATTAACGATTCTTTCGCTTGGAACAAGACAATTTTCGTTGTTTGCTGCGTTGTTGCCTGTAAACAGGTTTCCAGTGGAAGAACTAACTTTGATTCCATTTTGCGTATTGTTGTTGAGCTGATTGTCTGAGATGATGTTTCCTGATCCCGTCATGATGATTCCGTAAGTGTTGTTCCAGGCCGTGCTTGTGGTGATGTAGTTTTGGGAGCCGAAGAGCGATATACCGTTGGCGAAGTTGGCTGTTTTCACATTTTCTACCCTCCCGTTCGCAACGTTGTCCAGTAGGATCCCCGAGCTATCCTGAGTAAAATTGGCCGGGTGAATGAGCACGTTCCGGATGACAAAAAAACTCTGTGTGTTTCTGATGTGAATTCCGGCGGTTGTATTGACTGTTATCTCCCAGTCCTCGATGACGAAAGGATTCGAGTAGCTGCCGTTCCCACCTGGAGTGACACCGTTCTCAATTGTGAAGGCCGAGTTCGAGGTTATCAGAATAGGATCGTGTGGCTGAAGAATCTGAGCATGTCCCGGGCTAGGACTCACTATTAGTAATAACGAGAAGGACACTAGGGCCACTAGCAGTAGGCTTCTTACTGGCGAGTCCACTGCACCGGATAAGTCCCCGAGATACGTCAACGGTCGCTTCTCATAATAACATTTCCAGCCCGGTGAATCGGAATATTGCTCTGGGAATCCTGAGGAGACGACCAGGGACCTAGCTTGTTACGGGTTGTTCGGGCCTAGGAGGTGTACTCAGGGCTCTTCGGCGTCTTCTAAGTAATGCTGTCAGGAGTAATACGGCTGAAATGGCTAACGTGGCCCAGAGAAAATCAAGGGTCGGAATCCCCTGACTTGGCGCAGAGTCTAATCTTATGACACCGACATCGGTGACAGTGCAACCTACAGAACAGTTACTCGGTCGGCAGTTGGGTCAATTCTTCAACCCCTAATTTTTTCGTTCTAGCCCTGCAGACATGACGATGCTAGGGGCAGTTGTGGTTTTTGGAATTTTGGATTCTCGTGCCAGAGCACTTGTTGCTCGAATGAGCGTGGAATCATATCATGGTTCGATATTATCGGATCTCGAAAATTTCATTGCCCTAGACATGGCTTATGAAGTCGGATAAGACTAATTGCAACTAATGGGTATCACTTGTCTAATCGAGTAGGTCTATGACATGGATTCGGTTCGAATAATTCGCAGCGAGTCGGAGGCAAGGGTTCTGACGGACCCTATAAGGCGAGAGATTCTTAGGCTTCTAGCCGCTAAACCCCTCGCCGGTGGCGAGCTCGCGAAGATTCTGGGCCTCTCAGCTCCCTCAGCGAGCCACCATTTGACGGCGTTGAAGAAGGCTGGGTTCGTATCGGTTGTTCGTCGTGAGGAAGGGGGTCATGGTATAGTTCAGAAGTTCTACCGGCCAAGCGCTCAGACATACGTGATTGACAAGAGCGCTCTTCCCCTAAGCATTGTCCGGTACTTTACTCCTCATCATGTGGAAAGGGTTCGGGGGACTGTGGCAGCATTGAGCCTTCTCCAAGACGGGTTCAGGCTTTCGTCCCCGGAAATTGAGAGGATGGCCTGGGAGTTTTCCGCAAGACTCATCAACGTTGCGCATAAGCATCAGGTGGTAAGTGGTTATGAGGACCCGGAGTTCCTGGTCAACCACCTCTACCGGAAGGCTTTGGAAGAGCTGATCACAGCCCAACCCAGTGCATTTCCAAAGATATCCAGGGCCGGCTCGCCATAACTCGGTACGCGTATGTAAGCGATAAGGCCTGTCTTAGACGAAGTTCGCGCCAGATATTTTGCGCCTGCTATGGATGTCCCGATGTTGAAAAGGTTGGGCTCTATCCATTTCATCCCGGAGATGTCTGACTATTGCGCATCACACGAATGATTATATGGCCGTCTAAGGGGTTGCAACGTTGCTCACAAGTGTGCAATATGACAACTGATATTGTCACATGTATCACAAGTGACGAAAAAAAAGAAGGAACAATAAGACTTGGATAAATTCAGTAAATCTTCGATCGTTGTCGCAATAGCGTTTTTGGCCGTATTTGCGTTGGGCGCGGGGTATGTGGTACATGCGAATAATGCCACCCTAAGTACGGATCAGCAAGATTATTCGCCTGGACAGACTGTTTACATAACCGGTACGGGTTGGCAGCCCGGTGCTACCGTTTATGTGTCTGTGACCCGGCCTGGTGGATCGGTTCAATCCTGTTCGAGTCCATCGAGCCCAGGGTTCACCAACCCGTGTACCTCTGCCGATTCTTCCGGGAATTTTGCCGCTCCTCCTTATGCACTGGATGGGATTATGGGAAATTATACTGTAAACGCGAATGATTCTCCTTACACGAACTCTGCGCAAATAACTTTCACTGACAGTGCTGCTAACCTAGACCAGTGCACAAACGGTGCGGTTGGAACGACAGCAGCGCAAACAGCCAGTCTCAAAGAGCCTTGCGTCTTCGGCACAGTCAACGGAAATAATTACAAGAATTGGGTCAACGGCAACGCCAATGGGAACAAGGCTCATTGGGGCGAGGGCGATTTCATTTCCTATCGTGTAACCCTAACCGGACTCACTACAGGCTCCCATAGCCTAGTCTTCTCATACGATACAGTTCACAGCGGTACCCACTCAGAAGATTACCTCGGCTCTTTCGACAATACAGAGACCACGTCAAGCGTATCCTCCACTTTTCACTATAATCACAACGACCCATGCGTCGACCAATTGCCTTTGAGCCAGTGCACGCCGTCTGCCCCGACCACCAGTCTAGTCATGACCAATCCAATCTTGGCAAACTGTGCGACCTCTCTCGGAACGGTCCCAACTCTGGGACCTGCCGCCTTCGCCCCAACGCGGGAGTTCAAGGGTTGGGGTCCGTCCGGATTCGTCATCAGCAGTATGTCCTATGTCGGTCAGAATGTTGTTTCTGGTACCGGACAGTGCAGCACTACGGTCCGGATCAACTTCAGTCTAAGCAGTGTTAGCTCAGGGTCGACTGTTGTCATCGCCTGGGGTGGGCACATTGCGAGTGCAGTTGACTGGGGCGCTGGCAATTCTGCCAGTGCTATCAACGGTTCACCCTACCATGAAGCCTTAGTCTCATTGGACGGTGCAAGTACGGGATCGCAAGACCGTGCATTATCCACGACCGCAGTCTTCTTCGCGCCCAAGATTGGAACTGTCATCAAGAATGCATCCGGGACCCCGGTTACATCGGTCACGGCGGGAACAGTGGTCCACGACACTGCCGCATTGACTGGAGAGTCAAGTAACGCGACCGGCACCGTCACTTACAATCTCTACACGACAAACACATGCACGGGTTCGCAAGTGTCCACGTGGCCAAAGACGGTGACCGTTATGAATTCGGTCGTTCCAGATTCTCCCACCTTCACAACCACCGTAGGACAGTTTAGTTTCCAGGCCGTCTACAGTGGCACCAGTCTGGACTTGGGCCCAGCAACCAGCGGCTGTGAACCGCTAGCTGTTGGCGCCAATATTCCGACACTGACCACTTCGGCTTCACCTTCATCGATCACACTCAATACGAGCGCGCCATCCGCACGCGACAACGCAACGCTCTCGAATGGTGCCAGTCCAACAGGCAGTATCACTTTCCGACTCTACGACAACTCTGCCTGCGCTGGAACAGCCGTTTTGACGAGCACCGTTACTGTATCCGGGAACGGTGTCTACTCGTCCGCAATGTTCACACCATCAGCAGCAGGTACCTACTACTGGATAGCCTCCTACAGCGGCGACACGAATAACGGAGCTGTCTCCACCGGATGCAGCGACCCTGGAGAAGTATTAACAGTACACAAGGCCTCTCCCACCGTCACCACATCAGTCTCGCCCGCGACGCTCACAATAGGTGGGTCCCCCAATTCCGCAAATGACACCGCCACACTGTCGGGCGGTTTCAGCCCAACAGGAAGCATCATCTTCGAAGTTTTCACGACGACCGACTGCTCCGGAACTCCCGTCTTTACTTCAACAATTCCGGTCTCCGGAAACGGCAACTACAATTCCGGGCCGTTCACGCCTTCGAGCGCGGGAATCTACAGATGGATTGCAACATACACGGGTGATGGAAACAACAATGGGTTCGCAAGTTCATGCGGCGCCAATGGTGAAACGTTGACCGTATTCGGGACGCTAGTCAAAACGGACACGTGCGGGACTGCCACTGCAGGCAAGCCCTTTACCTGCACTGCACATGTCACTGGAGGAAGCGGCGTATACACTTCCTTCACTTGGTTCCTCCCCTCAGGCTGCAGCGGGTCTTCCACAACTAGCACTATCACGATCACATGCCTGGTTAAGGGCACTTATACGATAAGCGACACCGTGACGGACTCCGTCGGCAACACAGGAAGCAACACATTCACTGTCACTGTTGTTCAGCAGCCGTTTGTTGCCGCTGTCAACTGTGGTACTGGTCAGATTGCGGGTAAGCCGTTCTCATGCACCGTCTCTGCTACTGGTGGTACCGCTCCCTATGGTGGGACCGGTAGCTTCCAACGGACTGAGCCTGTGAAGGGCACGTATACTGAGAGCTTCACTGTGACTGATGCTAACGGTAAGAGCACTGTTGCTTCTACACAGGTTACTGTTGTTCAGCAGCCGTTTGTTGCCGCTGTCAACTGTGGTACTGGTCAGATTGCGGGTAAGCCGTTCACCTGTGTTGTCTCTGCGACGGGTGGAACCGCTCCTTACACTGGCACCGGCTCGTTCACCGTGACTCAACCGGTCAAGGGAACATTCACAGAATCGTTCACGGTAACAGACTCTAACGGTAAGAGCGCCATTGCTTCTACCCAGGTCACCGTGGTCCAGCAACCATTCGTCGTCAGTGTTACTTGCGGATCTTCCACAGCTGCGATTACTGCGGGTAAGCCGTTCACCTGCACCGTCAGCGCTACCGGTGGTACTGCTCCTTACACTGGCACTGGCTCGTTCACCGTGACTCAACCGGTCAAGGGAACATTCACAGAATCGTTCACTGTAACAGATTCTAACGGTA
>WNGL01022736.1_pt1 | contig 13955 bp, 13 predicted proteins | sample 5400591 | NCBI WGS metagenome assembly WNGL01 (sample SAMN13153377, study PRJNA577476) | soil metagenome | isolation source: 80 cm soil or saprolite under Garry oak tree replicate 1 | place: USA:California | collected 2016-06-15
CCCGGCCGAGGCGAGGACTGTCATGTAGCTGGAGGTGAACGCTAGGAATGTGTCTAGGTGTTGTCTCCTCGAACCTACCTTCATGAAAGGTAGCATGTAGCCGACGCCGAGGATGATGAAGCCGGTCACTACTGCCATGACCACTGCGGCGAATATGCTTCCGAGTATGGAGATTATGGTGAAGCCTCCAAGTCCGATGGCGCTTCCTAGGCCGAAGGAGAATAGGAAGAACCAGAGGAAGAAGCTGAGTCCGCCTCCGACCAGGGCGGCAAAGACTATTGAGCTGATGTAGGCTTTGTAGCCGATCTTCATTCCTGCGAGGCTGAGGATTTGCTTGAGCCCGTTGAAGAGTGAGTAGATCTTGCCTAGTCTGCGTCCGAGTAGTGCGTATGTGAAGTAGCTGAATCCCTCCTTCTCGGGTGGAACGCCTGCGGCGCCCTTCTTGCCCTTCTCTCCTTGCGCCATGAAACGCTGTAGTCTCATTCGGTAGTCGCCCATGTGTAGGACTGCTCTCTCGTAGACGAAGTTGTCGTAGATCGCGCCGATGGGTGCGAAGGCGATAGTCTCAATGAAAATCAGGGGAGTTGGAACTACAATCGTTAGTGTTGCGTTGAAATTCTCCGAGAGGGGCAGGAACAGGCTTGAAAGTATTGAGAGGAGTATTGAAAGTGGAATACTGATCAGCCACTTGTACTTCTTCAGCACTGGTATGTTGAAGTTGTAGAGAATAGCGAAGAAAGATCCTGTAATCAGCATGTAGGTTAGTGGGACAAGCAGTGTAGGATTTCCACTAGTGTCAAAATACCAAGAACAGCTACAGAGGAAGGACATTCCGCGGAAGAGGATGGTGACGAGTGATAGTACAATGGTTGCACCAACCCAGCTCTTGCTTGTCTCGAATATGCTGCTCTTGACCTTGTAGAGACCGAAACAGATTAGGCCGAAGAGCACCAGGCCAACTACTACGGTGTCGCTCGTGGCCAGTGCCGGGCCGAGGGGGCCCATGTAGGGTACTATCGGGTCGAGGAGGCTCATTGTTTGGGCGGTGCTCCTTTGCTAGTTGGTTCTATCATCTTCTCCCGCTTGACCCGGTCGAGCAGTTGTTGCGGGTTCAGGTAGTATGCTCTAATGACCTCGACGACATCTTTGAAATCGCGGACGTTGTTTCGGACCATCCATTCGATGACCATGCGTCTGTTGTTGAGTTCTTCCATGACCTCTTCGTGCTTGTAGCCGTGGCGTTTCATGATGTTCTCTAACACATAGCTTCGTCCGTAGAAGACGTACGTGTCCGTCTTCGGGTTCCACTTGAAGACATCATTGGTTAGCACGTCCTTGGTGGTCGGGTCGAGTCCAACCACCTCAGCCACGTTGACCATGCGTCGGACACTCTTGTCGCCTACCTGGACTCGGGTTTGGACTGCGATCACGTCGATGGTTGGGATTAGGGGTCTGGGAATGTTCATTGGTTCGCTTTCGAGTCTGTGAATTGCTGCTTCTGCCGAGTCTGCGTGGAGTGTTGCTAAGCCTCCGTGACCTGTGGCTATGGCCTGCATCAGGGTGTATGCTTCTGAGCCTCTGACCTCTCCGACTATGATGTACTCTGGCCTCTGCCTCATCGCATTCTTGAGCAAATCGAAGAGCGTGATCTCAGAGACCTCTCCTGTGACTCCGAAGCCTGCTCTAACTACCGAGGACAGCCAGTTCTCGTGGGGCAACTGAATTTCAGATGTGTCTTCGATTGAGACTATCTTCGCGTTGGGTTTGATGAACATAGCGAGGGTGTTGATTGTGGTTGTCTTTCCTGAGGCGGTTCCACCGACCAATATGACCGATGCTTGTTTCTCGATGATGTACCAGAACCATGCGGCGATTTCTGCTCCGAGGGTGTTGTAGATTACCAGGTCGCTGACTGTGAGGGGTCTTTCTCTGAATTTTCGTATGGTGAACGTGGATCCGCGTCTGGTGACCTCTTTCTCGTAGGTCATCTGGACTCTGCTACCGTCGGGCAGTGTCGCGTCAAGGACGGGCTGTGCGATTGATATGGCTCGTCCGGACATGTAGCTGAGTTTCAGGATGAACTTGTCAAGTTCCTCGGAGGTCTGGAAGATTACGTTGGTGGGAATTGACTCGTATTTCCTGTGCCAGATATAGATCGGTATCCCGAATCCGTTGCATGAAATATCTTCTATCCACGGATCCCGCATCATAGGGTCTATCTTGTCAAAGTGGACAAAGTCCCGGACGATGTAGTACATCAGCCGGTCGAGCGCGTCGGGAGTGACCTTGATCTTGTAGTTCTTTATGATCCTTTCAACGAGTTTTCGGATGTATGCCGCCGCATTTTCATTGGTTCCTAGTTTCTTGATATCAACGTCAAGCTCTTCTATCAGGAGCTCTCCGATCTCTTTCAGCTTCCTTCTCTCATCGTCGCTCAGCTGAACCTCAAGAATCTGATACTTTGTGTTGCCTTCCTCTTTGACGATCCTTGCCTTCGCATAGGGCGCGTTTAGATCATATTGGTCAAGCACCGGGGTGTCAGTGGCCTTCTTCATGAGGTCTATCGTCATTTTTTCGTATTCCATCAGCATGCCGACGATATTGTCGATCTTGTCGGACTTTTCGCCGGGTTTCTGACTCTTGGACATGGTTACCTAGATCACTCTGCCAAACGTCTCGGCCATAACGCCTCTGTCTGTGATAGAGAAGGGCAACAGCAATGGGCGCAGTTGTGATCTGCGCATCTTGTAGAAACGCAGCTTGCCTTCCAAGTGTTCGGATTCAAGTTCGAAATCTACGACAACATCTGAGAGGTGTGAAATCTCAGCCACTGTCTTAGGGTCATGCATTTCGGACAGAATTGGCATGAAGACCAAACCATTTCTGTTCCTGACTTGGTTTCCTAGAATCTCTAGCAGTTCTCGGACGGAACTGGTCTCATGAGTGACGAGCAGGTCTGATAACGAGTCGATTATCACTATGTCTCCCTCATCCAGTTGTGACAGTATGTCTCTCCGAAGCGTCACAAAGAGATCTGACCCGAGGACCCTTGAGCCTGCGTTCATCATGCCTGGTCCGAGCAGGCCCATTGGTTGCTGGGTTGGACCTCCCTGTTGGAGCGCTTGCACTCTTGGACTGTAAGCGTCGATAAAGGTCCACTGTCTCCCTTGCTCCATTTCACTGGTATCCCACTCGTACACCATCATCTCTTCTCGGATGTAGCTGGGCTCTCGGACGATCGTAAAGTAGAGAATTCTGTGGCCCTCGTTCGCCAACAAGAATGCGATTTGTTGACAGAATAATCTGACTGGCCCCTCCTGGTTGCTGATCAGCAATACGGAGCTACCAGAGGGTATTCCTCCTCCGAGCTTTTCGTCGAGGCCGCCCATGCCGGTGCGGATCCGCAGTAGTCTGTTTGCTCTGTTTCTACTAATCAACCTGTTTCGCCTTGAAGATTGCTCTCCTCAAACGCTTCGTAACCTCAGGCTCAGACTTTACTTCGATTCCTTGTTCTCCGATAGAGAATGGATGGATATAGTGAGAATGCGATGTCCCTCGCATTTTTGGAATCTCGATTTTTCTAGAGCGCATCTTCATGGCGAACGAGTCTTCTTCTAGGGAATTGCCCTGCAAAGCGTTCTGTTCTAGAGTCGTCTCGCCGCTCACACTTTCCTCGAGGCTGTGATGTAGACGGATCATTCCGTCGACGACATATTCCTCAACGGCCTTTCTTCCCTGGTTGCTGTTGTCTGCCTGACCGCTGACTAGCAGAGTTGTGCATCCAAAGGACTTGAGAATCATTGTGAGCCTCTGTATGAGACTGCGAAGATCCACCTGTGTCAGTTCAAGGCTCATCGCGTCAAGCGAGTCGATCACGACGCGTCGAGCCTGGCACGTTTGAATCGCAGTCTGTATTTCGTAGAGAAGCGCCTCGAGAGTGAACGGTCTCGGGACAACAAATCTTTCTTGACTCGCTAGTCCTAATCTGCTAGAGATTGCATCGAGAATTATTAGGTTCCCCGAGTCCTCATAGGTTCCGATATTCCAATTGAAACTGTTGTACAAGTTCTCTCGGAGTTGCTGCGGAGTCTCTTCTAGAACGACGTAGACGCCGTTCTCGTTAAATTTTGTCAGACCATTGTAGATGAACTGGGATGAGAAGATTGTCTTCCCTGCTCCCGCGGGCCCCGCGAGCAGATAGACTCTATCACGAATGAGACCTCCGCCGACTATCTGGTCGAAACCAGGGATGCCTGACTGTATCCGCTGAAGCTGTTGTATCGTCTGGCTCGGCCGCTGCTCCGGAGCTGGCGGCGCTTGGTACTGGGAATTGTCGTAGCCCTGTCCCTGATAATTGTCCTGAGGTCCGTAGCCGGAGTAGTCCTGGGGTTGCTGGGAGGTGTCGTATTGAGAAGGGTCCTGGTAGTTATATGGGTCGTTACTGTACGGCTGGTTTTGGTCGTCGTAGCTCAAGGGCCATCATCTACAACTCTCAAGAGATACAATTGCCGCTACTGGTCCGGAAGTCCATGAACGGAATGGTCTCACCTTGGGGCACGTTGTTGAACAAGTAATAGACTCCGATGAACGTGAGCCAGTTGTCAGTATTTGTGACACCGGCTGACCCTCCACCGTTCTGTGAAGTGGCGCCGAACTTGAGAATCTTAAAGCTGTTCGGATTTGGCCCGTTTGGACCTGCAGCTGCCAAGTAATACGGGTTGGTGTTATAGTTGTAAGCGGACTCTGTGGAAGGATTCACACTATTAGGGTCCAGAATCCAAGCACGCACAAACTGCCCGAATCCGTTGGCGCTGTAGGGCTGCATCTGCATCATGGTAGGCGATAATATTGTCACGTTGGCTGTGGTGGCAGTGTTGGCGACCCTAACGTAGATGAGGGAATTGCCGGGTGGCATGCAGAAGGCTGGGAGAGAGGTTGCCATGGTACCCTGTGTATAGTTGAAGGACTTGAAGTCGAAGTATACGGCAAGGGGTCCAACGTTCGTGACGAAATTCCCACCGTTTCCAGGATTGTTGATTATCGTCGTGCTGGCGAATCGCCACGGGAAGTATAGGCTGAAGACCCTACCACGACTCGAGGCCAGATAGATGTGGTAGCTGTAGCTCCCAATTGCTACTCCTTGGACTTTGATTGGAAAGTTGACTGAGCCTGATGGAATATTCCCAGAGCCGGAGGCGGGAGCGGCGAGGCATGGAGCCGGCTGACATATACCTGTGCCGTTAACGTTGAAAAGGTACACGCTAGATATTGTGACGGCTGAGCCTCCGAGATTGTTTACCCAGATGTTGAGCGTGCCCAACCCCAGTTTACAAGTGCTATCACAGGTAGAGTTTGTGGGTAGAATGTTTTCGGAGATTGCCTGTTGGTCTCGCTGGCTCATGTTGGCTATGACGCGGTTGTATGCGTCCCATTGTACGAAGCCCCAGAGCATTACGTTGAAGCCCATGAGTATGAGTATGACGAAGAAGAGCCCTCCGAATATGGTACTCATGCCCTTCTTGGATCGTGCGACCCGTCTGTAGAGGCTCATCCTAGTAGACCACCGTTGTAGTTACGACTGTTCCTCGTTGTGTTGCCACCGTTACTGTCCAAGACCCGGAATGGAATGACTGAGATACACAGGTCATACAGAGACCGGCGTATGCGCTTGGGTTGGAGACTTGAGAGGGGGGTATGCCTACGGGTTCAACTTGGGATACGTTGTATTGCACGAGTTGGAACGTGTAGAGTGTTTGGTTGAGGTAAGCAGATGCGATCGTGAATGGAATAGTTCCGACGTAGATGTATGCTCCCTCAATCGATAGTCTCTCTTGGTTTGCGAGGCTTCGGCTTGAGAACCAGTATCCTGCTCCGCCTTGGTAGGCGCCGAAGCTGGATATTGCCCAGACGAATAATAGTGAACTTAGGACTACGACTATTACGAGCATGGTCAGGTTAGCCATTATAGTGCTGATGGCTTTCCGTGACCTGCGGTTTCTATCGATCGTTTTCTTTGCCCATCTTACTAGGCCCATTGCTTTTTCTTTCCTCTTTCCTATTCTCTCTTTTTCTATTCAGATTCGGTTTTCAAAAACCGGGGAGTTCAAACCAGGCATCAAGACACACCATTGGTAAGCTCACCTTGTTACAGTGAAGGTAAACTGGTTGTTCCGCGATGTGATCATCAGTACCGTGTATTGGTAGCCAGACGTGAATGTGAACGCTGTGCCTGTCAAGACGCAGGACGAGCAACTTGCTCCGATCTTGAAGGTAATCGGCAGGTTAGTGTTGGGAGCAATCGTTACTACAGCTGAAGGGTAATTGTATTGGTACGTGTTACCGTTTGCATCCTTCACATAGTAAGTTGCGAGAGTAGCGTTTACGGTCCCTAGGTTATTGACGTAGGCTGTCACACTGGTACTATTGGAGAAGGCTGCGGAGTTCGAAACATAGTTCAAATTCTCCTGCCCCACCGTCGGGTGTACCAGCAATGTTCCGAGTAGTCCCGTTGACCACGCGTAGACCATGACTGAAGCTACTACAACTATGACGACCATGAGTAGCGCTGCTAGGATCGTGTCGATGCCTTTCTTGCCCTTGAGATACTTTCGAATTGTTTGCATGTTCTCTTCACCTGTTTACCGGGTCACCGCGAACGAGAATTGCGTGTTCCGCGAAGTCGTTACGGTGATGGTGTACTGGTAGCCTGACGTGAATGTGTATGGGTTTCCAGTCAGAGTGCAGGAGCTAGAGCAACTAGAGCCGATGAGGACCATTATCCCTTTCACTTGATTCGGAGCGATCACCGGAGGCTGATCGAGTCCCGCGGTGTTCCATGAAGTCCGTGCGTACTGGTTCCCGCTCGAGTCTTTGACAAAGTAGCTCGTGAGAGTAACGTTTGCCGTACCGAGTTCTCTAATATTCAGTGTAACGTTTGTACTTGAAGCGAAAGAGCAGGGGCTGCACGCCTCTAGGCTCAGATTCTCTTGGCCTGTTGTGGGATGAACGAGCAGTGTGCCGAGTAGTCCTGTTGACCATGCGTAGACCATGACTGAAGCTACGACAACTATAACGACCATGAGTAGTGCTGCGAGTATGGTGTTGATGCCTTTCTTGTTCCCTGTTATTTTTCTCATTTTTTTCACTCCTTTCGTGTTTCCCGTGGGCTCGTCTCTGCCAGTTCCCCAGTTTGGGTGCAAGCCGGGACGCATAGACAACGGCCGGTTGATGTGCCCGCTGGTACCATTGTTGTCGAGTGGAAGTTTCTAGGAGCTTTGGTCATGCGTGGTTTCTCCCTGCGATGCTCATCCGGGTATCGGTTTACGCGACTCAACTGTTTCTCGCTCTGGGGTTGTAGCTTGAGTCTTGCCCACAAGCCACGACTATACCCGAAGCCGCAACGAACATATGCATCCTGTAACTTCCAAAATTATCAAACAGTTACAAGCCTAGGCGGATCAACCTTGAGCTTTAGCCGGATATCCTGCAAGCGTCTAGGATATTCCTAGAATCCCCAGAGATTTGCGGCTCTAAACAAATCGAGCCGCGAGTCTTCTGAGGTCGCTAGCGCGCTTTGGCTTTGACGAGTTCCTTCTGCTGGAGGGTTGACCAGATCTGCTCGAATATTTTCTCGTGGGACTTTACCAGCAGAGGATCATTCGTCCAAGTGGCCACGTCTTGGCCAGCGTTTACGTTTGTGTCGTCTGGGATGTCCTCGACGAAGATTATTTCTGCAGAGTCAGCGCTTGCAAACCGCATCATTGGCGTTGTCACATTTCGAACTTCTATGACTTCTCCAAGTTCTCTAGCCACACTCGCGTTGATCTGGTTGATTGGAGCTGCAACCTTGACTTTCGCTCCTCTTTCCGATGCTTTCTCTAGGACTTCCGAGTGCGCCTTATAGATCCGTACCAGTCCGTTGGCTGTGGTGGTGAAGCAGACGTTGACTTTTGCTTCCCCAATCATGTCCTGTATTCGCTTGTAGACCTTGTCTCGTCCTTTGACACTCCATAGGTCATACCGCTCGTAGGGCTTCTCAGTGTAGACGTACCTTGACGATTCAAACGCCATCGCGAGGTTTTCCACGACCTGGACGCATTCGCCGGTTTCCTTGTTCAGTTTGTCCACTAGCGGGACGAGCACGTCGTTTGGCGAGACTGCCATGTATCTTTCCGGTTTGCCTGGAACGATCCGTAGCAATCCCTTGCTTTCGAGTCCTCGTATTGCTCCGTATGTTTTGGGCCTAGGCACTTTGCCTAGGAAGCTGATCTCGCTTGCGTTTCGTGGTCCCATCTTCGTCAGGACAACGTAGATTCTGGCCTCGTACTCGGTGAGGCCGAGTTTCATCAGTGACTGTACGCTGAACTCGTCCGCGGCCAACACTTTTACGCCCATACTTCTGGAGTCACTGACGACGGGTTTTAAACTAGTTTCGGCTGTCATTGTCAATAACCTACCGCTCTAAAGAAGAGCCACATCATCAAATCACCAACAACCACTGTCACCAACAGACTAGCAGTTAAGAAGACTAGGTGCGGGAGACCCGGAGTCACCCATACACCGTCAGAGAACATGCCTTGTTCTTTGTAGCTTTCGAGACCGTTTATGAGCTTGTCCCGCTCTTCAGCCGCAGAAGCTACCAAGTGGAACTGTCTCACTGGCTTAGAATCAACCACAGACACCTCTTCAGCAGGGTAGAGGTACACCTTGGATTGCAGCGCGTTGAAGCTTGTCTTGTAAGAAGTCAATAAGACTAGAGCTTTCCGCAAAATTGATTCCCGTTCGAATCCTTGGAATAGTCCCCGTCCAACTGATGCACGCTGAACCATGTTCTTAGCGAGTAGAAAGACTGTTGACCCTATCGAGAGGAGAAACGAGTTTACCAAGATCGCAATTGGGAAGGGATAGAAGATGAAAGGAGCCTGCCATAGAGGTGTAAGAAAACTCGGCGCGACTGGCAGGGCGAGGGCGAGGCACATCATCGCCTTACTATCGGCTCCGCCCATGACTCCGAACTGGAACAGTAGGAACGCTACGACTATGGTTGCGCCACCTGAAACAAGCAGTATTGGAATCGTTTCTGGAGCGAAGACCAGTCTTAGAGCGAATATTAGTCCGGCTATCGGTCCATAGACGAGCCAGAACTTGTTAGAAATCTCCCTGGTCTTCAGGTCGCTCATAGACGCGGCGATGAAGATTCCCATCGTCACCAGTAGTGCTGCCAAGTCCACTGACGAGGTCACCGAGGGAATCATGCGAACTCGAAACGCTGTTTGACCGAGGGATAGACCATATCGGTTCTGAAACCACCGCTAGTGATGGCCGGTATCAGTCAGCATTAGTGCTCACACTTTCGGCTCAAAGCTTAAAACGAAAGACCTGAGAGTAAGACGCCGAGTGGCCAAAAATGCCCATGGCGTTCGTGCTGATAAACGCAGAAATCGGTTCCGAAGACGCAGTCGTCAAAGAACTGAAAGCAGTAAGCAACGTCAAAGAGGCCTACATGGTCTACGGAGTCTACGACATCGTCGCAAAGGTCGCCGCGGACAGTATGGACAAGCTCAAGGAGATCATCACTTGGAAAGTGCGGCGGCTCAACAAGGTCAAGTCCACACTCACAATGATAGTGATCGAAAACTAGCTCCTCGAGACTCGTAGGTTCCGGATTCCCAGATTCTCACAGCGCATTGACGGCAACGGAGTTTCACATCGGCATCGACGACACAGACTCAGAGTCAGGAGGTTGCACCACCTATACAGCCGCGGTTCTATTCCAAGAGCTGTGCAGTAGAGAAATCCCTCCCTCGGATTTTCCTTGGCTTGTAAGACTGAACCCCAACATTCCTTGGAAGACCAGAGGCAACGGAGCCCTATCCATCCACTTATTGGTCGAACCAAATCAGATCGAAAAGGTCCAGAATCTGGCCCTTGAAATCACTGAAAGCACTGCTGACCTGTCCGCAAGAAGAACAGATCCTGCTGTACTGTTTCTAAAAGGCCCCGTCCCGGAAATTCTCCGACATTACTCCAACTCAGCATTGCATGATGTGCTGACTATCCGCCAGGCCAGCAAAGTGGCTGGAAAGACTGGTGTCAGGACTCATCTGCTAAAAGGAAATCGCGGACTGATCGGCTCGCTCGCGGCGATCGGCGCAGGCCTCGACCAAGTGGATCACACCTTCGAGATCATCGCCTACCGGATCAAGGAGAACCTCGGAACTCCAAGAATGGTAGACCCAGAATCTATCAAGCTCATGAATACTCGACTTGGTGCGAGAACGTTCCATAATTTGGACCCGGAATCGGGCAGAATCCTAGTTTGCCCCCACGGCCCTGATCCCGTTCTACTAGGAATTAGGGGACAGACCCCACAAGATGTGCAAGAAGCGTTCAACCTGGTACGAATTAACGAACCTGCGGAAAGAGTCATGATCTTCAAAACAAACCAAGGGACTGATGCACATCTAACAAAAACGGGGAGAGTAGCTGATCTCCGTCCTCATCAGGCTACGGTCCTAACAGGGAGAGTCGAGGCGATTCCAAAGGTCTTGAAGGGCGGACATGTAATCTTCCAGCTCCGGGACGATACAGGATCCGTCAGTTGTGCGGCTTATGCTCCCACGAGATCTTTGATGCGCGCTGCAAGAGACTTACTGCCTGGAGATCGCGTAAGGGTTTATGGAGGAATCCGTGGAACTAGCAACAGGAGGCTAACCCTCAACCTAGAGAAAATCGACGTATTGGAACTAGTCGAAAAGATGGATTGGGAAAATCCCGTCTGCAGATTATGTGGAGGTCGATTGAAGTCCATGGGACGCAATCAAGGACTCAGGTGCAAAAAGTGCCACCTCAGAAACTATTCAACAACAGCCACTAGGAGAGTGTCAGCTAGGACCCTTGAACTGATGACGTACACCGCTGTGGTCGGAGCACGTCGACACCTTACGCGTCCTGATAATTGATCATTTCGATTTTGAACTGTTAAAGCCTTTAAAGCTGGCTTTGGTTCGCTTCGGGTTTGTAGCGGGGTGGGGTAGATTCTCTCACAGGGAAGCCTATCCAGGTTTAACCCGCAGGGCTCATAACCCTGAGATTGATCGACGAGTCTCGATCCTCAACCGGTGGTTCGAAGGGTCCGTGTGGGATCCGAAAATCCACCCCCCGCTACCAATAGAATCCAGGCAGAGTTAGACGCAGTAGGTCATTTCACGCGGAACGTGAATTGTTACGCCGGACCCGTGGATGTCGCGTGTAGGACGGGAGTGAGCAGACAATCGCCATTACCACTTCCGGTGCACACAATATGCGGCCGAAAATCGACAGTGATCGATGTCGTCTTTCCCGCCTGTACTTCGGCCAGGGGACTTAGCGGGACTTCCAGTTTTCCGCTTGGCACACGGAGGTCCCTTTGTCCGACTTCGGAGATCTGTGCTGTAGCAGATGTTACGGTCATTCTAACGTTCGTAATTGTGTCGGGTTGAATTGATGCTCCACACAAGTTCTTTACTAGGTTCATAACTTTGACCAGATCCACGGTCGTCGGCAGTTCCTTGGTACACACGGACGTCCACATGCCCGTCATGTTGTCGATGCCTGATGTGTGGACTTCTATCGAAGTTATCGTCACGTTCACACTTGTCGCGTTACAGTTACCGCGACAAGTTGTTGATGGCGACTGACTCGATAGCTCTACGCTTGGCACTCCGTCGGTTAGATTGATCTGCAGGATGCCTTGCGAAGGAAACCAAGTCTGAGGCCTAAGCTGTAATCCCGCTATCAGGACTGCTCCGATGGCAAGCCCGATGAGGCCGTACTCGACCAGTCTCTTCGTAGCTGGATTGAACGCTTTCCTCGCCCCCACCTGTATGTGCTATCCGACACATAACCCAACGATTTTGAACGGGCTGTTCAATCGTTGTACGATCAAGGCTGCTGTCTCCAAGCCTTCCAAGTCTCAAACCAGAAGATAGCAGAACCCAAGCCTCCAAAAATCAGCCCGAACAGCGTGAAGAGGCTGAGATCTGTATAATCAGCACATAATAGACGAATAGAGCCGTAAACAGGGCTGCATATAGGGCGAATCTGGGAACGAACACCCTGCCTACCCTAAGAAACTGTTTGAGAACATCGACCTTGACCTCCTTAATGAGCCGATATTCTCCAGAATCTTTGGAAACTAACCCAAGATCTTTCAATTTGTCAAGGTGATAAAGGGCAAGAGTGGGACTGGAAAAGTCCAAGGCCCTCTGGACCTCGCGAACCCCGACGGTCTGTTTGTTTGCATTCATCACATACCAGTAGACCCTCAGCGTGTTCCCTTTGAGTTCGCTCGCAACCTTCTCTGAGTCTGCTTGTTCTTGCTGGTCCAGGACGCGTATCTCCGAGCGAGGGTCAGAACAGGTTGCTGACTAAATAAGGGCATGTCAGTCCAGCGAGAGTCATGTGGCCTAAGATGCGCATCTCGCGTGAAAATGGAGAGTTAGATTGAAGGCTATCGTTTTCCACGAGTTTGGAGGACCCGAAAAGCTCCGTTACGAGGACGCACCAGAGCCAGTTTTCAGCGAAACTGAAGCCCTGATTCGCGTAAAAGCTTGCGCCCTAAACCATCTGGACATATGGGCCCGTCAAGGGACACGACAGGAAAGAGTACCAATGCCACACATTTCAGGAAGCGACATTTCAGGCGAAGTCGTCAAGGTAGGAAGTCTGGTCAAGAACCACAAACCCGGTGACAAGGTTCTGATTGCTCCAGGGATTGGCGACGGCACGTGCGAATACTGCACATCTGGATGGGACAGCCTCTGCGACAACTACAGGATCATCGGCTACGAAACGCAGGGCGGATATGCGGAGTATGTTTCGGTGCCCTCAGCGAATATTCTTCCAATTCCCAATAGTCTGAGTTTTGAGGAAGCAGCCGCAGTTCCACTCGTATTTCTAACAGCCTGGCACATGCTAACAACCCGTGCACACCTAACCGCGGGCGAAACGGTCCTCGTCTGGGGCGCCGGGAGCGGAGTGGGAAGCGCCGCGATCCAGGTCGCAAAGGTCCTGGGCGCGAAGGTGATCGCTACAGCAGGAAATAACGAGAAGCTTGAGAAAGCCCGAGAATTAGGAGCAGACTGGACCATCAACCATCACGATCAAGATGTTCCGGCTGAAGTCAAGAAAGTGACGAACGGAAAGAAGGCGAACGTGGTTTTCGACCATATCGGTCAAGCGACATGGGAAAAGAGCATGCGCTCAATGGCCCCCGCCGGCCGACTTGTCAACTGCGGAGTCACCAGCGGCGGAAAAGCAGAAATCGACATACGCTACATCTTTGTCCGACAATTCTCCCTAATGGGATCCTACATGGGCGGAAAAGGAGAACTGCTCAAGGTCCTAACATTTTTCGAAGATGGTAGGCTCAAACCTGTCGTAGACTCCGTATTTCCTTTGAAAGAGGCGTCAGCCGCTCAGACAAGAATGGAGAAGAGCGAACACTTCGGTAAGATAGTACTCAAGATCTAGCATTTGACTCGGCGTCGAAGGGCGATAGAGTACTGCAAATGTGAACGCTGGCCAGTAACGCTATTCTGGAACCGATTCGGTGACAAGTTTTCCGTTGATTACTTTTACGAACAGGTACCGGTTGTCGCGCAGGATAATTGTGAGCTCGTTTTCGCCCTCGTTTACTGTTAGTATGTCTCGTCCGATGATTCCATCATACTTTGCCATCTAAGCCGCTTCCGGAATTTCGTGAAGGAGGTTTTCTTTCTTAAATGCTTGACGATTATTCTACACTGATCTTGATAGTCGGCGTCTTTGCTGTTGCTTCCCCTCTTTCGGTGAAAATGTGTTTGCCCCATTTCGCGTGGACCTTGGCTTCGAGTGTGTGGTGTCCTCTTCCCAGTTTTGCTGCGGGAAGTTCGAAGCTACGGGTGACATCGAAGAGCATCGTCTGAGCCTCCTCC
>WNGL01021268.1_pt1 | contig 13953 bp, 10 predicted proteins | sample 5400591 | NCBI WGS metagenome assembly WNGL01 (sample SAMN13153377, study PRJNA577476) | soil metagenome | isolation source: 80 cm soil or saprolite under Garry oak tree replicate 1 | place: USA:California | collected 2016-06-15
TACGGGTACTCCAGCCATGCAGCGCCAGCCTCCCCGCCGCGAACTGGTGGCGTGTCGTTTTCCCCGGCGGCCACGGGTCAGCCCGGCTTCCGGAGGTGCCCGGAGCCCTGGCACTCCACGCAGGAACGCCGCACGCACTCGGCCTGGCCGCGGGTCAGCGTCCCGACCGTCCAGGCCCGCCGCGAGCGGTGGAACTTCCAGCCGTGGCCGCGGCAGGCCAGGCAGATATCTTGCCGGTCATCAGTACAGCGCATGCCGCCACGATTCACGACATCTCGTTACGAACCCATTACACTCGGGGTTCTCACAGTGAGATGGCGCGTAAGCTGCTGATCGCACCCAGTCACACGGGCGCCGGGGCTCGGCCAGATCGAAGGAACGCTATGCGTCCAAGCGCATTCGACCCTCCGGCGATACCGCCCGCCTTCTGGGAACGCCCCGATGTCTGCCAGGCCCTGCGCCAGCGCGACATGAGCGCGCTGTTCCGGCTGCTCCAGCAGTACCTCGGGCTCAGCCAGATGCGCATCGGCACCGCAGTCGGCCTCGGCCAGGGCCGGATGAGCGAAGTGATCAACGGCATCCGGGGCATCCGTCACACCCACGTCCTCGAGCGCATCGCCGACGGCCTCGACATGCCCGACCACGCTCGGATCCTGCTAGGGCTAACTCCCCGGCAGATCACCGCCACACGGCCGCGCAGCAGCACGGTAGCCAGTTCCGGGCGGGACGCCGAACTGCTCCGGCAGATCACCGCGGCCGGGCGCATCGACGGCACCGTCGTCCGCGTCCTGCAGGGCGAAACCGACAACATCCGGCTCCTGGACCGGCGCCTGGGCGCTCCCGCCGTCGCGGGCAAGCTGGAAGCCCACATCGGCCACATCGAGACCAGCCTGCGCTACTCCCTGCGCCCCGGCCACCGCCAGTACCTCGCCCGGGCCCTAGCCGACGCCTCCGCGCTAGCCGGATGGCAGGCCATCGACATGAGCCGCCTGCCACGCGCCTGGGCCCACTTCGAGCGTGCCACCGCCGCCGCCCGCGAAGCAGGCGACCCGTGCCTACTCGCCTTCGCCGCCGGAGAGCAGGCCTACGTCCTGCTCGACCTGCACCATCCGGCCGAGGCCCTGGCCATGGTCCGGGCCGCCTACGAGGAGACCCATGCTGCGATCCCGCATCAGGTCCGCAGCTGGCTACGCGCCGCTGAAGCGGAGATGGCCGCAGCAGCGGGGGAGGAGTCGGCCTGCCGCCACGCCCTCGACGGGGCCGCTCAAGAGATCGGGTACGGTGCCGCCAGCGAGGACCTGCCCTACCTGGCCCTGAACGAGACGCATCTGGCCCGCTGGCGCGGCAACTGCCTGGTCATGTTCGGCGACCCGCAGACCGCCGACGATCTCAACGCTGCACTGGCCGCGATGGATGACAGCTTCACCCGCGCCGAAGCAAGCCTGCGCTGCGACCTGGCCGCCGCCCTGCACGTCCGCGGCGAGCAAGACGAAGCCAGGCGCCATCTCAGGAAAGCCAGGGAACTCGCCCAGCTCACCGGCTCCGCCCGCCAGCGCCGCCGCATCCGCGACCTGTCCAGGCGGATCGCCAAAGCCGCCTAACCCTGCGGCATCAGCAGCCGCAGCAAGGCGACCAGCGTCCCTGCATTCCAGATCTCCCCGGCAGCGACCAGCCCCGGCACCGACGCGAGCGGCACCCACTCCATCCGCTCGACCTCGGTCGTCTCGGTCGGCTCCCCGATCTTCTCCGGATCCCGGCCGGTGAACACGACGTGCTCGGAGTCCACCATGCCGACCATCGGCTGGAACGTGATCAAGTGCTCTACCCGGCCAGCCCGGTACCCCGTCTCCTCCTCCAGCTCCCGCACCGCGGTCTCGGCTGGCTCCTCGCCCTCATCGATCAGCCCGCCCGGAAGCTCCCACCCCCACCGGTCCTGTACGAACCGGTGGCGCCACAGCAGCAGCACCCGGTCTTGCCCGTCTACCAGCACCATCATCGCCGCTCGGTGCAGCCGTACCACGTGATGCCAGAACCGTTCCCCGTCCGGCAGCTCCACGTCCACCTGGCCCAGCCACACCCACGGGTTGTCATAAATGACCCGCTCGCCGAACGTCTTCCACCTACTCGTCCTGCCGCCGGTCGCATCAGTCACACCCCGACGCTAACGTGTCCCAGACCTTACTCAATGCCCTCGACCGGGTTGTTACAACTTTCTATAGGGACTTCAAGGGCGCACCTCCCGGCGCGCCAGGCCTGACGGCCCCGGCCGTGAACGGCGAGGGCGGTCGCAAGCAGTTGAGACGGAATGAACGGCCAGGGTGACCCGCCGTAGGCGGCCGGGGTTCATCCGGGGACCTCGCCGTTGCGGGGCGGCAGCTTCCGCCGCGTCCTTCGGACGCGAGCTCTACGGCGCGCGGCGAGCTGCCGCGCACAGCACCCCCGGTGGCCGGCCGCCTGCGGTTCCCGCCGTATCCCGCTGCCGCGCCCGCCAGCACCACGACCGAGCAGTAGCCCTCGCGCCGGGTAAGCCGGGAGCCGTGAAGATGTCACAGCCAGCGGGTCGGAACGCCGCGCATTGTCCGGGTCAACACTTCCAGCCTAAACGGTGCTCCGCATCCCGCTACGCGGGACGCGCCTGCGGCGCGCCGTTGACCCTGGAGACCTAATGGGCCGACCCAGAGGGCCTAGCGGCGAGGGCCAGGCCGAAGGCCAGGCCCTTAGGACGCGCGGCGAACCTCAGCGGACCAGTTGGGTTAGGAAGACCAGTACCGTGATGGCCGCAACGACGGCGGCTCCGAGGTGTGGATTGTGTAGATACACTTCGGCTGTTCCACCTGCGATGATCAACAGCAGCAGGGCCTTGGTACTCAGAAAATCTCCGCCAGGGCGACGGGGATCGTTGTCACTTGACGGAGGACGTGCAGGTAGCATGGCCGTGGCGGCTTTCTCGTGATGGGGTTTGTCGCTATGACGGCTCCTCGTGCAACCGGGGAGCCGTCGCGTTTCTGCTGTCAGCCAGCGGAGCTGACCTGTGGTTTCCTCATCTCATGATCCGTTCATCGCGTTGCTGAGTTTCGAGCCGTTCGCATCGGCCGGAGCAGGCTGCGTGTCACGCCGAAGGCGCCAGACGCCAGGCTCAGGATTCTCCACAGGGGCATCGTGCCGCCCTGCAAGATACTTGAGTGCTCCTCGTACCTGCGACTGACTGAGGACATGACCTGATTCGCTAATTTTTTCGCGAATTTCCGTAGTGGTCGCAGTGGTGCCGATCTGCTCCAGCGCTCGGAGGCTCAGTCCGGTGTTGGTGACCTCTGGTATCGGCCTCCCGAATAGGACGCCAGCCCGTTTATCCGTTCGCGGAGCCAGTCACAGGTGTTCTGCACCATCACCTGCTTCTCTAGCGCTTCCTCAAGCGCTGCCTGCGCCTTGTCGACGTCGGTCATGCGCAACTCGACGTAGGTGGTCTTCTTCCGCAGGTCGGCCTCAGCATCCTGCAAGGTCTTAACTAGCATCTCTCGCTCGGTGAGTTCCATTGCACCCTTCCACCCTTCTGATCGATGACGATAGCACTCCAATGGGATGGATGGCACATCTAGCGCCTCAGCCTTGCGTGTCGTGAGACTCTCATGAGACGTAGAGGGGTGATATGGGGTGATATAAGTGTTTTGCTCAGCTTTGCCCGTAAGATGACGAGTTCCTGTGCTTTCCCCAGTAAGTTGCAGTGTCATACCTGGGGCCGTCGTGTCGCCCGAGGGCTTCGCCGATGTCAACGGAGCCTTGACGACAGGATCACTCTGACGATCGAAGTGGTACAGCACTAAGGTGCGGCAACCGCGTCGGCCTCCAGCCGTCTCAATCGATCGTGATTTGGCTTTGAGCTGCGTCAACAACCTTCGGCGACCGCATGCCGCTGGATGGTAAGGAGAGGGCAGCGTGCCCGTTGCGTGCCCGATTGGGGAGTCAAAGAGGGTGTTCAGCGGTCGCTCACGGTCAACCCGAAGTGGCTGTTGACCTGCGACGCCCGTGCAAGCGACAGCCTGACAAGCCAGTTCCCAAGCTGATAGTGCAACGTCAGCGGTTGCGGACATCCTCAACTCCACGCGGTCGGACCCGATAGCTGGTAGAGAGATGGAATGCCAGTACCGGACTACCAGTCATTGATGGCACCTGTCCTCAGCGCCCTGTCCGATGGCGGCGACCACTCGCTTGCCGAGCTTCGCGCAGTCCTTGCCGAGCAGCTCGGCCTGACCGAGGAAGACCTGCAAGCCAAGATCCCCAGCGGAACGCCGTTGTTCGCCAACAGGCTGCACTGGGCAGTTACATACATGCATCAAGCTGGCCTGCTCAGCCGCCCGAAACGGGGAGTTGTCCGTATTACTGGCCGCGGGCGGAAGGTAGCCGCTGCGCATCCGGAGCGGGTGGATGTCGGGGTGCTGTCTGAGTTCCCCGAGTTCATCGAGTTCAAGAGCCGCTCGCATGCACCCAGGCAGACTGGTCAGCCGGAGCTGGCTAAGGCCGAGGCCACTCCGCGCGAGGCGGTTTCCACTGCGGTCGACGAAGCGAATGCCGCCGTGGCCGCAGAAGTGCTGGACCGAGTGCGCCAGCGAGAACCTGCCTTTCTGGAACGGCTCGTCCTTGCGGTACTGACGGCCATGGGCTACGGCGGTGCGGCCGGAGCGGCAGAACACCTTGGGAAGTCAGGAGATGAAGGCTTGGACGGGGTGATCCGGCAAGATCCTCTTGGGCTGGATCGCATTTACGTTCAGGCCAAGCGATACGGCGCGAGCCGGGCAGTCGGGCGGCCGGAGATCCAAGAATTCGTCGGAGCCCTACATGGTGCCCAGGCAGACCGAGGCATCTTCATCACCACGAGCCGATTCACGCCAGAGGCCGTCACGTATGCAGACCGGGTGGCCGCCAGGGTCGTCCTGATCGACGGTCCTGCTCTAAGCGCGTTGATGGTTCGCCACAATATCGGCGTACAGAATCAGCAGACATACGTGATCAAGCGCGTTGACGAAGACTTCTTCGAAGAGAACTGAATGCGATGGTCGCATACAGCAGGTCTGGCCATTTTTGGCCGCACAAGGACGCTTAACCCTGCCGCCTACTGCGCATCGATGAGTACCGTTTCGGCGGGTCAGCAGCGGAATGGGGAGGTAGCGGGTGTGCGCGACACAGTCTACGGATCAGCCCCTGGTATCGCTGCGCGCGACGCCGTACCGGCGTGTAAATTCCCGTCAGTCACATCAGCATCACTCGTACCTATTTACGGGTTAGAAGGGCCTCTGCCCGCTGGCTGCTTGCGCAGCCAGCGCCAGTCTACTCGTCTCGCCGACGAACAAGGCTATGACCAGGTAACTTGACTAACTCTTTAGGTATACATGTTCCCGCCATTGCATCTACGGTACGGGAGGCTTACTGTCCAATACATGAGACGCCGCAGAAATGGGCCTAGATTGTTTCATCACCACGCGAGCGGAGGAGTCTGGGTGCCTACAGATCAGCCGACGGACTCTCTGGGAGTCGTTTACCTAAGAAGCGTTTATGCAGATATCTTCGAGTGGTACAAGATTGCGGACGCCAAGAGCCAGCTCATTCTCACATTGGACGGCGCCTTAATCACGATAGCCACCGGACTCGTCTTGGCCAGTCCTGGTCAGCTGGCAGCCCAGGAGAAAAGGTTTGGATGGGAGACATGGGTGTTCTTGACCATCTCAAGCCTCGCTCTAACAATGTCCGTAGTCTGTGCGGTAGTATGCCTCTACTCGCGCCTTGACAATGCAAGTCTGCGTACCCTGCGCAGGAATAATGTCGATCGTGAGAATGAAGTAACGTATGTTCCTGCGATTGCCTACTGGTTCGCAAACCGGGCCTGGCTGCTCACCTCCGTCAGCCTGATCGCCCTGTTCGCAATGGGCGCCAGCTATCTCGTTCGCGCATGACTTGCCGTCTCCCAGCGGCTGTTCAGACGACATCTTCTGCGGTAGAGTGCTACACCCACCGGGCCTAACATGCGCCCAATCGGGGTAGGTGAAAAAACGGAAAGTGCAGCTCCCCGAAGAACGGCGCTGTTGATCTTCGAGTCGACATGACATGCGGTAGCAGGTGCAGCAACGAACGAACCGCCGTCGCGATCTCGCCTGATAGCCTGCGCTCCAGAGGACTTGCTCTTGATGGGCGCCGGAGAAGGAGTCTCCCGGTGATCAAGGAACTGAGCGGCCTGCCCCCAGGAGTCATCGCGTTCGAAGTAACGGGCACGATGAAAGCCGAGGACTACCGCGATGTCATCCTCCCGGCGCTGGAGCGTGCTGCGGCCAGCGGCGAGGTCAGGTTCGTGGTCGTCATCCCGGAGTTTCACGGGATGTCGGGTGGTGCCCTGTGGCAGGACCTCAAAGTGGGCATCGAGCACCTCCGGGCGTGGAAGCGTATCGCCCTGGTCACCGACATCGAGTGGATGAACCTAATGACCACGTTGTTCGGCTGGATGACACCCGGTGAGGTCAGGCACTTCCCGCTCGCGCAGCGTGACGAGGCTATCGCCTGGGCCGCAGGCTGACGCGCCTGGGCGCTGCCGGGGTCGGCCGCGGCGGTGTTAGCCGGTGAGTAACTAATTGAGTAACAACGGCCCCGCCGACACCAGCGGACGCCCGAGGACGTCCCCGGACGGTGCAAGGCAGGTCAGACAGAGTAAGACTCGCGGTACATCGCAGCGCGCGTTGGCTTCGGGACGAAGAGGCCAGCGGCCCGGCTCGCGCCACTCCTCACAGTGCACCGCCTGGCCGACATAGCCGCGCCTTGGCGCCCTAACGCGAGAAGTGCGAGCGAGCATGCGCTGCGTTGCCGAATTGAGCCATTCTTTAGATCAAGGCGGCTCCGCTGCGCTCCGCCGCGCCCGGCCGCGCTCGCACCGGGCTGCGGCCCTGGGGGGCCGACCCGGCACGCTGCGGGTTGGGCCGTCTTCCTCGGCCTACCAGTGTCCCAGTCGCGGCCACCGCGTCAAGGGCGCCTGCGGCGTCGCATGCGATCGCTTCGCGCCCCTTGACCCGCCGACCGCTCACAAGGGATTCGGCGCCTATGAGGAAGATGGGGGGAGAAGTAGGGCCGGTCCTGCCGAAGCGGATGCTAAGCCACAGTTGATGCCAGCTTTCTCTGCTGCTCAACGAGTTCCTTCAGCTCCCCTACCGTCAGCCACTGTTTAGTGCGATGGATCATCCGATGACACTTCGAGCACAGCAACGCCAGATCGGCCAGACAGGTCTGCGTCTCACCCGTGACGTGGTGCCTCGTTCATGCCGAAGATGACCTGCGCGACGCGGAGCGCGAAGTCCTGCGGCAGCTGGCCTGCGTTGCGGCGGCGCTCGATCTTCGGACCGACCCAGAAGTCGAACGCCTGCTCGACGACGGCCTCGCCCATCTCGGCGTCGATCGGCAGCCGCTCATCCACGATAGCGAGAATATCGCCGTCGCGGTACGCCGTTCGTGTGGGGTTGCGGTGTCAGTCTGGGGTCAACGTGGCGGTCAACGAGCATTCTTGCCAAATCAGGCATATGCTTACTACGCCATATACCATCTGACCAGCCGAGCGATAGGTCCCGTCTCTTCCGAGCGAGGCAATCAGCGGCTATCATCCACACTGGTCTGTGGTGAAGTTCCAAGAGGGGGGTTTCATGGCTCTAGAAGACCCCTGGCCTCAGATCCGGACGGATCTTCTCGCGCTGCGAGAAGACGCCCAGTTCAGCATGTTCTCCTCACTCCTGGACAGGCTGCTGACATGGGTCGATGCCAAGCCAATCTCAGCGGCCGAGATGCGCGTGGTGGTGGACATGGTGCGTGGGCTGCGGCAGCGACTCCAGGAGGGCGCCTCGCCGAAGGAGGTGCTGAGCGAAGCGAAGGAAGGTGACGTCCGCTTCGACCAACCGAACTGGGATCCGAATACGGTCAACCAGGCCATGAACATGTTCCAGCTCGTGCTCAATCAAAGCCAGCCAGACATCCAGACACCCGAGCCAGAGCCAGAGCCGGAGGTACCTGTCCCTATAGTGCTGGTCGCCATGACAGCGGCCCAAGTGCAGGAGCTCATCAGCGGGGCAGCATTCGAGGACTATCCGCAGACGCTGCAGGACGACTTCGAGGCCTTCCGCGAATTCCTCGAGATCGCGACTCCCGAGTGGGCGGAGGGCTATGGAGACCGAGCCACGGACTGGCGCCCATTTCGGGCGGAGCAAGCCGTACCGACCATTGAGGAGTTGATAGGGAAGGCAATCCAGGAACTGAACGATATGGACGAATATCGGCCTCCGTTGGCGCCGCAGATCATCGATGTCGACGCGCTGAACGAAAACCGGCTCCGCCTTCGAAATCTCAGACGCGATGGCTGCGTCGTGATCATCGACAGCATCTCCATGCGACATCCATACCTCCAGCGCGCGCTTCACGGCAGTCTTCTGGACGCCTATCCGAAGACCTCCATAGTAACGGTCGCTCCGATCTCTCAAGCCTTCGAGAAGGCTCGGGAGCTGACCGTGGTGCTGCGGCTACGGGTTGCGGACCTCGAATTCGCCAAGCGAAGGACCGATCGGTATGACGAGTTTGGTGCGAGCTGGGAGACTACCGACGAGGGCGACCTCGCCAAGTGGCTGCTAGACCGAGTGCGCAAGATGGGCGTGGGGGCCGCAGGCTCGAGCAATATCCTGCCATACATGAGGATCCAGGCGTGATCTACACCTTCTACTCGTTCAAAGGAGGAGTGGGCCGCTCGATGGCGCTCGCCAATGTGGCCGAGCTCCTGTACCGGCGAGGCCTGAAGGTGCTGATAGTCGACTTCGACCTCGAGGCTCCGGGGTTGGAACGTTTCTTCGAGGTGCCGGACGCTCACCCGATCCCGCAGATCCTCGATCACCGTGGCGTGATCGACATGCTGACCTCCTACAAGGAGCTTCGCTCGGTAGCGACGCTCAGCAGCGCGCGTCCCGATCAGGCGGAAGAGAAGAGCGGATCGGCCTTTCCCTTTCCCGTCGAGCCCCTGAGCAGCTTCATCGTGCCCATCTACGAGCAGGCGAACACGGACGCCGCGCTCCTTCTCATGCCGGCCGGTCGCCGATTCGGGCCGGAGCTGACCCGGTACGCTCAACGGGTTCAATCGTTTGACTGGGATGACTTCTACGTGAACTGGAACGGGGAGCAGTTCTTCGACTGGTTCCGTCAGGAGACAGAGGCGGTCGCCGATATCGTCCTGGTGGACAGTCGCACGGGCTTCACCGAAATGAGCGGGGTCTGCACGTTCCATCTGGCCGACGTAGTCATTATGTTCGTGGCCGCTAACCAGCAGAATCTGGACGGGACCCTCCTCATGGCACGCAGTCTCCAGGGCGAATCGCTCATCGCCGAGGGTCGGAAAGGCAGACCATTGTGGTTGTTGTTCACCCCGAGCCGGATCGAGCAGAGCGAAAGTGATCTTCTCGATCATTTCGCTGACCAATTCTTGGAAAGATTGGCGCCATATATTTCCCCTGACCTCCGCTTCGAGACCAATGCGTTCATCGATCTCAAGATCCCCTACGTTCCTCGCTATGCTTACCTCGAAAGCGTCGCCGTGCGCGAGCCCGACCGGCCAGTGGCCGCCGACCTGATCACTGCCTACAACCGGCTCACCTCGGCGATGATTGAGATCGCCCCGAGATCGAGCACCCTCTACGCCAAGTTCCAGGCGCCGACGAGGAAGATCGGCGCGATCGAAGAGGCGCTCGCTCCGCCTGTCGAGTTCTTCACCGGCAGGACTTTGCTCTTCCACCACATCGAGCAATGGCTGGCTTCGGACGGCCCCCCCCTCCTCACGGTGATCGGTGCGCCCGGAAGTGGCAAGACCGCGTTGGTGAGCAGGTTGGCCGAGTTGAGCCGGTCCCCTGTCCTGGGTGCGAGCCAGCGGCTGTCGAGCCTTACCGCAGCGCACCTGTGCAATCCCCTGAACAGGGTGACGCTCGACCCGCTTCATTTCGTCGAGTCGATATTCAGGCAGCTCGCCGTGAGCTATCCCTCCATCGCCGTAGACCTCGCCGGTGAGAGCCCCACGGGCGTGCGCATCGACGTCAAGCAGACCATCGGGTCGGTGAAGAGCAGTGCTCAGGTCGCCGGTGTTCAGGTGCGCGTCAATGTCACGGACCTCTCTCCCCTGGTCGCCTTCGATCTGCTCATCCGGCGCCCGCTCCACCTCCTGTGTCGAGGAGACTTCGATGACACTATCCTCATCGCGGTCGATGGAGTGGAAGCCGCGGTCGATGCGGAGACCAAGGAAACCATCCTCTCGGTTATCACTTACGCGATCTTCGGCGAGAGCGGGCTGCCGCGCCAGGTCCGGCTCCTGCTGACCAGCCGACCCGATCCGCGGGTCCTGGCCTCCGTCAAGAGCATGGTGGTCAACCTCGACGAGGATGCGGAAGCGACCCTGCAAGACATTAGACAGTATGCGCATGCGCGACTCTTGGGCGTTGCTCCGGAACGCAGGGATCAATTGGCCGACAGGATCGTTGAGGCGAGCAGAGGCAACTTCCTGTACGCGCGCCTAGTGCTTGATGAGCTCCAGAACCATCCGGATTCCGAGGCCAGCGTCGGGGCGGAGTTGCCGACGGGCCTTATCGACATATACAGGACCTCCCTGCAGGCGATCGTCAGCTCCAGCCCAAGGGGCTGGGAGGAACATGACCGCGCGTTCCTGGGAGTGCTGGCGGCGGCCCGGGCGCCGGGACTGACCACAACCCAGCTCGCCGGGATCCTCCAGCGAACCCGTCTGGAGGTGAAGAATCTGCTGCAGACCTGGGCGCAATTCCTCTCCGGGGCGCAACCTGATGGGCCGTTCCGCTTTTATCACAGCTCGTTCCGCGATTTCCTCCTCACAGATCGGGAATTCGGGATTGACGTGGGCGAGAGCCATCAGGCCATCGTTGAGTTTCTTCTGAAGGAACGCGAGGAACCCTTCGATCCCGACGACTATTTGGTCACGAACCTCCTGGGCCATCTAGTGGAGGCGATCCGGGCGGCGAGAGGGGCCAGCGTCCGCGAACGGCTACTGAATGCTCTCTGGTCACTGCTTTCCAACGTCACATTCCTCGCAGAAGTGAATGAACGAGGACGTATGGCGCAAATCATGATGGACCTGGAAGCCGCGCTGTCGCTTCCCGGCCTGGGAGACGGCGCCGAATTCCTCCGGATACTGCTGGAGCTGGCAAGATCAGACCCCCAGGAAATGATAAGAGTCATCCGCAGTGGCGACCATCCGGACTTGCCGAGCCGGTTCGGCCTCGCCATCGACACCCCATACGAGGTCTCGATACACGTGGCGACGGGAATTACTGAGATATTCGGCACCGACGTGGAAGGCCGGTGGGAAAATAGACTCGACGTCAACCGCCTCGCATGGCTTGCCGATCGGAGGAGGGAGGTATCTACGGACCAATATGGTTCCGATTTGTTCTCGCTAGCACTCCCGCACGAAGCTGCGGACCGGCTTCGGTCGCTGATACTCCAGACGACTAGGAAGAGATGCCGCATTCGACTGCGTATCGATCCGGATAGCCCGGAGCTGAACGATCTCTGGTGGGAGACGCTGCGGGACGTGAAGTCGTCCCCGGTCCGCTTCGCGAGGTCAGACAGAACCCCCTTCTCTCGCGAGGTCGTGCGAGCCATCGCATTCGACCAACCTGTCGCTCCCGCGGACGGCCTGAGGATCCTGGTCGCGTTTACGGATGCCCCAGAAGAATGGACCACCTTGCTTCGAATGCAGAACCTGCAGCGAGCCACCGTCGACGTGCTGGAGCAGGTGCGCGGACTGTTCGATCTCCGCTCCCGCCTTAGTAAGGGCAGATATCATGTTCTCCATCTCGTCACCGTCGGTACTCTGGCCGATGGAAGCGCCCGTCTGCGGCTGGTGAGCGAGGATTTCCGGAACGCAAGGCTGATTTCTGACACAGCACTCGCCGATCTGCTCCTCGACCTGCCAGACCTTCGGCTAGTCGTCTTGTCCGCGCCTCGGCAAGAATCCTCCAGTGAACCTGTCTTCGTGCGGATTGCGGCCTCCTTGATCGGCTCGGGATTTCCAGCGGCTCTCGCCCTCCAGACACCGCTCACTGAGGCGGCAGAACTACTCTTCTTCGAGACAATGTACACCGCGCTCAGCACGCCAGCGCCTCCACCTCTGGACGTAGCCGTGAACGAGGCTCGGGAGGCGCTGTTCTTCGAGTTGCTCGGTGCGTCGGAGGACGACAGTTGGCTCTGGGCCGCCCCCGTGCTATACCTACATGGGGACGGGCGCCTGTTCCAGGGGCATTCCTCAGACTGGGAGCCCCGCTCAACCAATGGGAGAAAGTGAAATGAGCGGAGAACGCGAATCGTCGGCGCCACTATTCTCGCAGCCGAACTGGACCGTCCACGGCGATGTGTACAACACGGCGGGCGATCTCATCCTCACGAAGACCAGCACTAGCCAGGATCTCGTTGCAGCCATCGAGGATTTCAAGAACGAGGTGGCACGGCTAGAGGATATCGACGCGAACCGCAAAGCGGAGATCGTGTCCGACCTCGACGCCTCGGTTCAGGAGGCGCGACGCGAGAACCCGTCGAAGGCAACCGTCGTGGACCGCCTGAAGCACGCCGAGAGCGTCCTCGAAGCCGGCAGCAGCACCGCGGAAAAGGCCTGGAAGCTGGCCAAGACGCTGGGAAGTATCGCCCTCTGGGCCGCGACCTTCTTCACCTGATCCGTCCACTCATCCATCTCCAGATTCGGCGTCCTGAGCGGTACAGCGGTGCGAACAGCACCGGGACGGCGAGGTCCTCTTCGCGATGTCGGTGAAGCCGTGCACAACCCCGCCAGGCACGTACACGACCGAGTCGGGACCGACGCGGATGCTGCGGCGCCGGGCTCACAAGTGATCGACCTGCGGGCGAAGAGCCCTCACGAGAATCGATAGCGCCGGGGTATTATCTTGTTGCCATATGGCTCTTCATCGATGGCTGGCCCTCCAAGTGCAGCCTGTTTAGAGATCAACACGTGCAGCATCGAAGTGCAGCAACCAGAGCACTCTTGGCCGACCGCAACCAACCTTCAGCGACCCTGCCGCCACCAGCTACGGATGGCGGCCCCCGCCACGTACGGCAGCAACGGGCCGGGCTCGCATCGGACCCGGTGACGGCCCGTACCAACTCCGCACCATAGATCTTGCACTGGCGGGCGATAGTGCAAGAGGGGGCCATCCCTCCGGTGCCCGATCCTGAAGCCTTGCAAGTTCGCCGTCGAGCCCGTCTGTGACCGCGGGGCAACGGCGGACCGTGAAAGTGCCTGGCACATGTACACGCGAAGCCGGGCTTGACCGCGCCCCTGGCAAGGATTCAGTGGGCACCTATCGGAAGGATGGCCAAGACCGAGCGCCACCCGGGCTGTAGCCACCGCCTGTAGCAACCATCCCGGTCGATCCCGGTCAGCAGCGGGTCAGCGAACCAATAAATCCCACGTCACGCACCATGCCGTACGCATCGCCCTGAACTTCTAAGCAGCGGGTCAGTTGCCGCGCCGCTTTCCGGTCCTCGGCTGCTCGCGTTCTTTGCGGGCCGGAGTCGGCTTACCGCCGAATCACTCGTGAGACTCGCCGTCCTTTCGCATGGCAGCATCTCGGCCGCCCGCCGTATCGAGGCCGGGCAGGTCACGCGGTTGCTTCGCGAGCCTGGAGGTGACGGCTATGGCCGGAGGACGGCAGCCGCCAGGATGGCGGGAGGGTGGAGGAAACCGCAGATGAATCGCCTGTTCTGTAAACCGATTTGTAAACCGGAGCAATGCTTGAAACCTGTGGATCCACCGGGAAGAGCGTGAGTAGAGAGGAGGGTGTACCTTCCCGGTGATCGAGTCGTAAGAGGTCTCAAGCAGATGGCCGGCGCGGCAGCGCTGGCCGGGAAGGCACACCCATG
>WNGL01006346.1_pt1 | contig 13951 bp, 11 predicted proteins | sample 5400591 | NCBI WGS metagenome assembly WNGL01 (sample SAMN13153377, study PRJNA577476) | soil metagenome | isolation source: 80 cm soil or saprolite under Garry oak tree replicate 1 | place: USA:California | collected 2016-06-15
CGGCCATCCCACCGGACGCGGGCGACCCTGGTGAGCGCCGAGAGAGCCGCCGCCTCCGCGGTCGCTGCGGTGATGTTCTTCGTCCTGCTCATCGGCACCGCCGCCGCAGCCGCCGTGTCGGTGGCCGAGAACACCATCACCGCGCCTCTGCGGCTGACCGCCGGGCTCCTCCACGCCATCGAGCACGACCTGCTCGGCCTCGGCGGCGGCATGGCCGTCCCCGCGCCGATGCTCGGCGCCTACGCCGCCGCCGCGCAGACCTGCCCCGGCCTGCCCTGGACCATCCTCGCCGGGATCGGCCAGGCCGAGACGGCCAACGGCAAGAACCCCGACCAGGTCTCCCCGGCCGGCGCGGTCGGCGCGATGCAGTTCCTCCCGTCCACCTTCGCCCAGTACGCCTACCCGGTCCCGCCCGTCGGGAAGAACCCGCCGACCCCCTGGGACCCGGTCGACGCCGCCTACGCCGCCGCCCGGCTGCTGTGCGCCAACGGCGCCCGCAACGGCGCGAACATCCCCGCCGCCATCTACGCCTACAACCACGCGAGCTGGTACGTCGCCGAAGTCCTCAACTACGCCCAGCTCTACGCCAACGCCACTGCCAATATCCACCTCGCCAGCGTCGACACCGGCGGAAACGGCCCGCCGTCCACCCGGGTCACCGGCCCGCCCAGTGCCGCCGCGCAGACCGCGATCAACTATGCCGAGGCTCAGATCGGCCTGCCGTATGAATGGGGCGGCAACGGGCCAGCCGCCGGTGATGTCGGATTCGACTGCAGCGGCCTCACGCAGGCGGCCTACGCTGCCGCCGGCATCTCCCTGCCCAGCACCGCCGCCGACCAGTACGCCGCCACCCCGCACGTTCCGCCAGGGCAGCCGCTCGAACCCGGCGACCTGGTGTTCTACGGCGACGCCACCTATATCCACCACGTCGGGATCTACATCGGCAACGGGATGATGATCGACGCCCCGCAGCCGGGAACTGACGTGCGGATCGAGCCTTATCTGTGGCCCGGCGCGGACTATTACGGAGCCACACGGCCAGCCGGATAGTATTCGTTCCTGCGTGCCCTCACCATATCCGCCAACGGGCTGACACCACCGTATTTCCCGTTCGCCGGACAGCGACGTGTTCCCGGCGCTAGGAGCTAGAGTCCAGCCAGGCGAACACCTCGGTCGCGGTGCCCAGGTGGCTCTCAGCCTCCTCTTCGGTCAGATCCTTGCCCTGGTGGGCGACATCGTTGCGTGTGCTGTTAAGGGCCGTCAGCTTGTCCCACAAACGCTGATCATCTTCGCGCAGCGAGCGGCCGATGACGTTTTTGCAGCGGTCATCGAAGTAGCGCAGAAGCGGCCTGCCGCCGACCGTGATCTCCACCCCCAGGACCGTCTTCACCTTGGTCTCACAGGCGACCACCGCAAGGAACACGGCGGTTTGCGGATCTGGGTAAGCGGACCAGAGCTTGCCAAACGCCGAGGACAGGAGGCGCTCGGGAAGCCCGGTATCACCTGCGGCCCCGCCGGCGAGGATGTCAGGCAGGCTCGGGAGGAGGGCCATGCTGCTCAGCGCGGCTCCCCCGCCCGGCAGGCTGGCTAGCATCGTGAACGGGATTGGCCTGCCCGGCGAGCTCTCCCGTTCAGCGATGATGTCCGCGGAGTCAGCGTCCGATAGCCGGGCTTCCATCGGGGTCGGCGTGCCCGTCGGCGCGACCCAGTATTGCCGCAGGCGAAGCCGTACCCACGCGAGGAAGTCACGGGCAATGACAGACGCCGTCTCCGACAACGAATCAATCAGCTCGGCAACTCCAGAACCCGGCCGGGACGGATCAGTTTCTCCTGCTGGCCCGCGCAATGCCAGGGGTGACGGCAAGTCCGCTTCGATCTCGATCACAAAGTGCTCGACTTCAACCAGGTCAGACCCATCAGGGTGCTTCCCGGAGTCGAAGACCTCCCCGGGCAGCCAGATCGAGATCCACAGTTCCTCGCCCCTGCTTACCGGACCCAATCGCGTTGCGAGCATGTCCCGGGTCATGCACAACCCCTCTGCCGTAAACGCGAACTGGCCCCAGACCCGGGAAACGGGCGCACGCTGTGACACAACTGCGGATACTGCCACCGTCCGGGCCGCACGAACAGCAACGAGACAGCGCCGCTGGCCCCTGCCCCAGCAGGCACCGTGGGCCAGCGGGACGGGCGGAGATTCCCGGGTCAGGGCATCATGCGGGCGGGCCAGGTGCGGGCACTCGCCGCAGCGGGCACCCGGGCGACGGCCGCGGAGCGGGCGTGCCTGCTGCCAACGCCGACCGCGTCACCTTACGGGCGGAACAGGTCCCCGTCGCCCGGTGCGTCGGTGCGGCCCTCGCTGGCATCGCTGCACCTGCAGGCGAGCGGGGCACGGCGAGGTGGTGAACATATGAAATCCGCCCCCCTGGGACGTGAACGGCCCCCCAGGGAGCGATCCCGGGGGGCCTGAGGGAGAGCGAACCGCACTCCCGTGCGGGCGCGCGATCCGCGTCTTCCTGAGTGTAGGCCGACGCGCATGCTCGGGCACCGGGTCATCCGCTCCCGTCGTTTCTGGCCGGGGTGATGCTGACCTCATGCCACGGAAGGGTGAGCAGGCGCGGTCGGCGCGCTGGCCGGCCCAGAACGGCAGGTGCGCGTAGATGACCGGTGATCCCTCGCGGCCTACCTCCATGCACTCGCATTCGCCGAAGATCCCGCCAAGGCGCCGCGAGACCGCGGCGGGGCTGAACTCGTTGTAGGCGCCGATCGCGTGCACGCAGGCGCGGAAGGTCTCCAGGTCGCCGGCATGCACCCGGAAGGTGCAGCGACGCGCCGCGGTATCCGAGGCGGACGAATTCCGCCACCGGGCTTGCCGGGGCTGGTGCGGTCGTCATCTGTCAGCCCTCCGATACCTTGCCCGGCCTGGCGGTCATGTCCTGGTGCAGGCAGCCGGGCCGGTGACCGGGGTCGCCGTCGAATTCCACCGGCAGCAGGTCTGAGGCTGGGGCGGCCGGGTCATGCCAGCGGTCCAGGTCCCGGCCGAGCAGGTCGCCGAGATCGGCCAGGCTCGCAATCCGGGCGACGGGCACCTGGCCGCCGCAGGCCGGGCAGCGGCCCAGGGCGAGGAACGTGTCCCGGTCGCCGGTTTCGGGAATGAACCACCACCCCGGCTGGCCCGTGGCTGGGCCGGCTGTGTCGTCCCCGCTTGCATTGTGCGCGGTGCCGAGCGCACCTGCCCCGGCGTGGTCGGGCGCGTGGAGCAAGGGAACGGGATAGCGGGCACCGTACCGGCGCACGGGGTCGTCGCGGACGGTGACGTCGGCAGGGTCGATGCCGAGCACACTGGCCAGGGTGATGGCGTAACGGGCGCGGGCCTTCCAGGCGAGGGGATCAGCGAAGCGGGCATCGAACCCGCCAGGGTCCGCTTGGCGGGCCGCCTCGGCGGCCCGCCGGGCACGGTCGGTGAGAGTCATGGCGAGAATCCTCCGGTTCAACGGGCTAAGTCGTGTGCGTCGCCAGTTCGCGTCCGGTAGGCCGGGGGGCCTCAAACGGGGCATGCCTTCCGCGGGCCGGCCTTGTGATCTTGTAGTCACTGGCTGGCGCGGCGCGTTTTGCTGGCTTGTGATGCGGATGCCTGGGCCTCGCGTACCTGGGCGGCGCAGCCATGATGGAGGCATACGGCGAAGTTGCGGCCGTCGTGCCCGCCGAGCGCGACAACGCCACCGGCAGGCAGCACCTGGCCGCCGCACAGGTAGCACGGCCCGTCCGAGGTGTTCTCTTCCGGCGGGTAGGCGGTGAAGTCCGCCAGCTCGCCGGCGACGCGCCGGAGAACCCACCGGCTGCGGGCGGTATCCATGTCCACGCCACCCCACGGGTAGGTCTCACACAGCCACACGACGAACTCAGCCTCGCCGTGGGCGCGCATGGCTTGCTGGTACATCGCGTACCCGGTGTAGTCCGTCTCTGAGGTCATCGGTTCCTCCGTGTCCTTTGTCACAGCGGGGGCGGAAGCGCGCGCGGGCGCGCCCTTCCCAGGAACGTGCGCGGTGCAGGTGCCGACGCTCAGCGGGTCCGGTGGCTAGGTCACCGGCCACAAGCACACGGCCCCCGTGCCGTCGCTGATCTCTCCATCCCATTGGCCCTGCTGGTAGGCGCAGGGGATGACCTCGGCCAGAGGAGAGAACCCGTTGCCCTCAGGGTCACGGGACAGCACGACGAGGGTGCCGACCGGGAGTTTCGCCAGCTCGCGAATTAGCTCGGCGACGGTGTACCTGGGAGAGAGGCTGGACCGGTTCCCTGGCCCGCCTGCGTCGTGAGAGCTGTTCATGACGGGGTTCCTTTCTCATATGTCGCGTATTCGGTGTAGCTGGCCTGTGCCGTCATCGCTTTCTCCGTCTGGCCTCGCTCGTTGACTTACGGGGGCGCGCACAGCGCCGGTGACCCGTGCGCGCCCCCGCGTCCGGTTACGGGTCCAGGCGCGCCAGGGTCCTGATGGCCTGATCGCGGGCTGGTGTGATCCGGTGCCCGGATGCCCGCACCATGGCCAGCGCCCGGCGGTACCCGGCTGCCCGTGCCTGCCAGCGGGCAGACTCGCCGTGGTCGCCGGACTTCTCGCGCCAGTACCTCGCCGTGTGCAGGGCACGGCGGGCGAGTGTCCGGTAGTGGTCGGCCAGGACCGGGCGCGGGTAATAGCCCCCGTGGGGGTCCGCCGGCCCGTCCAGTTCCTCGGCGCAGCCAGGGCAGTACAGCCACCCGCCGGGGTCTTCCCACGCAAGCCCGGCCGGGATATCGGCGAAGCATCCCGAGCAGCCTTTACCGGCCACGTAGGCCGGGCGCATGGGCCGGTTGTCAGTGATCATCGGAAAGCCTCCAATGCCTTCCCTCGCCAGGTTCAGGCGGCTGTTGCGGCAGCGGGGACGGCGCCGGCGGCCTCGCTTCCCGGTACCGGGATGCCGAGCCGCGCGAGGATCGTGTCGGCCACGGCGTAGATCCGCTCGGCCGACCTGGTAGCGATGTCCAGGTCCTTGGCCCACCCGGCGACATACGGCACGGAGTAGGGCAGGGTGTCCAGGCCACAGGCGGTGGCGACGATGCAGGCCACCGACTCGGCTTCGACTTCCCGCAGCGGCCGGGGCGCGTCGGGCCGGTGCTCGTGATCACACAGGATGTGCGCGAACTCATGAATCAGGGACTTGGCGGCCTGGGCGCCGTCCACATCGTCGCGGACGCGCACGGTGCGGGTGGCCCAGGTGACGCGGGCGTTGGCGCCGTCGCAGTCGCCGCGTTCGATGGTGTAGCCGAGCGCGCGGACTTCGGCGGCGACGGCGTCCCACAGCCAGCCGGGCGCGTCTCCGGACAGCAGTTCGGGGCAGTAGTCGGCCAGGGTCACCTTGGGCAGCGGCGCGCCGTCGGTCTGGCTGACGTCGAAGACGTTCACCAGAATGAACCGCACCGTGATCGTTTCGGCAGTGTCGCCAGGCTCGGTGTCGTCTGGCTGGCTGGCTGGGTCCGGCTTGCGGATGCTCGGCGCCCAGATCTTGATCGCGTGCTCGCCTTTGCGGACGTGCCGGCCGGCGGCGTTCCATTGCCGCAGAGGCCGGACGTCGGTGGCGCCGGGGCACTGGTGCAAGATCATCATTACGTTACTGAGGGAATACCGGCGCAGCCAGGCGCGCCGTTCCATGGCCGCGCGCCAGCCGTCTGCGGTCATCAGCCGCGCGACGGACTCGGTGAGTTGCTCGTGGGCTTGGCGGATGCGTTCGCGTCGCTGTTCGGGTGTAAGTGCTTTCCGCTGGCGCATGATGCGCCCCCCTTTCGGTAACTTGGTTCGCTCTCCCTGTGAGCTGCCGACCTGTGCCGGTTGCGTTTTGGCCGGCTGGGTGTTCCCATTAGCGCGTCGCTCACGTGCGGGTAGCCGGACGCGGCTGGTTAGTTGCTTCCGGCCGCTGGCAATGCAGATTCGGATTCCAAGGGTCGTGGGAGCGTGCCGTCGTTGATCATCGCGGCTATATGAGCCACGGCGTCCGGGAAATAGGGGAAGACGACGCTTACGGCGTCTTCGGCATGGAACGGTTCGGGTGACTCGCCGACGAATGAATAGAACAGCTCCCTGAGCTGGTCCTCCGAAACGTCGTCTACAGCGTCGGCGTCGCATACCTTGTACAGTTCCGACACCAGGTCGGAGCGCACCCAGCAGTCCCACATCTCGCCGACAAGATCGTTTTCGAGTGACGACAGGTCTTCATCGTCATAGACCGGATAGTCGCTTTCCAGCCCGGAGAGGGTTTCGAAGAGCTGCTTTCGGGCATCCTCCGCGTTCTCGCCGAGCCCGGACGGCAGGTGCTCTTGAGCCCATGCGCCGGACGGCCAGGCGACGGGAAGGGCGAGCGCGTGGCCGTCGAAGTCGTAGCGGACCTCGGCGAACGTCTCCCGGTACTCTTCGAGTAGGCGCCGGTAATTGCTGCGCTCGATCGTGCTTCCGGAGTAGTCACCCCATGACGTCATGTCCAGGATGACGAACGTGGCATCGTCGGGCGTGGCGTTTTCCACGGTGGAGTACCCGGCGAACACAGTGTCGCCAGGCTCCGCGTCGGCGTAGTTAATGTAGCCGTCTTTGTCGTACCCGTTGCCGGAGTACAGCCGTGCCGGCTGTACTCTGCTTAGTTCGGTGAAGTCAGTCATGGCCTGATTGCCCTCCTGTCGTGTTGTCTTGGCTAGGCGCCGCGAGGGCCTGCGTAATCTGCCCGGAACTCCGGCCGAAGCGGATCTTCGTTTTTGCCCTCCGGATAGCAGAGCTCCGGGTAGCTTTCGGCGACAGCTTGGAAGCATTCGGCGTCCGTGTAGTGCCGGCGTCCGCGAACGTCGAGCATCGCGGCGCCAAGGGAATGCCGGTATCCCTGCGCGCGGAACGCGCACGCGTTCTCGGCGTGCCTGTCTCCGGACAGGTAGGCGGCGTCTCCTCTGTCTACTTCTTTGCGGAGCTGCCCGGCGAGGTAATCAACAAGGGTCGTGGCCATTAGCGGTCTCTCCTCTCGTTACCCTGTTTCGCGCTTTCCCGTGCCTGTTGACGTCTCCAGATTGCTAGGCGCGGATTCGGGTGCCAAGGCCCTTTGTGCGATAATTTTCCGTGAGCCCCTGTGGCGCAACGCCATCAAATTGCAGTGCGGTTTACCCTTGGCGCCAGCGACGCGCACGCCTAAGATGAGAATTGCGAGAGAAAGAAAGTGAGAGGAGATGATGCCCCAGGAGAGCGCCACATGCTTAATTGGCAGCCGATGGTTCAGCCAGGGCGACGAGCGGGAATAAGGCCCCCTGGGGTATCGGAATCCAATCCGCTCTCCATGCACAGCAAAAGAAATAAATCAGCAGACACACACACAACCCGCCATCCATCCCCGACCACCAACATTCCTCCTCAAGACCGGGATACACGTGCCTCTGGGTCTGTGTCGGGGTAGGGACGGTACCATCTGATAGGCCGCTGACCTGCGGCGTCATGCCCGCGCGGGGGTACCGTTCTAATTGGTACGCGCAGCGGACCCCCGCCGGTACCCCGGCTGGTACCCTCATGCGGCGGCTGTAGGGTCAGGTCTATCTGAACATCGGAACAGCAGCCTACGAATGTGCAGGGATCAGCTCGACTCAATATCTGAACACCTAAATGAACAGTGCGCGAGCTGCCATCTGCGCATCCAGCCTCTGACTAAGGCAGATTCGGGCGAGGATACCCGGCCGACGCGTTATCCCTGCTCAGCTAACCCAGCTTACCAGCCTTGGAAAAGGCGTGCGGCAAATGCCTGAGCCTGCCGCCTAACGCTCTGCTCACCATCAACGGGAGCATGACTTCGGGCTGCCCTGGCGCGTCGAAATCGTGATGGCACGGCTATCCGTCGAAAGCGTATTGTGGTTCGGTCGGCCAGGGCATCTGCTTGCGCACGCATTGCCGATGCGGCGTCGGCAAGGCCGAATATCTGGCGAGCGCAGCGGCCAGGGCATCAAAAGGCTGCTGCGGCTCCATCACCCCAGGCAGGAACACCGTGTGGCGGCCAAGCACGACGGCGAGGCTGCGCATCTCGGCTGGTTCCTCAACAACCAGCAGTTGACGGCGTTCCCGGGACGCGCCCAGGTCGAAGAGCGCGAGCGGCGGGAGGATGCTTTCTGCCGGAGCCGCGAGTTGTGCTCTCAGCGGGTTCAGGCATGCCTGGAAGGCGTATCGCCAGCCGAACGCCGCGAAGGCGACCAGGTAGGCTGCCCGCACCCATGAAAGCCTGGCGGCCGTCGGCGATACGCGCTCCATGAACCGGAACCCGATCCGTCCGCCGACGCCCTGGTCGGCCCACTGTGTGAGCGTCCGGGTCATGTTCGTGATGTCGCACGGGTTGTTGGCCTTGGGCACCACGGACATCACGACGGCGCCGTTGATGTTGTTGATGTTGCCTTTGATCGAGACCTCGCCGACCGCGAACTCGGCACGCAGGTCGCGGCTGGGTGAGCGGCCTGCGAGGAAATCGCGCACTGCCTCGCGCCCCGCGGCGTCAGCGTCCATGGCGGTGCCAGCCGTGTTGTTGCAACGTCGGCAGGTGAGCACAAGCGCCCGGCCTCCTGCGGTCAGCGGCGGCACGTGCTCATCACTGAAAACGCCACCGTCGAACGCGTCGCGGCCGTAGGTCATCAGGCACAGGGGGCAGGCGTAGAACTGACCGGCCGATGGCAGCGAGTCCTCCATGCCCATCGCGGTCAGGGTGCGACGCAGCGCCGCCGCGCCATCGGTGAACCACCGCTCCCGCCGTTCCACGCTTCTAGTATCGGGCGCAGCGCGCCATGGTCACTGCCGTGCTCCCTCGCCGGCTGGACCTTCCCAGCGTGGCCACCGCCGCCCGTGGTTCGCGCCTGCTACCCAGGAATGACCTAGCCACTGACAGAACTGAGCTAGACGGCCGCGGATAACAACCATCCCATGCTTATCGGGATGAGCCGGCCGCAGACCGGAACGGCACCGTCCCTTCAGCGGGTCAGCCGCCGACCAACCCAGAATTGAGCCACGGCCAGCCCAGGGCTCCCGCCATCACGACGGTCCTGCCGCCAGCGGGTCAACACCGCCGACGGCGGCCTCCCCAGCCGCAGCAACCCTCCGAGTTCCGCGAGCCGGTCCTGGTGGACGCTGCGAGCTGCCGGATCAGCGAAGAGTCGAAGGTGAGTGGCGTTTCGTGCTGCCCGGACCGCAAGGCGGCCTGGTCTTGGTCCGGCTCGATGACCTTCCGCTTCCGAAGCGGACGCCGCCGCGGAGGCCGGCTGACAACCGCGATGGTCCTTCCTCGTCAACGTCCCGCCTGGAGCTTGCCGGGCATTGACCATGCGCCTGTCAGCCGTGTAGGGTCTTTGCGGCGATGGCACATCGGCCCATCTGCCACCTGCCGTTTTCACCGCGTCTCAGCGGATGGCATTCGGGCTTGGTCTCAGACTGATGGCAGTTCCTCAACTTGGCCGACCTGATGCGAGGCCCACCTTGGCGTCATCGTAGCTGCAGCCCACGGTCTGTCCCTGTCCTCCCGAAAGGCACTGTCGAGACCTCAGCCGCGGTAGCCCCAGGGTGGGTCTGCCACTGGCTGTGGCGCTGACGCCAGCACCGCGTTCCGAACCTCATCTGCTGTGGCCGGGAAAGTCGTGGCGTCCCGCCGGACGTAGAACTCCACCGGCTTGTCTTTCCTGCCCGGCAGCGTGATGCCGTAGGGTCGGTTCGCGCCTGCCTCGACCGAGAGCACCAGCAGCACCTTGCCGTCAACGTCGTACTGGCGGACCTCGACCTCCGGTGCTGGCGTGACGATCGCCCGAACAAGCTGCGCCAGTCGGTCCCTCTCCCTCAGGGGGTCGATGCCGTCAAGGCCGCAGACGGTGGCCTCGTCCTTCTCGACGCCGAACACCATGTTGCCGCCGTATCCGTTGGCGAAGGCGGCGACGGTCTTGAACACAGTCCGCTTGGACTCGGTTGTGTCCTGGGGGAGCTGGCTTTTGAACTCGACCTGCTGGCCTTCGCCCTGCGACAGGAGGGCCTGGATCTCCGCCTCAGGGTCATGAGGAAGCTCGATTTCCACACCTGCCCGTTCGAGTTCGGCTTGCGCATACTCCCCGATGGCGCGGTAGTCCAGCCATTGCTTGTCCCGCGAGAGGTACAGCCACGCATTTGGCGGGAGCCCACCAGGAAGAGGCAGCTGAACCCGGGCGACCCCCGTGACTCGTGCGTCAGCCCGGTAGGTCGCACTGTTCAGCTCAACGCGGATGCCGGTGATGTCGCTCCCGCTTACGCTGACCTCCAGGGAGATCGGCGTGATCAGGACTCGCTCTATCCAGGCCCTTCCCTCTACCACGCGCACGATCGCGAATTCTGATGGCACCTGCCCACCTGGCGACCCCGAAAAATCTCCGTAGAAAAATGCCCGGAAAGCATCGTCGTAGCGCGGGAAGGACGGGCAGTCGTCCCCGATCAGGTAGCCCTGCAGCGCCTGCCGCTGCGGGCTGTTCGGCTCGCGGAGAGAGCAGATGTACGTCGGCCATGGAAGAACCATGGAGTCGAACCGGGCACGGCTCGGCTTGCGCTGCCAAGTGAACTGGTCGGACAAGGACGGAAGAACGACGTCGTGGCCAGCCAGCGAAAGCACCTGTGGGGCTTCAGTGCTGAGCGCCGCCACGAGTGACTTGACCGAGACTTGGGCGGCGATGAAGGTGACGTGCTCGTACCGCCAGACCAGCGGCTGCCACCCGGCAGGTACGGAGGGCGGCGAGACGATCGCGTCGACATGCCACACGGCCTGGCTGCCGACCTCAACTGCGACCCGCGCGAACGCCTGCGCGTCTACTGCGCCGATGGTTGAGCGCAACTCAACCAGGCTGCCCTGTCCGCTTTCCATGCTCCTCACCTTGCCAGCTGCCACCGACAGCTGGGCCGTAGCGAACCAGCCCTGACAGTCGGCGCCGCCGCTCGCGTGGTTTCACCCAAGCGACGCATGGCCTCTTGCCCAATAGGCTGCCGCCGTGACCGTTGACGTCAGCCAAGAACCACTTTGCGACATTGCCGTTTGGCGGCCCGTTAGCTTTCTGTCCCTGGAGACCATTCGAGCGAGACCGTAATCAGCAAGGTCTGTCAACCATGTAGCAAGCAGGCGCCGCACGGCTACCTACGAGGCCGCCAGCGCCGCCGTCGCAACATCATGTCCGAGCGGTACGGTGCCGTCGCCATCTCGTAGGCCCGGATGACGGCCCGCATGACCGGCGGCCCTGGCCGACCGCGCTCGGTGGCCTGGCGGCAGTGGGCTTCGAGCACCGGCCAGAGGGCTTCGGCCAAGGCCGTCTTAGAGAGACGACTGCCCCGCCAGAAGACGTCGTCAACATTCGGTGTCGGATCATGAGTCCGCTGCATGTGGATGGCATTGATCAACCGGCTACGGCCATGTGGATGCGGGACTACGGCGATGCCGAGCATGGCATCGGCGAGCTCCCAGTCCTTGAAGTGAGCAAATTCGAAGGGCAGCTTGCCCCAGGTACGAATCTCCACCACGCGGCTGTCCAAGGTGTTGCTGTAGTAGTCAGATCTCAAGTCGGCTGGCACGTTGGCCGTGAGCGAGTCGAGGAGCAGCTTGCGCTGGTACCGGCGATCGGCGGCGGAGGCATATTTGTGCTCAGCGTCGGTCATGATGAGGAACCGAGTCAGCGGCCGATCCAGGGCCATGCCTGTGCCGAGGTCTCGGCCGAGCACCGGCTCGCCTGCGTAGCGCGCCAGCAACGATAGGTCACGGTCTGTGCCGCCGAAGTCGATGAGCTCTATCCGGTTGCGATCTCGTTCAATGCCCAACAAGTCCATAACCCGCGGTACGAGCTTGTACTCCGTGGCGCCCTCCACACCGATGACCAGCGAGGGGAAGGGCGACAGGCGCTGCTCAGTCAGGACCGCGTCGAGTGATTCAGAGCGAGCGCTCAGCCCTTGCTGATCCAAGGGCGCACTGTGCCCTGCGGCGTAGTCGCTGCCGGGATTCAACTCCTCGGCAAAGCGATCGAGGATGTCAGCCGCCACGCGGTAGTCCATAGCCGTAGCAGCGTCCCCGCGCAGACTGTCCCAGTCTCTCGCCCTGGCCCGCCGGATCAGGTCATAAAACGTGCCCATGTCGTCGCAGAATGCAGCCGTGGCTCGCAAGCTGGTCGCTTGCCGCTCGATCTGATCGAGCGACACACCCAGCCATGTCAGCATCTGGGCCGGATCGAACGCTTGAAGCGCGGCCTGCCAGACGTCAAAGCCGTATCTGACCATCTGCCTCATCCGCGGCCAGTAGTAGGTATCCAGAGCCGACAGGGAGGTCGCCAGGTTGCGCCATGAGCCGAGGGCTCGCCTCGTCGGCTCGTTCGGCAGCGAAGCCTCCTCCAGGTGCCAGGTAACTCTCTCCCCTGTACGCCGCTGTTTCAGCTCGGAGACGAAGTGCATTGCCACGTCGAGGCCGAGAATCTGGTGGCACGAGTACAGAAATCCGCTCTCCACCGATGGCCAGAGCGGCCGGCTGCGGTCCCGAGGCCAGGCCTCAAACTCGACTACGGCCGGGTCGATGGCCCGTCCCTCCGAAGCGCCGCGGAACAGCTCCCCGATAACTGTCGTATGGACGTGCTGGGCCGTCAGGCTCGCGGACAGATCGATCGGCTGGGCATCTGGGCCGGGTGTCAGATCGACACGAAAGAGCGGGACGAGCACCCCGCAGCGGTGTAGTTCTTCGAGGACTTGCTCATTGACCGGTGGCAGCCTGCGCATCGCCCAGCTACGATGTTGCCCGGCGAACTTGGCGAACTCGCTAACCGTCATCGGCCGGTTCTGACTGAGGGCGAATGGCAGGCCCAGCAGATCAAGGCTCGATCGAGCGGTTCCCGCCTCAGCAGTGCGGATAGTCAAGCACCCCACCTCTCGGGTCGGACCTCGCTGTCATCTCGGATCACGAGCGATCTACTCATCCCGTCTTTCTAGTCATGCTGGCCAATGAGCAAACGGCTTGGCCAACCGAGCCAAGCTGTGGTGCATCGTAGACGAGGTTCGAAGCCTGCTGCTCCGGCGTTCCGACGACATCGAGCACTACGGACAGTTGGCACGCCTGGATCATGCCAGCCCGACCAGCCCGAGGCATTCTGGGCCACGTCCCGGGTTTGCGTTCCCGGGCCGTCAGCGGTAGACAAGTCGCCGGGAAGGGCTGGCTGCGCGAGACTGGGCCGATGCAGCCCGGGGAGGTTCACGGCATCGCCGCAGCGCTTGGCAGTGTAGTGGTGGCGACATGCAACCTTGGGCGGAGGGTTCTCTCACGAGACGTGCCTGCTGACGCTGACCGACGGCCAGGTTTGTCGCCCGGCTCGGCGGGCCGGGCCCGCCATCGAAGCCGGATTTTGCTCATCGGGTGCTCATGATCATCCGGATTTGCTCGCTGCTCCGGGGATCCTACAAGCCAGACGGGCGTTCGCGTGCGTGCAGCGTCTGGTACAACAGCCTGGCTGTTCTCTGACCCGATTCCGCGAATAGCGCCCCTGAGCTGATCTTGATCCTCCGTGGTGATGTTGGTGTGCGCTTTGCTGGATGCTGGGCAGAGTGAAGGCCCGGGTGTCAGCGCCGGGTTCGCGGTTGCGGGGCTTGCGGGGGACGGGGCTGGTCAGCCCGGGGTATCGGGGAAAGGGAGCCGGTGCTCAGGACAGGCGCGGTCAGGCTGGTGCGGGCAGGGCCCGCAGCCGGGCGAGGATCTCGGAGAGCAGGCTGCGGCCGGGCGGGAGCCGCAGGATCAGGTGGCGGGCGTGCCGGATGAGCCGGCCGGGGGACGGCGATCATGGCCTTGCCGCCGTGGACGCCGTGGCCGGCCAGGATGTCCTCGCCCGCGGTGACGGCGGTGAGCTGGTGCAGCCACGCGGCCATGCTCGCTGCGAGCAGCGCGGCCCACATCCA
>WNGL01006347.1_pt1 | contig 13951 bp, 7 predicted proteins | sample 5400591 | NCBI WGS metagenome assembly WNGL01 (sample SAMN13153377, study PRJNA577476) | soil metagenome | isolation source: 80 cm soil or saprolite under Garry oak tree replicate 1 | place: USA:California | collected 2016-06-15
CAGTTCCCCTTCCAGCCGAGCGATCCTGTCCAGCAGCTCCTCGACCGAGGGCGTATTCCCCGCCACGCCCCCATTCAACCACACTCAAGTGCCACTTGAGGTCCGAAGCTCCAACCAATGGGCGGTAAACAGTTACCTGAAGAGTACCTGTCGCGAGTTCGCGAGATTTCGAACCTGGTGGGTATCGCCTGGAGGCGGCGCTGAGCGCGGCGTCTGGTGGCAGCGAAGAATAACCATTGTCTCTTGTGGCCCGCGAATAAAAGGACGCGAGGTTCGCGGCGTCGTGTCTGAACCACCTCCACATCCACGACGAGTAGTGACGTTCGGCGTCAGCGGCCGGGGTCGCTCCCTTGAGGGTTCTGTGAATGAGGAATGCCGCGAACATCCCTGACATCAAGGCGCGCAGCACGCCGTGAGACGACGCGGGATCGAGTACAGTTGCAGCGTCACCGACGATGAAATAGCCCGGGCCTGCTGATTGTCCCAGGCAACGCCAAGTCACGTCGGCGCCGCGAACTCTACTAACCTGTCGAAAGCGCGCCAGAGCCGCGGGCGGCTGGAGCTTCTGCGTCGGGACTCCGGAGCAGAGACGTGTCCAACTGTACAAGCCACTTTCGATCTGGGCGATCCAAGACCAGCCGGCAGAGTCGGCCTGGATCTGAGGATCCTCGCGCAGGCAGTCCCTCGGTCCACTGGCGTATCCGAAGAAGGCTGTCATGCGCCGAGGATCGCGCCTCAGGGGCAGGCGCAGGTGGCGCGCCAGCCATTGGCAGTGACCACTCGCGTCGACCACATAGCGCGCCCGGAGTCCGCCCACGGATGTCGTCACCCCGACGACCCGACCGGCTTCCACCAGAGGCCGCTCCGCTCGAGCGTTAACGAGCTGGACACCCCGAGTGAGCGCGGCATGCTGCAGCCGCAGATCGAAGTCTGCGCCGGGCGCATGAAAGCCCCGCCACTCTCCCGAGCCATCCCTTCCGAAGGGCTGGAACGCCAGGGGGGCGTTCCAGCCGACCCATATGCCGGGGAAGCGGCGGTAGCCGGCGTTCCGGATCAGGTCGCCGACTGCCAATCGGTCCAAGAGCGCTTCGATACCTGGATGAAGGGACTCGCCTGCCCGACTTCTGGGAAAGGACTGAAGCTCAAGCAGGGTGGTCCGAAGGCCCGCCGACACGGCTTCGAGGGCGGCGGCACAGCCGGCAGGTCCAGAGCCGACGATCAGGACGTCAGCATCCACCTTGGACCTCATGCGGCTTCACGCGGGCCTCCATCCCGTGCCCGCTCGATTCACCAGGATGCGCGCGGCGTCAAGGAAGATGAGGGTCAGCGTTGCCGGTCGTACTCTCACTCTCATCCTTCCGCCCGGCAGCAATCGCTTGCTGCCGTGTTGGTAAACCTGGAATCGCCGCACAGCTCCGGACAGGGAGACGCCAGTCGCCGATTGGGCTTCCTGGAGTTCGGCGTCCTCCGGATCGGCATCCCGGTAGGAGAGGACGGCCCAGCCGGACTTCTGGCTGATCGAGCTGGCACCGAGCGCGCGATAGACGCGCGCCATGGCGACGATTCGCTCCTTGTATTCGTCCGAGTTCACGCGGCTAGTGAGGGCGAGGGAGAACCGTCCACGAAGAGCGCTTTCGACGTAATCAGCGTGGGCAAAGGACTGGTACTCCACTTCCTCGTCACCCGGCAGGAGACGTGGTCCTGGATAGCCGTCGAACGGAAGATCCCCCACGATTCCGACCTCGCGGTCCGTCATGGGCGCCACCGTGGGCCAGTGGGACCCTTGCTGGCTGCCGTTTGGATCGAAAATGCGCGCGGCATCGGGAGCGGCGGCGGGCCAGAACGTGCTGAGGGCTGCGCAAAGCTTGGCGTCCTCCGGAAATGGGCTGCCCAGGCCGTACGTAGCTAGGTGCTCCACGCCCGTGGTGCGGGCCATGCTGACATCCCACCCCGGCTCGAAGACGCCGGAGCAGGCGTCGGGGAGCCAAGCGTGTCGCTCGGGCTCTCGGGGGTCGAGGCGCGGTCCGGTCGCCCGGTCCGTCAAGGGCAAGGACACGATGGCGCTGATCGTTGCGTCGGCTCGCGTGAAGTTGCTGCCTGTGAGGTTGATGTTTGGAGGCAAGCGCCTGCGGGTGTTGCGTGATGTCGTCTGCGGGTCACTGAGCGTCTCGGGCGGATTAGGCCAGATTCGCTGCTTTACTGCGTCAGGGGTGACCGGCTGGATGATGTTGTCTGGATCCTCCCACCAGTCCATGAGGTCGCGCTGGTTCGTGGAGAAGTAGAAATCGGGGGCGGTAACAAGAGAATAGGCGGCGTGGGTGGGGAGCTCGGCGGCAAGCTCCGGGCACGACGCAGCCACCCAGCCATCCCCCGTGAAGTCGACGTAGTGAACGGCGAAGTAGCCTCCCTTCTGAACGGCGCTCTCCACGTCGAGCACGTCGTTCAAGTTTCGGATCGAGCCGTCGGGCAGCAGTTCGTGGCGTGCATGCACGTACTCGGGGGCCCGTCGCGCCCCTTTGGTGGCCGGCAGAGTGAAGCTCGAGGAAAGCCGGTTCGGGTCCTTCGGGACCCGGTAGGCAAGGAGCTGGCCGCCGACCCGCGCCATTTCGACCAGCGTCGGGTGGGGGACTGGCATCAGCAGGCCCTCACCGAAGCTCGATGTCTCCGCCAACTCGGCAATCCCGTCTTCGAACCTAAACGGTGGCTTGGTCAAGTCGGGACCGGTGAGGTTGGTCTGGCCCGGTCCCCTCACTTGATGGATGCGAGCGAGCTTTTCGTTCACATGAAAAGCGCGCAGCCGCACGGTGAGGGCACGACCCTTGAGGCATTCGGCGCCGCTGAATATCTTGTGAAGGGGGACCCAGAAGGATAGCTTCTTGTCCAACCCCGGGTCGGAGCGCAGGGGGCCGAAGATGCTCGGAGCCGGCCCGCGATGCTCGAGCGCGATGTAAGGAGCGTAGCGGGCAGGCAGGACGCAGAAGTCGCGCGGGCGCCCAGGCTGCGTGGCTTGGAACCCTCGGTCGCGCGGGGAGTACCGGGCCCCGCTCGTACCCACTCGCGCGACGCCGGTTCGCGAGAAGCACGTCGCGGCCTGCGTCTCCTGGACGGTCTGGCCTCCCGGCCGGTACTCGGTGGCGAACACCACGATCGCCAAGCGGCCACCGGCCCCATTCTGCACGGCGTCTGCGCGACCGCGCAGCTCTGGGAGGGTGGGTGGCTTGACGCCGTAAACGTAGTTTTCCACGGTCTCCAGCTGACCGAGCGAGGGGAAGGCTCCGAGTTCGCTCCCATCCACTCCCTTCACGACATTCGGAGAGGCGAGTGCGTGATAGAGCAAGCTGCGCTCAGGGAGGCCGGGTTCGATGCCCCGCCGAGCCTTCGGATCGAAGTCTTCGAATCCAGGAAGGTTGGGGCGCTTGCCTGGGCCCAGCTTGTCGAGAGGCTTGGCCAGTTCGGCCGCGAGATTCACGGCCCTGATGTTGAGCCCGAAGCTGGCGAGGAGTTCTGCCCACCCCGTGTCCGCCAGCTCCCTGCAGAGCCGTTTCAGGTCATCGATCAGGGCCATGTCCTCCCCTTCTCACCGGTGTGTCTTGAAGTCGGCGACGGCGTCCGGTGCGGGGGCGCGCCAGGTCGACTTCGAGCCGCGCGTATCGGCTGTCCGCCCCGACCCTGGCAGGGGAGGCGCCCCAGCAGCCTCCGCTCGGGGCCGCGGGTCTCCGGGTTACACTGATCCACGGACCGCACGTCAGGGCAGCTCCGCGCCGCGCCTCCGCGGCTCGTGCCGGTAACCCTGGAGGAGCCGTTCCATCGCAGTGGGGAGCTTGGAAGGGTCGCCTATGCCGTGAGGGGAGGGGGCCAAAAGAGCAGCCGTGGTCGGCTGACGGATCTCCAGTCTGTTTGCCGTTGACGTTTCTTGGGAGGTCTCGCCAACGCCAGGGGGCAAGGCGGTCGCAGACGGCCTTCATTCGGTCAATCAGCGCCATGCGGTGCCCTCTTCCGTTCGAGAGAGCGCACGGTCGCTGCCCTGCCCGCCTTTCATCACTGTGCTGGGCCGGCCCTACTGCTGTGTGTCTCGCGCCTGCCTTGCCTGGTCGAGTAGGTCGAACATCCGGAACTCTCCGTTGGGCGCCCGGAACTCATGAAACGGCTTCCAGTTCGGGGACTGCCGAAGGAAGGACTGTCCGTCCTCGAGCAGCAAGCGAACGAAAGTCTCACCGACGAGGCGCCCGCCCACGGGGCCAAGTCGAATCGGCGTATCGTCGGTCTTGAACTGCTGCTGCGCTTCGGCCAGGACGTAAAACCAGAGGGGGGCGTTGCCCTTGAAGGCCGACGAGAGGTTCTCAAGGGGTTTGTTGTTTTTGCTGTCTTCGAGAGTCGCTTTGCCCACCTTAAGGTCTTTGTCCGCGATGATGGCTTCGCCCATAGCGTCGGCAAGCACTTGCCCGGAGGGCAAACCCATCTGGAAGCCACGCTTCAGGTTGCGCTTGGCCAGCATGGCTGGGTCGAGACCGGGCAGGTTGCCCAGGGGATTCACGAGCGAGGTGTCGATCTTGTAGGCGGGCTGAACGCGCTCCTTGCTGCCGGCGAGGACGGGCTTCTCGCCCGTCTTCGGGAAGAAGAGCCGCCAGTCGATCGCCCACGTATCGGGAAATGCCCGAAAGCCCGCGAGACTCTCGCCTCCCTCGACGATGTTGCCGTTCTTGACCTTGCTCGTGTCGATGGCAAAGATGACGAAGGGCTTCGGCAGCTTCTTGTTCAGGCGGTAGAAGGGGCGCACCATCGAATGGCCGAATCGGTATGCCGCGGTCGAGAACTCGATCGGCATGAACGGGAACTTCAGCGGTGGATCGAAGAACAGCAGCTGGGGTGGGTCTCTCAGGATGTTGGTCTTCTTGGCCACGTGGGGCAGGATCGCTGCATAGATGTCTGGGTGGAGGATGGTGGGAAGGAAGTCGTGGAGAACGACCCATTGGTAGTGCCAGCGCACCATCCGTTGGACCTCCGCGAACGGGGCATCCTTCATAACGTCGGCCACGCGGTTGTGGAAGCGCAGCCACGAGGCCTGGAGTTGCGCAACGATGACGTTCTCGTCGTTTCGCGGATCGCCGATCACGGCGCGGGCATTCTCTCCTTTTGAGGGCGAGTTGCGCGGCACGTCGCGAACATTCGGATCGTTGTCGTTGCCGCTCAGCTTCCGGCCAAGCAGCATCCGGACGCCGTCCTGACGGTACAGAAAGGGCTCGTCATCGGACCCCCTTCCGTACACGCAGTCGAGGTCGAAGCGCGGGGTCCTGAAATCGACCAGGCTGTCGGGGTCGTTCTGCCGGTCCAGGCTGCTGAGCGGATCAAGGGTCAGATCGTGGTCGATGAACTGCCCTAGATAGGTGTAGCCTGCAGTGATTCCTTGGTTCTCCTCGGGATCCCTCTTATCCGGATCATCTTCGAACTCGGCCTCCGCCGTCATCGCCTCGGCGAGCTTGTCGAGGACCTTCTCCTCGTCTCCGGGCGTGTCGCTGGAGCGCTCTTTGAAGCGAGCGGGCGGAAGCGAGCGGAACAGTCGTCCGAACCGCCCTTCAAACAAGCTGGAACGAGTCGTGAGATCCAGGCCGCGAAGCACTCCGTGGGAACCGGGTCTTGCTGGTTGCATTGTGACTCCTCTACCGGTTTGTTGGCCTTCGATCCGGTGGGCTCGGCGCGGACCCGCCCTTTGCACCCCCCGGCGCTGAACTTTCCGCCGTTTGCCATGCCACTGCCGAGGAACGAATAACGTCCTTCCGCGCCTCACGTTTCGATCTTCCAGGATCCTGGTGGACCTCCCGGCAATGATTAAGGTCCCTGAACTGCACGAGCTCGTTAGTTGCGACGTCCGAGTGGGCTCTGGTCGCCCAGGAGATCACGGCCCTGGCTCTCGTCCATCGCCGTGCTGTCGTTCCGTGGCGAAGAGCCACGGGGGCCCTCAATGCGGAAGCAGGGGCCGGATCCGGTCCGCCTCAGCCTTCGGGAGAACGTCGCCTTGCCCAAGGGCGGTGTACGCCTCGCCGCCACTCCTCTCTAACGTCAGCGACTTCGGGACGCCGGTCACCTGATCCTTCTTCAGCAAGAAGGTTCCCTCTTGGTCCTTGGTGAACTTGGGGACGCCGTACCAGGCCACGTCCATCGAGCCGGGAAACCGGACGACAACGCTCTCCGTGCGGACCCCCTTGAGAGCCGACTCCACGTGGATCACGGCCTCCTTCCACTGCGGAGCATGCTCGGTGATGGGCGGCCGGGCGCCGCCGGCCTCCGCCGTGAATTGCACCGCCGGACCCACCGAGACGACCCGCCCCACGACCACCATGTCTGCTGCGTCAAGGCGGCGCTTCAGCTCTGCGGTAGCCATCTCCGCTAAGCCGCTTTCCAAGAGGCGCTCTCCGCCCTCGGCGGCGGTGGCTGGGGCCAGTTCGTGCCCCAGCTCTCGGACCGCAAGCCCCTCTCCGAAGATCCACCCCTGGCAGAAGAACGTGGCACGCGTCCCCGGTGGGAGGCCTGCAGCCTCCTTGACGGCGATCGTCACTGAGGCTCCCTTCGCAAGGCTCACGTTCGGAGGCTTCTTCACCACCCTCTCCACGCGGGCCACGAGGGTCCGCGGCGAGGCGGGTGCCGCCTTCACCGAAGTTGCGCCCACCTGCGTCACGGTGGCGACGAACACGATGCTGGCGTCGCGGAGCGCCCCAGGAGGCGCCGGCGCCGCGAGGGACGGTGGGACAGCGGCGAGCAAGAGCGCCATCGCGAGGTCACCGACTCTGGCTTTCATGGGAGGCCTCCTTCCAGGGAAGTCTCGACTCACCTCACCGGGACGCTGAAGTAGAAGGGATCGATGGAGACCGACACTGTCGCACCGTCGCCGTCCTTCAACGTCGCGCTCGTAAAGTCTACGCTCCTCTGATACCTCACGCCCTGCGGAAAGTGGCTCTTGTCAGGGGTGTTGTTGGCCGAGAAGATTCCGCGGAACTCGTTCCCGGCGCGGAGCAGGTAATTGTAGTCGCCCAAGTAAGGCAGGAAAATGGGATCGGGCGTGTTGGCGGGGACACTCGCCAGCACGATGTCCTGGGAAGTTGCGAATCCGTCCGTGCTCTGATCAAGATGGGTCACCCACTGGGCCACGGCCCCGCTCTCGCGGAACTGCTGGTACAACAGCCCCACTGTCCCATTGTCGGCGACGCAGAGCGCCACGTTGGTGGCATTGTGGAGAGTGCGGAGGTCGGCGGACCAGGTGGCCCCCCGATCGGCGGAGCGGCGCACGTGGAGCGTGTAGACGTCGCTTCCAGTCCGGTCGCCCCAGCCTACGTAGACCGTGTCGCTGTGATTCGGGTCGGCGGCGATTGAGAGTGTCGATCCGATCCGCTCGTGCCCGAGGGTTGGCTCGTTCGACCAGGGGATCCTCACGCCCTTGGCCACCAGCCGTCCCGGCTTCCCGTCGGTGGGATCCTTCAGGTCTCCAAAGGGACTGCTTCCGGTGGCCCCGTGGTCGTCGCGGACCACCACCACGTCACTGGTCGCGATGCTCCCATCGAAAGCGCGCCAGCCAAAGTACGCAACGTAGACCGTCGCGTCCCGGGCCACCGTGGGACGAACGGACGGCCCATCCTGCGAGAACGTGTCGCGGGTCTCGACCCGCGCGGAGTGATACGTGCTTCCCCCGTCGGTGGAGACGTCCACCGTGGCCGTCTTCCCCCCCGCGGCCGCGAGGTCGTTGAGGCCTAGGTAGACCCGATCCTTCGAGGCAACCGTGTGCACCTGAACGAAGGGCTGGTCGACCCGAGGCCGGGTGGCCTGGACGACCATTGGATCGGGCATCAGGAAGTCGAGGGCGACGAGGGCCTCGAGTTGGAGGCCAAGCGGCTTTTGGAGAATTCCCGCAAAGAGCTTCCCGCCTTCCCCGTCGAAGGCGTGGGTGATGTCGCCCGTCAGGCTGGCGCTCGGCACCGTATCAATCAGGCTCCAAGTGTCGCCGCCGTCCGAGGTGATGAAAATCGGCGCCGTGGGACTCGTCGGCCCGGCAGGGCTCGGAGTGAAGGCTGACCCGGCCATCCGCTGTCGGTCCCGGGGATGGACGGCCAGGAACGGCTCGCTGTCCTGGTTGGTCTCGCCGCTGAGGCTGGCCGGGATCATGTTAACGACCTTGATGCCTGAGACCGGAGTGGGGGGAGGGGACTCCGGGGTGTTACCATTTGGGCAACCGACGCCCAGAACCGCCACGCCGACGGAGAGGATCGCCATGAGGCGCATATCCACCCCCAAGACAGACTGGTTCGCCTAGCAGATATACAGATTCAGCCCCAATCTAGGCGGCCGGCCGCCCCCTGTCAAGATCGCCTCGAGGTGCTTACTCGGCATGGAGCGCAGAGAAACAGCCCACTGCTGCCGTGTTTTCATCTAGATCCGGCCGATCAAGAGTCACCCATTTTTTGTTCTTGACATTCCGTCGCCTGCCTCGCTAGCCTCCATCCATTCCATCGAAGTCGGCACCGAAGACGTCTCGGTATGGACGCCGCCGCATCGGCTCATCCATGAGGGCTGAGTTGGCCAGCCAAGCGTCGATTTGAGTTTAGCTTGGTCCTCACGGCAAGCAAGGCGGGTTGTTCCGTGGACCTGCTGCCCCAAATGGCGACCAGGGTCGGCGCGCCAGGAGTCCAGCAGCGACTCCGGGTAGCCGAGCCGGATCAAACGCGACACCCTGCGACCCTTCTGAGCGACTCAAGGAACTCGTTGGCCGCTACCCTGGGCGCGTCGTTCCATCGCCCAGGAGCCAGCCTAAGAGAGAGCTCGGAGGTGCACATGCCTAGCAGCGGCCGTCGCTTGGCGAGAGGCCTGAGGGCGTCGCTCGCCTTCAGCGCGTCGCTTGGCTTCACGGCCTGCCTGCACTCCAGGCTGGGGGCAGCCGGGGCTGACGCCTGTCCCACCCCCGGGGGAGCGCTCGCGTTTGATCTCCATGTGGCCGCGCGCGATCCCAATGGTCTTCCCTTCGCGCCAATCTGGCTAGCCCAGCAGCGAGGGCCGCAGTTCTCAGGCGCCTACTGCCGTCCCGACCCGGACGAGCTCTGTGGCGGGTTCCCCACGGACGCTCCGGTCGGCTTTCCGCAGGGCCGTCCGAAGTGCAACTCCATTGCGAAGGCGGACGTCCCCGTGGGCTTCCATGCCTTCATGTGCTCGCTCGAGAGCGTCAATGACGGTCGCAATAACAAGCTCCGCGCCCACGTGAATTGGGTCCCTGCTACCTATGAGGGTTTCCTCGGCTGGGGGGACACGAGCGGCCGTCCGCCCTTCGGGGACGGTGACTTCACGCTTTCGCTGGCTCCCGTGGAGAGGACAGCCAGCCCCCTCAAGTTTGCGGCCCGTCGGGCCTGCCTCACGCCCTATCCCGATGGCGGGCCGGTGGCCCTGCACATCGAGTTCAAGGCCGCCGAGGTCAGCGACCACTTCGACCACACCTGGTGGAAGAACTTCCGGGACAAGGCCAAGGGTAAGCAGAACGCAGCGATGGAGGAGCTGCCCACGAGTCGCTTTGCCGTAGCCACCGGGCTTCTGGGACTCGACGCCGAGCACAAGGGCCATGCCGAGCTCCATCCCGTTTACGCCCTGGCCCTCCAGACCGGCTGCACGACGGAAGAGTCACCGGGACGGTTCTCGAATCGGTGGGCGATCCTCGCCCGGAACTGGGGCAACGAGGGATACTGCAGCAGCTACAACTGCCACCACCAGCTCCTGCTGGATGCAGCCGGAACCTTCGCGCTGCGATTGCCCCTTGGCGACGTCATGGACGTCTCTGAGCCGGAACTCGCCACCGGCCCGGGAGATACAGAACTCTGGGCGAACAACGCGGCGCTCCAGGTTGCCCAAAAGGTGGATGTCGACGCGAGCGGTCCCTTTGCCGTCGTCCGGCTGCGGCTCCCGCCGCCAGAAGAGACGGCGCTCGTCTACGGAGAGATCAGGCTGCGCTTCAAAGGGACGGGAGCCCCCGGCTGCCCGGTTGACCCCCGGCCAGCCAGTGCGGGCCCGGGGCCGCTCCTGCTGCCCGCCGGGGTGCCCTCACGTCGGGGGGGCGCCGAGGCGCTCCTGATCGAGCTCCGCGAAGAAGCGCCACCTGAGGAAAGGACGCGACTGGAGGGAGCCCTGGGCCGACGCGAAACCCTCGCCGCGGCCGCACCTGCGTTCCAGCCGGTCCGACCGAGCGGCGAGATCGTGCCCGTGGGGGCGGCGATCGCCGAGGATCGCGTGTTCTGTCCTTCCCTCGCGGCACCGGCCCTGGAAGCCGACCCCGAGAGAGCGGCCGTCTGCGACATCGTGAAACGCCTGCCGAAGGCGAGAGTTGCCCGAGACAAGCGGCTGACCGCTCTCTTCAACGAGTGCTCCAAGTAGCGGCACCAGAGGACGCGGTCTTCCGACCGGACCTCACAGGAGGTGTTATGCGGCTTCTTCGCGCTGTTCCTGCCCTTCTTGCCTTAGCGTGTCTTCCTTCCCTGCCCCTCCTTGCCCAGACCGCCGTCGTGGAGCGGACCGTCAACCTGCGAGCGGATCCGTCGACAGCACACCCTCCGCTTCGCGTCTTGGCTCCACTCACTCGTGTCGACCTTCTCGAGGCGGCACCGCGGGCTGGCTTTCTGCACGTGCGAATGGCAGACGGCACGGAGGGATGGGGTTTCGCTCAGAGTATCCGTGTCGAGGGTCCGGGGACAGGAGCGGCACCGGCCTCTCCGCTTTCCTCCTTCCCTCGCCGTTTGGCCGCCGCCATCTCACGGAGCGCATCGGGGCCTTGTTCCGACATCCTGGCAAACTGTCTCCCCAACGGGTGCGAATCTCCCGGCACCGCTCACGCTCTGGCCAACCAATTCAAGCGTCACGTCCCAAGCGGGGCGCCGGTTCACCTCTCATTCGAGCAGCTCGGCCTCCTCCAGCAGGAGGCGGACGATCTCGGCATCCGCCAAGGGCCAGCGTCACACCTTACCAAGAAGGATCGCGACAAGCTCAAGAACCTGGACCTCGGGGGCGGAGTGCAGGTGGGGGAAGGCGACCCCGTCGAAGTAATGGGGTTCATCGCCGCCGAACACGACATCAGGGCGAGCGGCGGAGAGTCCGTCAACTGCCGCCTGCAAGGGGAGCCGAACAACGACATCCACCTGCCGATCGTTGCGGCACCGGACGACACCGAGTATCACTCGGTTGTCGTCGAGCCAATTCCCCAGGGGACTGAAGGCGGCAACGCTCCCCATCGTCCCGCCGCGTGGAGTTCGACCGCGTTCCGGCAGCTTCAGGCGGACGGACGCCTGCTCCTGCTCCGGGGGCAACTATTCTTCGACAACCAACACCGTGTTCGTGACAACCCGGACGAAGAGATCGACGACCCAGGCCTGAGGCGCCAGCCCAAGAGGTTCGCCCTGTGGGAAGTCCACCCCGTAACCGACATTCTGGTCTGCCGCCGGCCAGCCAATGACTGCGATCCCACGGCCATTGACCAGTGGGCCCCGTTGCGGTAGTTGGAACCTCTCATGGTCAATTTGTGGCGTTGCCCGCGTCCCCGGGTCGTCGACCAGCTCGACTTGGCTTCGGCGCCTCGCTGCAGCAATGCAATCATGCGGTCCAACGAGGCAGGCTTGCCTCGGACTTCGCGGCTGGCTTGGATGCTGCTGGGCGTGGCGGCGTGCTCGACACCTGCACGGGAAGGGGGAGAGGTCTCTGCGAGCCCCGCACCGGCAAGACTGGAAGTGGCCCTGCGCGACAGCATGACCGGCTTGGCCCTGGTCGGCCGCGTGACGGCAATTGAGCTCGGGGGCCGAGTGGCCTCATCGCTCACCGCGGATCCCTCCGGCCGCGCCCCTGGGCCGCTGCCGCCCGGCCAATACCGGGTGAAGGCGGAGGCGATTCACCACCGGACCCTGGAGACGGCCTTCGATCTGGAAGCAGGGGCGACGCTGGGTGTCACTCTCTGGTTGGACCCCGAGGAAGTCCCCGAAGCGCTGAGGCCCGAGCCGCTCGCCACGCTGGGCCCGGAGACGGCAGTCTTTCATGGCTACGTCGTCGATGGACAGAGCGGCCAGCCGCTCAGCGACGCGAGCGTCTCTCTTGAACGGTCCGACCAGCGCACGAAGACTGACCGGGGCTACTTCCGGCTCTCAGTGGCTGCCCCTCGGCCGCCGGATCTCGAGCCCCCGCCCATGGACTTGCTGACCGTGCAGCGAGACGGCTATCGCACGTTCCGCTCGGGCCAGGTGTTTGTGACCGGTGGAGTTACTCGCTTCCTGATCAGGCTCTGGCCTGGCCTAGGACGGAGCGAGGAGGCAGAAGGACACAAGATGCTGCGAGAAGCCCGCACCCTGAGCTTGGCTCAGAGCGCAGTGCCGGATGCCCCGGAACCGCGGCTCATCGCACTTGCAGCGTCGCCGCCGTCCTCGGGCGTGCCGGTTCCGGCGAGCATCCGTGTGGGCTTCGACTGTCAGTGTGCCTCCTGCCGTACTGTGCAGGTCTTTAGTCTCGAGACCTACGTGAAGCAAGGCTTGGACGACGAATGGATCGCCTCCTGGCACGACCAGTCTCTGCGCGCGGGAGCCATTGCCTACCGGAGCTACGCCGTCTATCGCGTGTTCCACCCCCTCAGGGCCAACTACGACATCTGCAGCACGACCTGTTGCCAAGTGCAGGACCCAACGACCTCTCACGCGCGAACGGATGCAGCGGTCGAGGCGACCGCCGGCACCATCGTGGTCAACGGGCAGCGCGACCAGCCTTTCGTCGCTGAATACGGCGCCGAGAACAACGGCCGGTACTGCCCGGACGGGAGTACGGGCCGGCCAGAGCTGGGCTGGCCATGCCTTGGCGACGCGGTAGACGCCACGCATGCTTTCAACGGCCATGGCCGCGGGATGTGCCAATGGGGCACGCAGCGTTGGGCGGTCGGACAGCACAAGAACTATTGCTGGATCGTGGATCACTACTTCAACGACAACGGCAAGCCAAGTGGGGCAAGGGCAGGCGTCATTCAGGTCCCCGGTGGTCGTCCTTGCTCACCGCGATGAGCGCCCAGTGCGCACGAGCAGGGCGCATGCAAGCGAGTTCGGCCGGGTGCTCTTTGCGAGCGCCGCTGGATCGTAGCTCGGCGATCCCATCGATGAGGGTGTTCGCCTCGCGATAGACGACCCCATGGTCGGAGTGCGCCCAGCGATCGGTCAATCGAAGAGCTGTTGTAGCAGCTCGTTGGCAAACACGCCCTTGGGATCGAGTTGCTTTCTAATCCCGCGAAACGTCTCGTAGGAGTCGGGGTACATGGCTTCCATGTCTTTCCGCGTCAGCGAATAGCACTTACCCCAGTGCGGCCGCCCACCGAGACGCCTCATGATGGGTTCGAACCGCTCGAAGACCTCGGTGGCGTTGTCTTGAGTGGAGATTCCGATGTAGCAGACGTCGCTGCCGCGGGCGGGACTCAGCAGGCTCTGGTCCTTGGCCACGAACCGGACCTCCACGGGTAGCTTCATGCTGAGGTCGCCTTCGTCGACGGCCCGCCTTAACGCCCGCAGGGCTTCCGCCGTGTTCCGTACGGGTATCGCGTACTCGCACTCCCGGTGCAGGAACGGCAGCAAGGGAACGGTCAGGACCTGATCGTAGCGCGCCGTGAAGCGCAGCAGCCGGAGACACCCGGTCGGGTTGCGCGCGAGGAGGGCCGTGGCGGCGGCCAGGCTCTCGGTATCCATCGGCAGGGGAGCCTGCGCGAGGGGCGGGGGACCACCGGGAAGCAGGCTCTCCGACCGCTCCATGACCCCCGCCGCCGTCCCGGGCGGGTTCATGGTGCTCAGGATCATGTTGTCCTTGGGTCCAATGGGGGGAACCGGCCACCACAGGCGTACTCGCGTGTTCTCCTGATTGAGGGCATCGATCTTCTGCACGACGTCGTCGAACTTGCACGAGTAGACCGTGTATTCGA
>WNGL01018520.1_pt1 | contig 13951 bp, 14 predicted proteins | sample 5400591 | NCBI WGS metagenome assembly WNGL01 (sample SAMN13153377, study PRJNA577476) | soil metagenome | isolation source: 80 cm soil or saprolite under Garry oak tree replicate 1 | place: USA:California | collected 2016-06-15
GATTACTCCCAGTCCTATTCCTGCAGCAGGCACAAACATTCCGAGTGCAATCTTGGCATTGTTGATGAAAATTCCGTTTTGATCAATGCCTTTAATTTGCTCGGCAAAATGTCGTCTTAAATCGTCTGTTTGTTGTTTGCCCTCATGAACAGATGCGCCAACAGAATAGGCAATTAAAAAAGCAATCATACCCAAGGCCATATAAATAATACGTCGCTTGATATTAAAACGCAATGTGCAAAATAATGGTATTTTGTTATTATAATGTTATGGAGAAAATGAAGTTACCAGGCCAAAGTTGCAAATTATATAAATGAGCTCTCTCACTAAGTCGCTAGTGATACTACTAGCGGTGTATCTTGGTATCAAATTAGTATATACAGATTTTCGTATTACTAAATCTTTTCTTGTTTAATGTTAACAGCGTACATAATAAGTACGATTTTGACGTTGCTGTTGATTTCTTTAAGAAGGTGAGGAATACTTTCGTTTTACGTACTTCGTTGATGTGAATCACTGTATCATATGTTCGTGTTTCTGCTGCACAAGCATACGAATGAATATATTCTAACTAACTCAACCTCTGAAAAGGTGAATAAATATGAAATGAGTAATATCAGAAAAACGAATGGCTCTTCTCTACTTGACAATTTGCGGAAATAGTTCTTTTAGCGTTCTGGGCTTCTTATCTTCAAATACTTTATCTGCGTACCATCTTGAACCAAATTCAATAATACTCATTAAAATTGGTAATGCATCTTTGCCTTTCGATGTTAATACCCATCGTACAATTTTTGGGGACTTGCACTCTTCGGTACGTTTGATAAGTCCTGATTTTTTCAATTCAGATAATGTCATTGAAAGAACTCTTGGAGTTAACCTAGGCGTTACACGCAACATTTGATTAAACCGTTCCATTTTAAGGAAGCCACACTGATGGCAAGACCGGTTTTTCAAAGTTTGTTTTTGAATCATTCTGCACTATACGTTTATTCCCTATCCATCTTAAATAGCATACTTAATATAGTAATCTCAATATGCCACAAATCATTCATTTCGGCCTACTAATATGATTAGATGTTCGCCAAATTGTATGGGTAGCGGGAACAGATGTTGAGCATCCTTAACGCGAAATTTAGGGTCTTTGATAATTTCCTGATGCAGTTGGTTGATGTGATGTCATCCCTGATATTTTGGTATTGCTGGCTGCAATCAAGCTAAACTAAAAAGTAAATAGTTGCTGTCATCATACTTAGTCATCTGAGAGTGGCAGTGGGAGCTACCATCAATTCCCTACCATGATGATCGAGTAGCCTTTTCCTTTGTATACGAGAAATGCGCCAGTTGAAATCATCTCTCTTATAGAAACAGAATCCTTTTGCCTTTATATCTGATGTTCGTTGCAATGACGTTTCATATTCTATAAGGTCATTCAGTTTATTATAACAGAAGAACGACCCCATGTCAGCCAATACAGTAACACCATTCTTACCTATTTGATCTGCATAATTTACTAATGATTTAACAAATGATATAATATCTATAGAAGAACCAAAGTATGCTCTAGCTGAATCTATAATCAAAAGAGAATCTTGTTTTTCATATTCTTTTACATCTATTGTAGCCATATGTGATAACACGTATCTAACCATGTCAATGGTTTCGTAATGTGAAAGAATGAGAACAATTTCGTTTTTTTCTTCTATTTGCCTTTTAGTATACTGGGAATAAATTTTTCTAAGCATAGATAAATCGTGGTAAACTACGATATAGTGAGATCCTTCTCTTGCACGTTTCAACTTTTCGAATGTGTCTTCATCATAACCAGATGTGGGAGTGAGGTTAGTATCAAATATCATCTAGCTGTTCCAAACTGCAATATAACTCCACGCCTTGAATCATAATCGAATTTGTATATTTCAATTCCTCTCACTAAAAATAGTGTGTTGTTTAAAAGATGGTCTTATATTTGCTATGACATTTATTGTCTCCATCTTTCTCCGTAGGAATGTACTCCAATTTAAAATTCCGGAATATAGTGCAATTCGTTAAGAACAATGCACTTATATTTCACGTTTAGCTGAAACTAATTACAATGCAATTAGATAATTGCACTGCAAACGAAATAAGTGGTATATGCAGCATAATGCATTCCTATGTTTGAGTGATTAGACTATGAAAAGCAAAGAAGAAAAAAAGAAATCAGAAAGTGAAAGTATCACTTTTAGAATTCCAGCTAAATTATTAAATGAATTACGTCAAGAATCAGAGAAAAAGCAAGTGAGCTTAAATACACTAACAAATCAGATATTTACAGATCACATAGTATGGCATACGTATGCGAAACAGACTAGACTGTTCTATGTCCCCAAGCCACTAATATCTAGAGCTGTTATCCAGTATTGCAGAGGAGGCAAAAACAAACTTAAGGATCTTGCTTCGCTCATCAGAGACGAATTTACCGCTTCTTCATTTTTAGACATGACGGAAGACTGGGCAAGAATATCTGACTTTTCATATAAACATGAAATTAGTGAGGGTGGAAGAATCAATCGTTTTATGATTCAGCACGATTTGGGTAAGAATTATGCGTTTCTCTTAAAAGAAATGTATCGATTTGCATTAGAGGATTTGTTGCATAAGAAAACTGAATTCGAAATGACTGATAACACTTTAGTTGTTACCGTTGAAAATAATACGTCAACAATTGAATGAACCATGCGAATATGTATTCTTTGTAATATGCGTAAACGCTGTATGTAGTATACTGAAATGCATCACCGCATTCTGTAGGATGTCATCGTATTGCTGTTGTATTCTTTCTATCCAGCATGCCATGGCTTTATCAACAAGGGGATTTATGAATATCTGTCATCGATCATTCGTGTCTCTCTCGTCTAAGAAATCCTGCTTCTTCCATGAATGACGCTCACCTAAAACTGTAATATTAGAAAATCTTCCAATCGAGGTGAATGATTCCTGTTGTTGCGTGTAGCTAGACCTAAAGTTTAAAAATACGGAAACGTTCTAGAGTCTCAAACGAGCAATTTGCAGATGAATCAACAGAAACTGAACGGGGAATAACAAAGAAAATGTCAGCAGCAGCGTCAGCAGCAGCATCAAGGAATATGCTTACAGAAGAAAGTAAAATAAATGGGGTCTTAGAATAATAAGTTAGCCTTGATTTGTAGATTTTGTAGCAAGCCAACAAAAAACAATGAAGCATCTCACTTTGAATGTTGGCTGCAATATCATCCAAAGCTAACCGATCGTAAAGCCAGAGACAGATAAGCTAATTTCTGGTAGTGTCAGGATTTCGTTATTGTCAAGTGATAAGTGGAAAATCGCAGCCACAAGGTCCTGCAAAAGTGTAATTACTATTTGAGCCACTAGGAGCAATAGCATCGATACTCTTTAAACCGCCTTTAAAGTAGATAACATACTTACTCATAGGTAATGGTTTTAAGAAAACCCAATTACCATCAGAAAACTGTCTGAGTAGTAGTAGTCTCGGCAATCCCAAGATGTTGTTTCTACCTAAGGTAAAGTTGAATAATCGGGATTGAACGTAATACTTGTCTAGGTCTTTAATACTAACGCCAAACGAACATTCAGAGTTTAAGATAGTGAACAGAACGGATTTACTCGCAAGTGTATTACAATAGCGGTCTACCTGATACTTGTAACTACCAGTTAGAAACCATACAGGTCCGTTTTGGTCTTCACAGCAATACCTCCCAGAACCAGCATTAGAAGGATTATCATTTTTTGGTAGAGTAGACCCAAGGCTACAAGTAGAGAAATATAATTAAACATGATATTCATAATGAAAATGGCAACACGTGTCTATGCAAAGAGAAATTTCTAATGCATTGTCATTTGCAATTAGCAAAGGTTATCAAATACATCCTGATGCTTTTTCAATGCTCAAAGGACTTGATATCGATATTTTAAAGCTCGTGCAAGACATAGTTAAAATGAAAATTAAACACAAGCAAAGCTCTTCCATCATAGTCGAAGATATTAAGAATCTTATTAATCCCGAAGGAAAGGTGGCGGATGTTGATAGTTTTAGTAATACACTACTTAATGCTACTACGGCCGTTGCTGATACTTTTTCTTCTGGGCAGCATTCCTATAAAGTGATTTCAGATCCCACATCACGTATTAACAGCGGAGAGGGCGTCAGGGGCTATACCGCACTTTTCCGAAGCCGGTTTGAAAAATCTCTTCGTATCTTAGCATTACGTCCTGATAGTAAACGAATTACAAAAATTACAGCTCTAAAACATAGATCTAATAACGCGAAGTTAAGAAAGACGTATGACATGAATACAGATGCGAATAGAAGTTCCTCCGTTATAGCTGGTTTGTTAATGTCCAAACGTTCAAAAAAGAATGGTTTGGAGATGGTGATTGATGACTACAGCGGAATGGTGAGTGTACTTGCAGTTACCGAAGAGTTGAAGAAACAGGCTTCAATACTCGCACTTGATCAAATGATTATGTTAGAAGTTGACAATATTAATAAAAAAGGAATACAAGGTTTTGTTGCAAGGAATTTAGTTTCTCCAGACATTCCAGATCATCTTCCCAACCGATCAAAATCGGAATCGTACGTAGTCTTAATTTCGGATCTTCATGTTGGTAGTAAATACTTCCTAGAAGCGGAGTTTCTTAGATTTTTGAATTGGCTTTCATCGACTGATGACGAAATCGTCAACAGGATCAAATTTGTATGCATAGGGGGAGACTTAATTGACGGTATTGGCATATTTCCTAATCAAGACAAAGAATTAATTGAAATGGATACCAGCAAACAAATGAATCATGTCGTTGATTTGCTTGCTAAAATTCCACAACATATTAAGGTTTTTATAATTCCAGGTAACCATGACCCAGGAAGAAGAGCATTGCCACAACCGGCACTGCCGAGAAAACATTCTGACAAACTGTATTCTTCTGAGAATTTTACAATGCTAGGAAATCCTAGCTTAGTAGAGTTGAATGGTGTAAAAATATTGATGTATCATGGTCAAGGCTTGGATGATATCATTGCTACGACTCCAGGTCTAAGTTATTCAAAGCCGGCAGAAGCAATGAAGATATTACTCAAAGCACGCCATCTATCACCTATTTATGGAGAGCGTACACCTATAGGACCGGAACTCGAGGATATGATGGTAATTACCGAAGTTCCAGATATACTTCATTCAGGACATGTGCATAGTATAGATGTTCAAAATTATCGTGGAACTTTGATCGTTAATTCCGGTGCTTGGCAAGCGCAAACCAAATATCAACAAACGATGGGTATTGTTCCAACCCCTGGAATTGCAATTGTAGTTAATCTGGCTAATCTGCAACCATTTCAGATGAATTTCAATCAACCAAATCCAATGTAGAAAGAGAAGAATCGTCCTTGAATGCTTCTCTGATAGTCATGGTCGGAACCGTAATTTTGATTCTCTGCGATCTGCCGTAACGTCCTTTGCTCACTACGTCACTTGTTACGAGACCCAGTTGGTCGAGTTCACTTATTATTTGTGTTATACGACGTTGTGTAAGTGGCTCATGTTCAGCACTATTACATAACGAAGAATAAATATCATATACTTCACCAGTATTTCCATTCTTTGATTTCATTATCGCCAATATTACTATTTTAGTATGAGTAGTGGAATTTTTTAAAACTTCATGATTGGTATCTTTTTCGATTTTCTCTTGGGCTAATCGGACGTGTTTTTCTTCGACCTTAGTTAATCTTTCTCTTTCGGCGATTTCGGCAGCAACTCTAAGCAAATCAATTGCTTTTCTTGCATCGCCATTTTCTCTTCCTGCCATTGCTGCACATAGATTAATTGCTGCACCAGAAATAACATCATCGCTGAATGCAAGCTTCGCTCTTTCTGATAGGATCTTTTGTAATTGTTCCACTGTATATGGATTAAATACCATCTCTTCTTCACTTAGACTGCTACGAACACGTGGATCCAGTTTATCTTTAAACGTGAGACTATTAGATATACCGATTAAACTAATAAAACCACCTCCCGAGATTTGCTCATTTGCCCTTGTGAAATTATATAAAATATCATCGCCGTTTCTATCTACCAGCGAGTCAACTTCATCAATTATTAGGACAACGTGAAGCTTTTTTTTCTTTTGAATGAAATCAAGAATCCTATCTGTCGCTTCACCCATCGATAGGCCAGTAAAATGTACTTGTAATTTCTTTTCTTCTTCCTTATTAATTCCCATATTCTCGGCAATTTCATAGAGAACTTTATATCCGGTATTCGCAGTTTTTGCGTTTACAAACGGTACTGTAACTTCTATCCCAAGGTCCTTAGCCTTCTGATGTAGCCGTTGGACTACATTTTTTATTACTGCAGTCTTTCCGGTACCAGGTTTCCCAAATAGTAATAAGTTTGAAGGTCTAGCGCCTTTTAAAACCACAGATAACGTTTGCGCGATTGTTTTGGTTTCCTCATCTCTGAACGGAAGTTTTTCAGGGACGTAGTCTATAGTTAATGTCCGGCGATTCTTAATGAGGGTTTTTCCCGCAACAGCTTTTTCAAATATACTATCAAGTAGATCGTCACTCAAATTTTATTACTCCTATAAAGCTCAATACCTACACACCTACACACACCCCTATCTTTCCTTTCTAACATAAGAAAGGATATTTAATATTATTTTATATTACCTTAACAACATGTTAACATTTTGCTTTTAAATCACTAAATCAATTATTATTAATTATTTGAATAATATTATTCATTTAGATATGATAGCATATGAGGAAGTATGTGGAAACGAAATAGTGGGGTGGGGGGTGATAAGTGAAAATCTGACGTTAACAAGATGTTAACAATTACTTTTGTAGAAGGTTAAAAAAGGAACCGAAAGACCCCGTTATTTCCACTGGAGTGTTAAGATGTTAGTTAACAATGTTAATGCCGTTAATTCGACCCCGTTATTTCCACTGGAACTATAAATTCCTGTGTTATTATTGAAATTTGCTAGCCGCGAATAATGTTGTTAACATGTTATAAGCCTCTCTCATAATAAGTTAACAAACCACGGTTCTTATCATTTATTTATCAATTTCTCGTGTGAATGTGTTAAGTGTTAAGTGTTAAGTTATGAACCAGAGATATGTCCAATTGGGAACGAAGAAAAGAAATTCAAAGACAGCCTCTTCTAATGGACAGTAACATTCAATTGGGAATCCTCTGAACCAGAATGGACATTCATATCAGACGCTTCTGCCTCACCAGGTGTAGTATGAACTATTAATTCTCTACGTCCCTGGTCAGTAATATAATATTTGAATGGCTTATTGTTACTGTCTCTACTGACTAAATTACTTTCATAGAGCCTTCTCATAAGGCGTGATGTGTGTTCCCGTGTCTTGCCTATATCTTTCTGGATTTCTCTTGAAGTTCTGGATTTCTCGACTAATAATTTCAATATATAGTCTGAGGTGTTATGATGCAGAGTAGGATTACTATTCTCGGATGTGACAACCGATGGCGGCGTGATAGCTGTCGATTCCATCACATCAGATGTTGGTGGGTGATGTTCTTGCAATTGTGATTTAGATTGTGATATTGTTCTCGTATCCTGGGAGAAGGTGCGGGTCATATCACTGACATCATCGGAAGTTTGTGAGGTAGGATGTTGCAGCATTCGTAATTCTATTGTATCAATTTTGACTTTTAATTCGCCAATTATTCTCTCAAATTCCTTCAGCCTGCGTGTATATTCAGCTACGACAGCCTCAACAACACTATTATCGGTGTGATTAGTAGATTTCTTCGGGAGCGCTTTCAGATTTATATAGAATATCACACCTGCCATGCCGATGACAAATGAGGCTACAACGTATATCACAAGATTCCAGCTAAAATTAAGTATTTCAAGAGACATATCACATTGAGAAGTAATAGACCGTGATTTAATCTTGTAGAGTAATATTGCTTTACACTTTGCACATTCTTTTTACTAACTGCTCAATCACGGATATCACACTTTCAGCTCGTGAATTATCACTCGTCTTTTGATCTAACATCACACTTATTTGTGATGCCATTTTTTCGATCGCGAAAAATGTTTCTTGATCGAGAACGCCAACGGATTTCAGCAGAATTATACTATATAACAATCTTACTATCTTAGTTCTGCTTTGCTTTACCTGTCTATAATAGGCACCAGAACTTATATTTTCTATAGTACCCCTGTTCTCCAATCTTCTAGAAATAATATCTATTTGCCTAGTAGTAAATAGAGAATTTGCAATAATGTATCTATAAAAGCTGTTAAAATTATATTCCTGCTGCTCCATCTTTACTATACAATTTTGTATAGTATTCGTCATTATTAAATTGATGTAGGTTGAACCAGTTATTAGTGCTGAACCAGACCGGCCGTTAACTTAGTAATGCAATAGACTCTGACTTTAAGTCCTGAATGAAGGGCGGCAGTGCATTGGATCTACAAATTATCCTTTTCACGGGATATTCTAATTCTCTTAATATATTTCTTGAGATATTGAATGATTTCTGCTTATTAGCACACTTTATTAAATAATAATTTATAATATTATATATTCAAAAATGCATATATTTCAAACTGCAACTCCAGCAGCTAGAAACTGGAGCGGCCATGTATCCCTTGCAGCACCCGTTTTGCTTGTAGCAAATGAGGTTTAGTCTTAGGTAATTGTGTCGTGATATCACATGCTACTCTGCTCGTTTTACTATTTTCCTAGTTTAGTGTAGATGGTTTATTTAAAACGATAATCTCTGCTCCTCAAAGTTTTCCACAATTCTATCTTGGAATTTAATGCCTTCCTTTTCAAGTATCTCTCTTTTCATTTGTTCTCCATACGCGAAACCACCTATTTCGCCATTTGACTTGACAACCCGGTGGCATGGTATCGATATTGGGTTAGGATTATTAGCAATGATTCTGCCTATTGCTCTAGCGGCCTTAGGATGTCCTAATGCCTTCGCAATATCTCCGTAAGTAGAAACTTTGCCAGAGGGAATTTTGCTGAGAAGGACGTAGACGTCCTGATCTACGATGCCAGTATGACCAGTTTTAACTTTCATTGAGATATGGTAAAGACAGGGTCTGTAATATATATTGAATTCTCTACGTGGGAGATGGGACGCGTACAATACTAGCCTAGAAGTAGATGGCGAAATACATCATCATCGTCATAATTGTATGAAAACCGTTTCAACTGATGTGACAGCGGAGCAATGGCCTTTTTAGTATAAAACGTTGTACCTGAATCTATCGTGTATCTATTCGATAAACATAATCAACCCTGTTGAAAGTGTAAAAGGGCTAGGCGGATTTGAGAGTAGTGAGTTATCTCTACATGCCTCACAACCATTTGATGTTTCAGTCGATCCTACTCAATTATCTGCTAAACCAACCTCGTATATATTGAGATTTATTGGAATCTATCAATAACCTCTATAAGGCAGTAGAAAAATCGTTTAGCCCCTTTCCACAGTCTTAAAAATCGGATTTTTGGCCTTCATCTGCTTTTTCCAGCCATATCTTTATCCCCATATTCAGTATGTCTCTAACTGACGTAGTAATGTAATAAGTTCCTGTTCGGCTGTGACTGTGTAATCAGAGAAATTAACTGGCCAAGGTGTTGGAACGGATTCTTTTGCAAAGAGTATTACAGGCTTCCCAGAATTTTTAGCTACAAACATTTCTATCGCACTCCCAAAACTTGGCCTATTAGCCAATACAACCAAGACATCACTTTCTTTTACATACTCCAAATCATGATTAACTATTTTAAATGAAAAATCCTTCTTATCCCTAAAATCCCTGGTATCAGAATAGTCCATTCCTTCAGCAGAAATATGGTCTATTATATTAAAGCCCTCCTTCTTCAATAAAGACTGAAAATATCTTATATCGCCGATGCCCCCATGACCTATTGAACCACAAACCATTATCTTCATTTTTATTCATCGCTTTAATCAGCGATCTTAATTTAGACCTAGCTTCACCCAGTTTAGGTTTTTGCTCCTAATCAAATCTCATTCTGAGATATTCTCGGTTAATTCATCAAGTTCTTAGACTTGATGAGTAGCACACTGCCATTCTTTTTACGAATATCCAGGATTACTACGAGCAATTATCAAGCACTTTTTTAACTAATTCTTGTTATAATAACTCTATGTTTGGAAAGGCAAGATGCAAATTATGTGGCGATGATGTTAGATTTGCGTTAAGACATTTAAAACAAAAGCATCCCGAAGTATTGGCCGATAAAGATGTGGCTAAGTTCAATATGTCGAGGGTACTTCAAAAATATTTTGATTGAAGGTTTGCTAGTTAGATTATATTCTCTCTTGTAGCCTATGGTTCCAGGTGACGTAAAGTTATGCCGATCTTCATTATGGTATAAGTACGGTTAGTCTATAGGCAGACATTATTATCATCTCACCCTACATGTTATTTTTTGATTGTTTTGAATGAATGAACGAAAATACTCTACTTATTTGAGAAAGCTTGAAAGCTGTGAGCTCCGATAGAGTTTGTTTCCCATTCGGTCCCTCAAAGACATATTCTTTATTAACAGCCACCTAAGGCAAATCGCGTCGTTGCTGGCTAAGTTGGTCGTGCAAGATTGTGAATTCTTTTTCCTTCTTGAGCGGCGCCCGGCGAGACTCGACCCATTCATTCTCGGGAACAACCTTGTGAGCTTTTAAGGGTTCAGTCCTCAAAAAATTCTACTAGTTCCAAAGTTTTCTTCCTATTCAATGAATAAAACCTGTTCTTTCCTTCTTTCTTTTCCGTTATCAAATGTGCATCCTTCAGGTGAGGTGAGAGCACAGGCAAGATAAAGTTGAAGTGTTCAGCTACTTGGGTATCATATCTTTCTTTTCGAGCAGGAGTAGCCTACCTACCTAAAAGATGCCTAAAGTGGTTAATGGTTATCACCAAACGTAAATATTCCATCTTCCTCGATATCATCAGCCCCTTTTTCATTTATGGTAAATCTAGTATCAGAATATGGATGATATGGTGAGTCCATCACCTTTCCTACCCTGTTTTCTCCAGACTTTCTAAGATATATCCTATAAGTTGAAGAATGTGTTGGGAGCTACTTCCAGAGTGTCGGGGGAGTATATCAAGATAGCAATCAAGAATTCAGGTGCGACTCTGTTATTTGATTTCTAATAACTTAGAAAAAAGAAGAATTTAAGTTCACTATAACAGTAAATATTCTTTTTTATAAATGGATGTTTGTTGGGATGTTCAATTTATTTAATACTAGCAGATATCAAACACGGGTCCGTATACGCTTCTAAATTTCTTGAACATTAAGGCGCAATCATTACTATCAAATGTATAATTTGTACCGCCGATTATTTCCATGATGGTTTCTTTGTATTGTGTTTGACTGATTACTTTTTTACCACACAAAGCACATTTAGGTGATTTCTCCTCTATTGTACCATCACACTACACTACACTACTAACATTAAACTATTTTCTATATAAGACTGTCCCCAAGAAACCACGACCAAATTCTTTAAAATATATTTAGTTTAATCTTCTGGAACATTAATTTTCCCGAAAGCTGTAATTTTGATATAATATTACCCTCTCATAAGTATATCTTGTTCACATACCGTGACCGTATAGTACCAAACTATTACTAATCTTTATCCCCATTACACTCTTCTTGTCCTAATGTATCTCTCTTGGTTATAAACGAGTCTACAAGGGTACGGCATAAGGAACATGTCTTAAAATACAACTGAGTTGCAATTAGAGGATTACCTGAAATCAAATCACATTTAATAACTAAGCTCGGTAGAGCTGGAATAGAATCAGACTTTGATTTAGCTATAGCGATACCACATGAGCTTATAGAAAAGAATGGCAGTCTATTTCTACAAACATATCGAAAAGAACACCGCCAAAAAAATTTTGATAGTAGATGATGAATCAGATATTTGTATAGCATTAAAGGAGGTTTTAGAAGGTAATGGATTTAATGTCGATACGTTTATAGACCCTACTTTGGTGCTGGAGAACTTCAAAAGCAACATGTATGATCTATTAATTCTGGATATTAAAATGCCAGTAATGAATGGCTTTCAATTATATGCACAGATGAAGAAAATAGATCCTAATATCAAGGCCTTTTTTCTGACAGCTCTAACCGACTTGCAGGAGTACGATGCATTTAAAAAAGAAGTCTTTCCTAAAGAAGGCGAAAGACACTTTATTCAAAAGCCAATTGAAAATGAAGAGATATTAGAAAGAGTAAATGCGATAATATAGGTTCCAATCTTACTACAGTTGGTAAATAATAATGATTTGAAACCTCCAGTATTTTATCAAGAGACAAATTGTTTCATGTAGTTGTTGTCGGTTTTGTTCTTGCGCCCCTTCGTCTATCCAATATAACTATTATGAGTCCTGTTATCAGAACAATGATTCCAAAAATAATTAGGATTCCTCTTACTACTATGCCACTAAATAAATTTACATTAAATTGATTGTTTTGACCTACGAAGGGAAGATTCCCAAACAATATGCCAACACTAACAGCATTATTTCCTGGATTACTGATAGTGAGGGTGTATTTTCCTACAATATCTGTTTTTAATCTAGTCAAGAATTGATTGGAGAATTCATAAGTCGATATTATCTGTCCATTGGGATCTCGAACTGTTTCTCTTAGAGGAGGATTTCCATTCGATTCTAAATGTATTACTAAAGATAAAGGATGATTTAGATCACTTATTTGGGTAATTGCATTAACTGCTCCTGAAGGATTAATTGAGACAATATTTAGAAAAGTGTTTTGATGTGTTATTTTGCCAACTAAAGAGCTAGTCCATATGGCTGAAACAGATATCCCTGTAATTAGAAAGGCAGCACCGATAATTAAAATAATATAACCACGTTGCATTTGTATATCAATACCTCACTGTCACTCTCAATTACTTCTTACTAAATATGGTATATAACATATTTATCTATATCCGATTCGCTGAGGCTTTGCTTAAGGATGCTATTTTTTACTTCTTCCCTTATTCAAAAACGCCGACATCATCTTTTGTCTATCTTCATGTGCAAAGCATAATGCCCAGCCGTATATCTCAAGACGAAGACCAGTTTGTATATCTGCATCCATACCCTTATTAATTAACATCTTGCTTACCTTAACAGCATTGTAGCTATTTTTTGTAATTTCTTCTCCTAGTTTAATGCATTCATCCATTAATTTTTTATTCAGCAATTTAGGTGCATCTTCTTTATTCCTACGAGTCGAAAAATGTCCTATTCCTTCTTTCGCTTCTTCAGAAGAAGATCTCATTGCGACATCCGATTTCGTATCCAGGCCTACTAGCTTGCTGATGAGTCCTATTCCTAATGCTTCATCAGCTGTAATTATTTTTCCTGTAAAAATTAGTTCTTTTGCTTTAGCTGGTCCCAGAATTCTTAACATTCTTTGAGTACCTCCCCATCCTGGAGGAATGCCGATTGTGACTTCGGTTTGACCTATCTTTGCATTACTTGATGCTATTCTGATATCGCATGCCAACACAATCTCACATCCACCTACCAAAGCATAGCGTTAATTACAGCAATAACCGGTTTTTCTAAATTCTCTATTTTATTTAGCATATCATGGACTGAGCTTGCATATCTTTCTGCTCCAATAGCATCGATATTTATTACATATCTAATATCCGCTCCTGCACAAAATGCTCTTTCGCCCTTTCCAGTAATAATAACAACCTTTACACTATCGTCTGCTGAGACAATATCAATTGCCTGAGATAGTTCTGCAATAACTTCCACATTAATAGCGTTCAATACTTCAGGTCTATTAATTGTAATTAGAGCGATGTTATCCAGTCGTCGTTCAATTTGTATATGATTCAGC
>WNGL01006348.1_pt1 | contig 13949 bp, 12 predicted proteins | sample 5400591 | NCBI WGS metagenome assembly WNGL01 (sample SAMN13153377, study PRJNA577476) | soil metagenome | isolation source: 80 cm soil or saprolite under Garry oak tree replicate 1 | place: USA:California | collected 2016-06-15
CGTCCGAGATCACGTACGACCCGCTGATTTTGGGGTACACCTGCAGCCCCAGGGACCGTCCGAACGCACTGTTCCCGTCGAAGCGGACGCCGCCAGTCAGGAAGTACCGGTCGCGGAACTTGAAGACGTTCTGCAGGAAGAACCCCGCGTTGATCACGCGCACGCTCGTATCGCCCGCGAGTTGTACACGGGCCGCGCTGACGACCGGTACGCCGGGCCCGGGGAACCCCTCGCCGTATGCGGTCGCGCGGCCTTCCTCTGACGTCACGGCCTGCCCACCGACGGAGAAGGTCGAGGCGAGTTGCGGGGACAGCCGGAGGTCCATGCTCCCGACATAATCCGCGGTCAGGAGTGAGTAGCGGAGCTGCTCATCGACCAGGATGCCTTGCGGCGCCGCCACGAAGCCGAACGGCCGCAGGTTGTGGTTTTGCTGCTGGGCGAGGTCGTACCCGAGCGTGAACCGGTTCGAGAAGCCGGCAAACGGTGTGTACGTAACTGTCGCCCCCGTGATGAGCCGCTGGATGCCCGTGGTGAGCGATTGATTGAGCAGCGAGTCGATCACCTTCGGGTCGCTGGACGACCGATAATTGCGCTCGCCGCGATAGACGTTGAGCACCAGCCCGTGGGCGTTGTTCCCCGCCGGCGTGTTGGACAGATCGGTGTTGGAGTATGCCGTGTTCCACTCGATCCGCAGGTTGTCCGCCAGGGTGATGCCGACATTGCCACGGGTGGAGAGTTTCTTTTCGTTGTCGAGCGGCAGGACGCCGTCGTTGTCCTCAGACGTCGCGGAGAGGAAATACTGGAGCCCGTTCGCCCCAGCCGAGCCGCCGGAGACGGACCCACTGTAGTGCTGCCGGTACGCGTTCCGGATCCACGAGCAGCCGGTCACCGGCGTCTCGTGACACAGGCCGTGGACGTGTCCCGCCGGCCGGAGGTTGAGGTAGGGCACGGAGTCGGTCCCGAACGGCCGCAGCTGCGAGAAGCCCTGCCCCACCTGGACCGTCCAGCGTGGCGCCCCGGCAGAGCCGCGCTTGGTGAAGATCTGAATGACTCCCGCCGCGGCCTCCGTGCCATAAAGCGTGCTCGCCGCCGCGCCCTTGATGACCTCGACGCGGTCGACATCCGCCGGACTGATGTCGTTGAGCGGGCTCGCCTGATAGTTGCCACCGCGGAAACCATTGGAGTCGCTGAAGGGGGGCCGGTTACGCCGGTAACCCTCGCTCCGCACCCGGACGCCATCCACGTAGATGATCGGCTGGTTGCTCTGGCTGACGCTCACCGCGCCCCGCAGGCGGATCTGCGCGCCCTCGCCGGCCATGCCGCTCGTTTGCATCACGCTCAGCCCGGGGGCCCGCGCCTGCAACAGCTGATCCATGCTCGCTGGCGGATCCTTGACCTGCGACAGATTGACCTGCGCGATCGAGTTGCCCACCTCTCGCACCCGCGCCTGCCCGGGCGTGCCGGTCACGATGATCGCATCGAGCTGCAGCACACTGGGTGCGAGTTGCAGGGTCGTCGTTGTGCTCTGATCAGGGAGCACTACCAGGTGCGCCGTCGCCACCTTGAACCCGATCGCGAGCACACGCAACTCACGCGGACCAGCGGGCACGTTCAGCAGCGTAAACGTTCCACCGGGCCCCGTGCGGGTGCCGATCGTGATGCCGACCAGCGAAACCTCCGCACCAACGATCGGCTCCCCCGTGGTCACGGAGGTGACCTTGCCTTCGATGGTTCCGGTTTGCGCGGCCAGGCGGGTCGCGGCGGGCAGGCACAGCAACGACGCTGCAACCGCGATTCGAAATGACAGAACACGCATCATGATCAGCTCCTCGTTGAAGCAGGAACGATGCGGAGTTTCCCGTGTCGGTTTTACAGGAGGAAATGGCAGCGGTGGCAAAACGGTGTCAAGGCTCGCAGAATCGGGGCGGCGGGATTCGAACCCGCGACCTCCTGGTCCCAGATCGTGACTAGGGAAGCCTGAAACGCGCGCTATGCGCGTTTTGCTTTGCTTCCCGCGCCTGCTGCGCCGGTTAACGACCCAAAACGCGCAGGATGCGCGGCAGATATATAGTGGAGAAATTGGCGGACCGCGCCACGTCACTTCTCGCCGAAAAACTTCGGATTCGGTGACACGAATGGTTCCTCGTCTCCGGGCGGAGCCAGGGCTTCGAGGGCTTTGGAGGCAGCGGCCAGATAGTCAGCGGCCTTTCGCGCCCGGGAGATGGCAGCCAGGACAGCGCTCGTCTCTGCTACGCCCATGAGTGATTTTGACATGTCGTTGATGATGTTAGCAGCTGCGATAAACGCCTCGAAGGCTGAGTCGGCCGCGCGCACATCGTCGCCGCCAGCCTCGGCCGCTAGGGTAACTGTTTCGCGCAGTCGCTCCTCGAGGACATTGATCGGATCGGGAGCGCCGCCTCCTTCCATCATTCGGGCCCTGATGGGCGTATACCAGCGGGCGAGCCACTGATTCAGCGGGGTTCCGTTTGAATCGCTCACCGCCTGCTTACACATGCGGCGGGCCAGCCAGGCGACCGGCTTCAGCCTTGCCCGAGCAGCGGCAAGCCGCTCAAGTTCGCGCTTCGCCTCCGCTGCCTGTCGTTGATCCTCCCGCTCAGTCTCTCGGTGCAACTGGACGGACGCAAAGACGATTAGCCCCAGACCGCCAGCAGCCATCACCCAGTTTGCGGCTTCGATATCCTTGCCGTAGAGGTATTCTCGGATGCCGATGACGACCGAGATAAGCGTCAGGGCTCCCGCAACGACCGGGACGAGCCACCACCACCTTCTCACTTCGCCTCCCTGAGCTCAGCCGGCGACGTTCGAGGCTGTGTATGTCGGCGATCACACTCCGGACAGCAGTCATCAAGCCCGCCCTCGAGACTGCGAGCATTCGCGGGGTCGCGACGATCACAAAGCGCTACCCGTCGTTCGAACAGAATGTGATCCTTCCCGCCAAATCGGACGACGTCAAGCGGCGAGCGGGGATCCCGACCAAGCAGCGTTAGGGTCATGGCTTCCTCCGTACGAGCGTATACGGCTCCCGAAAACAGCGAACCCCGGCGCAGGGGCCGGGGCTCAGTTAGATCGCAAATGCGGTTGAGCCATTGGCTATGGCTCCGGTTGTGGCAGCGCATTCGCCGGAAACCCCGCTCGCCGTAAAGCTGCGTCGCGCGCCTTGAGGCACACGACTCGGCCAGAGTCCCGGCGCTCCTCCCCACCGTGGGCAGTAAAGTAGATGCTGTACTCGCTGTCGCAGTGCCAGAAGACGGAGTCGATGGCGTCGAGTCTTCGCTGGCGCGCTGCTTGGGCGATCGCGGCGCGATGCTGCACCGCTGCGATCGAATCCGATCGGGCCTGTTCGCGGGCGACCACAGCCTCGGCCTGTTTCTCGTGCTCGATGCGGATGCTGTCGAGTGTCCACTGAAAGCTTGTCTTCGCTGGCCCCGCGCTGTCGGCACCCCAGTTGTACTTCAGAATTAGGCACCGGGCGAGCTCGTCGCCGGACTTGCTGATCAGTTGGCAGGCGGCGAGCTCGCGCTGGCGATCGGGTCGAGATCCGCAGGCGGCAAGGAGAAGCAGCACGGTCAGACAGCGCATAGTCACATCTACGATGTTGAAGGAGACTAGGCGACTCGTAGTAGAAAAAGACGGCGCAAAACCCAACCCTTCACTCCTCCTCCTCCACGATCGCGACGGCCTCGGCTTTCGGGCCAAACAAGAGATCGAGATACGTCTCCGGAGCGCAGTCGTCCTTTCCCGCCTTCACGAGCAGGTCTTGGTGCGCCTTGTGATCCAGCCCGATTTCGAGCAAAGCACTGTCGAGAGAGCGCAGATACGCTTTGGTTTCGAGGGCTCGGCGCACCAGATCGAGCATGCGGTCCAAGTACGAGTGCACGTTCTCGATGAGGCTGCCAAGATATGGGAGGGTCTCGCCCGCATGCAGGATGAGATTCCTGCTCCGGTAGATCCGCTGGACGTGCCACTCAACGCGGCGTCGATGCGCCTCGATGGTTTCTCGGATGGCCGGAGCTGAATTCAATTTCTTGAAGATCGAGTAGAGTCTGAACCTTAGTAATGGGTTCGGCGCGCAGAGTGCATAGAACTGATCCCGAAACGGCTCGTTAGTCTTGATCGCAACGAGGGCGGCAACCCTCTCCAATCGGTTTTTCCCTTGCGGAACCTGGTCCAGGATATTGTCCACCGCTTTTGCGCCGAGACACCCACGCAGGTTGTCGTCCAAGTAGCGAACAAGTTTGGCTGGGTACGCACGGCACAGAAGCGGGCTCGCCGACTTGACGATATGAACGATGCGACCTGGTTCGCTGGGGGGAGGCAGCAACGTTTCTATGGCCGACCAGAAATTGAGAAGCTGGTTTGGTAGCGTCGGAGCCTTGAGAGCAGCAGCGTGAAGGTCGAGAACCTGCGAGGTCTGATCGTTGAAGGCATATCGAACGAAGGACGCTTTAGAATCTCCCACGTCTTGTTGACTACTTCGCCAACTAGATCGCTAGGACAATCGGGACGCTTCAGCACGTGAGAGGTTGGCTCGTCCAGATAGATCGTTCGACCTGTCGCCGCGTTGTGGATAAGAGCTTGGGGCTTCCAGGAAAAATCCATGCGATGAGCATGTAGATAACCAAGGTTCGCGAGGGTTCTTAGCGTAAACGCTCCTCGCATGCGCGCCGATACCACGTCGCGTGCTTTGATTTCCTCAATTGACGCGAACATCTCGCCATCGTCATCTGTGGTGAGGAAGGCCTTCTCCGCGGTACCACTCGCTTTCGCCGCAGGAGCTTTCGCGTTTAGCGTCACATGGAACTGTTGAGCGACTTCGTTGAGGGCTCCAAAACTACGACTGACCTTAAATGTGGCCGTCCACGTGGACGGCTTGGTGACGAACGTTTCGAAAAAAGCATCAAGCTCTGAGTGATCGGTGATCTTCGGCGTCGCGTCCAGCGAGAAGAAACGCTGAGTAACGGAATAGAACAGGTACCCGGGCGCGAACCCTTCGTTTATCTGCTGCGTGATCCACGCGTGAGTAAGGCTGACGATCTCTGCCTTTCCTTTGTTCTCAGCGATCAACTGCTTAAGACGGCTTTCAAGGCTCCGTCGGTAAGCCGGACGGAGCCGACCACGCAGGAACGCGACGAGCACTTCCAGCTCGGTTGGCTTTTCGGTGCTCGATCGGAGCTCTTGTATAAGTGCTCGCATCTGAGTCGGTAGGAGCGCGTTCGCGGCGCCGTCCTCCTCCAGACTCATGCAAAGCTCCTCCACCATCGGCGCGAGCGTGTGTGGGTGAAGCGAAGCTCGGCGTACCTGCTCGATGGCATGCTGCAACTCCATGCAGCGGTAGTACGTGTTCAAGGCCGGGGGGCGAAAGCTGTCGATCGTGTAGTCGAATAGCGCCTCCTCGACCACTTGAGCGAAGAGGAGGAACCCTTCGAGTTCATCCGAATAGGTCCAGCGTTTGAACAGCGGTGTTCGCAACGGGCCCTTTTACCTCAAAGAGTGCCGCTCCCAGTTTACCACAGAGCGCCACACGCCGCTCGAACAGGATGTGATCCTTTCCGTCAAACCGTACGACGTCGAGCGGCGAGATAGGGTTGCGGACGAGAGGTCAGCGTGAGTGTCACATATCCTCCGTGCTGGACGAACATTGTGGGTTATTCGAATGCCTTGGCTCCCGCGCGGTGCCGTCGGCGCGACGATGCGTCTCGGGGCGACCTACACCGATCCCCGCGCGGGCGCCGGGCTACCACAAAAACCGGCCGCAAGGCCGCAAAAACGCCCTAGCGCCGCCACGTGCCAGTCCCCACGTTTTGGTTTCGATGACTACTCCGGCGCCGCCGTTCTATCTCGATTGGACGTTCTGGGCGGCCGTCGTGGCGGTGCTGGCCCTCGTGCTCTCGCAGCTGCCGCCCCTCAGCATCCTGTTTCGGCGTGCCGCCCTAGCGCTGCAACCATACGATCGGTTGAACGTCACGCACTACGTCGGCAACCCAAACGTGAACCTCCACGTGCAACTAACCAACACCGGCGGCCGGGCCGTTCGAGTTGCCTCGATGACGCTCAAGATCACCAGGGATGACGGTGCGACCACCACGCTTCCCGCGCAGACGTTTGCCTGGCCGGATGACACCGATGCCACGATGATCTTCACACCTCTCGTGCTAGAGCCAGGCGACGAATGGGCGGCCTTCATCAGCTTCTTCGTACCTTTTTCCACGACTGACGAGCGTGAGTTTAAGCGCATAGCCAAGGACCTGCGAGCCGACATCAATGCGAAGCTGCGCGCTCGCCGACTCGAGAAAGGGGAGGAGCCGAAGGAGATGGTCGAGGCCGACGCCGCGCGGGTCGCGCCCTTGATCGCTTTCTTCCGCGCAAAGCGCTTCTGGCAGCCGGGCGAGTACGCGGCAGAACTAACGGCCACGTGTGACCCGGCGAGAGCCACCAGCACGCGCCGATTTCGCTTCACGCTCTTTGAGTCAGACGTGCAGGATCTCGATGAGCGCGAGGCGCGCTACAAGAACGGCGCAGGTGTGTACTTCACCGATACCGAGCAGGTCGAGGTGAGTCCGCGCATTCGCGAGCTAGACCAGGGCGTCAAGTCGTTCCCTGCGACGGGAGAGGGCTAAACCGAAATCCGTCACAGGGGCCAATTCTGTCCGCTCCCGTATACAGTGCCCTAAACGACGAACCCCCGGCGCTCGGCCGAGGGCTCTCCATCATTCGCTGCCAATGTACACGTCACGAGACTCCTGCCCAATCCGAAAAGAACTAGCGGAGAAACTAGCGGAGCGATTCTGCGTGAGCCGGCGCTCCACGTCGGACGATAAGCAGAACAACGACTTAACGAATCGGGGCGGCGGGATTCGAACCCGCGACCTCCTGGTCCCAAACCAGGCGCGCTACCGGACTGCGCTACGCCCCGAAATACCAGAAGCCTAGAGGCCCCGCAGCTGAGAGGCCGAGCAAAAGCTACTAAGTCGAGCGTCTTAGCAACACCTCAACCAATGCTCTGAAGGCTCGACCGCGGTGCGACACGCGGTGCTTGGCGGACGGCGGCGCTTCACCGAAGGTCATCTGCAGCTCGGGCGAGTAAAACAGGGGATCGTAGCCAAAGCCGCCGGAGCCGCGCGGTTCGGTGAGGATAAAACCCTCACACGTCGCTTCGACAATCTCGGGCACACTGCTCGGCGTGGCCAGAAATGCGACGACGCATCGATAGCGCGCGCCGCGGCGCTCCTCGGGCACACCCGCGAGCTGCTCGAGCAACAGCTTGTTGTTGGCAGCGTCCACATCGCCCTGCACACCGCCCCACCGCGCCGAGCGCGGACCGGGGGCGCCACCCAGCGCCTCCACCTCGATCCCGGAATCGTCGGCGACGGTCGGGAGGCCACCACGCGTCGCGAAGTACCGCGCCTTCCCGACCGCATTCTCGACGTAGCTCGCACTCCGCTCGAGATCGGCCTCCTCGGGAAGCGGCTGGAGCATCCGATCGGCGGGAAAGGACAGCTCAAACGGCAGCCCAGTGAACAGCTCGCGGATCTCGCGCGTCTTGCCGGGGCTGCGTGTGCCGACGAGCAGCTTCATGCGCCGCGCCCCCCCCGCCCCCCCCGGCCCCCCCGGCCCCCCCGGCCCCCCCGCAGTCGCGCGAGCAGGTTCGTGGTCGACTGGTCCTGCACGAGCGGCACACGCACCACCCGCCCGCCCCACCCTTCCACATCCGTCGCGCCGACGATCGCCTCCGGCGCGTAATCGGCGCCTTTCACGAGGACATCAGGTTTCAGCGCTCGGATCAGCGCGAGTGGCGTGTCGTCCTCAAAGAGGACGACGCAATCCACGGCGGCGAGCGCCGCGATGAGGCGCGCGCGCGCACCTTCGGGGACGACGGGACGGTCCGGCCCTTTCCCGAGGCGCCGCGCGGACGCATCGCCGTTGACGCCGACGATGAGCGTGTCCCCTTCGGAGCGCGCCGCTTCCAGCAAAGCGACATGCCCGGTATGGAGCAGGTCAAAGACGCCATTGGTGAAGACGACGCGGCGCTGAGTCGCGCGCCAGGTGACAGCCGCTGCGGCCGTCCGGATCTTCGCGGCGGTGTTCAGAGCGCCTGGGTGGTCCTGGGGTGGAAGGAAAAGCTGTGGTTGAAGAACGGCAACGAGACGCGTTCGCCGTAGCGCGTCTCGATGACGATCTCGCGCGGTGACGCGCTGCGGAAGACCTGGAGTTGGCGACTGCCCGCGGAATCGGGCAAGCCGATCTCTTCGATCGCCGCCTGAATGCGGCGGCGAATCGTCCCGTCATCGAGCCCGGCTGCGAGGTGCGCTTCGGTCTGCATTTCATCCAGCAGCCGATAGTAGCGGAAATACACCTCGCCAATGTTGACCGCGTAGTAGAGCGCCGCAACAAAAATGAGGAGCGACAGGAGACAGCCGCTGGAGCTGGCGCCGCGACGCGAGGCGATCACCATTGCGACTGCGCCCCGTCCACGATCTGCTGGACCAGCTTGTCCCACGCCAGCTTGCGCCCGTCCTTTTCGGCCGGCGGATTGTAGTCGCCGTCGACCATCAGGCCTTGCCGTTTCCACACGGTCGTGCCTTCGCGCTGATTCAGGATCTCGACGTCGACCGTGATCTGCACCTTGCGCTTGGTCACCGTCACCTGCCCCGTTCCCGCCTGCAGCGAGATCGGAATATCGGGGTCGTAGCGCACCACCCGGCCGCGCACGATTGCGTCCGCGGTCGCTTCGGTCGCCACGCGCAGGCCGAGCCGCCCTTCGAGCGCCTGGCGCACGGCCTCGCTCACTTCCTGCGTCAGCGCGGGTTCGGGAGTGTCATTGTCGAACGGCAGGATCGCGACGGTTTTGACGTTGGGGAGCGTACCGCCGGCAAAGCCGTACGGGCAGGCGGCGAGCACGACGGCCGCCGCACTAGCGGCGACTGCGCCAGACATTCGGCGGAATGACCGCCGCCGTATCGACCACGCCAACCGTGAGCTCAAATCGGGCCGGGGCCTCGGGAAAGTCGACGCGCGCGCTCGCGGGGCGCCGCAAGGCGTCGAGTTGGGAACGGCTCCGCGCCACCACTGCTCCACGCCGCCGCCATTCGGCCTCCAGCAAGGACTCGCGGCCCGCGCTGTCCGTCACAACGTAGTCGAGCGTATCCTCGACCTGCACGAAGCGCCAGAAGACTCGGCGTTTGTGCGTCACCGAGTCCACCAGCTGGCCGCCGAACACGCTCGCATCGTTCGCGGGCGGCCGCACCAGCGCAAACGCCGCCCACAGCATCGGAATTGCGGGAACCAGGGAGCGGAAGTTTTTTTCCGGATCCGCCCACGCGACCGAATCGCCGATGACGACCGCCGCGCCGTTGCCCAGGTTGAACGGACCCGCGAAGTCGAATCGCAACGAATCCGGTGGCGCGATGCGCGTCGAGCCCCGGCCCGCATACTTCACCCGCTCGTCCTGATAGCGCCAGCGAAACCGGATCAGCTCCGCTGTGCGTGGCAGCCTCGTGCGCGTCCATGCCACGGCACTGTCGCGGCTCGATGGATCCAACGCCATCGCCACGGGGAGCAGCGGTCCCGGCCGATGTGGTCCCAGACAACCCGCGAGCAGCGTACAGGCGCCAATGTAGGAAAGAGCACGTTGTCGGGTCAATAGTTAAACCCGAAGAAGAAGTCCACGAAGCGACGATTGCGCGTGCTCGCGGGCAAGCTGTACCGATCGATCTGCGTCTGCGTGTTCCCCAGCCGATAGCCGAGATCGAGACGCAGCACAAGTGGCGGGCCGATCGGCATGCGCAATCCCAATCCACTCGCGCCGAGCACGCCGCGGTCCGGCGTCGTCTTCGACCACGCGCGCCCGTAATCGAGAAACAGCGCGCCCTGGACGCCGGGAAACCGCGCCGCGCCGAACGGAAACCCGATCGTGAGAAAGTCGAGAATCGGAAACCGATACTCGACGTTGAGGAGCCAGGCGCGCGTGCCGGCGACGTAGCCGTACTGAGGATACCCGCGCAGTGCCCACGAGCCCCCGATGTTGACGCGCCGCGGTCGCTCGCCGCCCGAGGTGTAGCCCAGCACGCGCAAGGCGAGTGCGCTGTGCAGCGACATCCGCAGGTACTTCCGCACGTCGGCGGAGACCAGCCACGAATCGAAGCGGCCGTGGCTCAGATCGTTGACGAGCCCGCCAGTCAGGTTGTAGCGCTCGCCATCGATCGGCCCGGTCGAGAGCCAGAGTGTGTTGTCCTTGACGTAGGTGAGGTAGTTCGAGACGAGCCAGCCGACGCGACGCGGCTCATCGACATCCTGGGTCGTAAGGTCGAGCCGGTCCGAGCGTTCGATCCGGTATTCGCCGACGATCCGGCGGAAGCGATTGAACGGGTATCGGACCTGCGCGAACGCGCCGTACGAACGCTCTTCGAACAGCGTACTGAAGTCACCCTCGTAGAACAGACCGCGCTGGCGGAATGCGCCGACACCCCAGTTGATGCGGCGTGATTGATTGAGGTAGAACGCAGTTCCGCTGACGTTGTCGAGCAGCGTGCCGAACCCCGCGCCCTGAAACGACGACAGCGACAGATACAACAAATGGTCGGACAGCAGATCGCTGAACACGAACACGGCGCCCTGCGCCGAGCCGAGTCCGGGCGCAACCGCGGCGTCGCCGGCTGCAAAGTCGAGCGTAAACTTGCGTTCGTACGGTGTCCCATCCACGCGAGCATACTGTGGATGGGAGAGCTCCCCCCACGTCCATGCCGGCGCTGGAAGACTGTCGGACGCCGCCAGCGTGAAGCTGCTCTGGGCATCATGCAGCGGTGGCGCGACATAAATATTGAAGCTCAGATCGGCAAAGCCGCCGAACAGTAGCCCGCCTTGTGGTCCCGGCACCCACTCCGGATCGAACGCGCCGTTCAAACTGCGGGTCTCGCGGCGGCCATTGCCCGTCGCGTCGATCGAATACACCTGGAACGTGCCATCGCGATCCGAGGCGAAATAGATGCGACCTTCCCGCCAGCGCGGGGCTTCGTCGCGCCAACTGCCGTACGTCAGGTAGCGGATGGCGCCGGTCGCAAGCTCGAGCGCGAAGAGATTGTGCGCGCCACTCGCGCCGAACGGCGTGCGGTCGGAGGAGAAGACGACGGTCGCGCCGTCCGGGCTGATCGTGGGATCGAGGTCTTCGTACCGGTCCGACGTGAGGCGCTCGAGGCGCCCCCCCCCGTCGGCGAGCCAGAGGCGATAGAGGTCGGAGTAACCGGACACGGACAGGCCGCTGAACACGACGCTCTTGCCGTCCGGTGCCCAGGCGGGCGACAGAATGGAGACGAGCTCCGGAAATTGGTAGCGGCCGACGACTTTCGATTTCCGCAGGTCCCAGAAAAACAGCGCGTCGCGCTCGGCGTACTTGCTGCTGAACGCCGCCACGCCGTCGGCACTCACGTCGATGCGTGATTCGAAGAAGTGGAACGACTCGAACTGCTCGCTGCGCTCCCCCTGCACCACCGGCCGCCGCCCCCGGCCCGCGAGGTTCTCGGCGTAGATGGTGGTGTAGCCGCTGCGCGGCGAAAAGAAGAGAAACGACGGCGTTGAGTCGCCGGGTAGCTGATAGGCCGTCGGCTTGATGGCGAGGTCGGTGAGTTTGCGCGCCGTGATCGCGAGCGGCGGCTGGCTGGCGACCGCGGGATAGTAGTGCTGCCGCATCCAGTACTGCCACTCGTCGGACAGTTGATCGACGGTGCGGCCGTACACGCCGAGCAACGCCGCGTCGAAGCCATTGTACTTCCAGATGTCGTTGTACAGCTCGAGAATCCGCCATTCGCCGTAGCGCTCGGCCAAGAACCGGTGGATGCTGCCGCCGACGGGATAGACCAGGCCGCCGTACGCGTAGGCAAGATCCGTCAAGCTGGGCAGATGCCCGTCGATCGTCATGTCGCGGAGCACCATGTCGTCGCGGGAGTCTTCGCCCGCCGAAAAGAATTCGGCGAGTCCCTCGGTCCACCACAGCGGCATGCCGACCTGGCGGAACCGCGGATACCGGCCGAAGGTCTGGGCCGCGAGGCTCAACTGGAAAACGTGCACCAGCTCGTGGCGAATCGTGTGCCGGAATTCGGCGTAGCTGCCGCGGAACGGGAGCGCGACCCGCCGCTTCAGGAACTCCGTGACACCGAGCAGGCCTTCCGGCGGAATGAAGGGGAGGATGTTCGTCTGCTCGAAGTCACTGTGCGACGCGTAGACGATCAGAGGGATACGGCGCGTGACGGCGTGATTGAAGCGACGCTCGAGCGTGTCGTAGCTCGCTTCGGCGTATGCAAGGGCGACGCGGCCGAGCTCTTCTTCTTCCGGATAGTAGTAGAGATCGACGTGCTCGCCGCGTAACACCCGCCAATCAAAGCGACGGTACTGAATCTTGTTCTGGCCGAAGTAGCCGTATTGGGCCGAGAGCACCGAAGCGAAGATCATCGCCGATCCAATAAGGCAGACCGACAACCGCCTCATCTATGGATACTCCGAATCCGATCACCCATCCCGATCGCATTCAACACATCGACACCCCCGACGACTCGCCCAAAGATCGTGTAGATGCCGTCCAGGTGCGGCTGCGCGGAATGCGTGATGAAGTACTGGCTGCCGCCGGTGTTGGGACCGGAGAGCGCCATGCCGACGGTGCCCACGTCGTACCGCACCGGATTGATTTCGTCGCGGAGCACGAACCCCGCTCCCGGTCCACCCCATCCGTCACCCCGCGGATCGCCGTCCTGCACGACGAAGTTCGGCACGACGCGATGCCAGCGCGTGCCGTCGAAGAAGCGCCGCTCGACGAGGCCCAGGAATGCGGCCACGGTGACCGGGGCCTCGGCGGGCAGGAGCTCGATGTCGAGCCGGCCACGGTCGGTCTCAAGAATGACGTGCGGGTTCGTGCCGCTGAGCGCGGGCGCGAGCCAGCGACGCGCGATGTCTCGGTAGTCGGCCATCGTGCGGGCGGTGGCGATCGGGAGCACCGGACCCCAGCCGTCGCGGGTGTCGGGCAGCGTATCGGCCGCCAGGCGGCGAACCAGATAGTCCTCAGGCCGCGGCGTCGCCGAGACGAACTGGCTCGCCACGCGCACCCGCCCAGCCGACGATGCGGCCGCGATCGCGCCAAGTGCTGAGACCGCGGACAGCCGGGCGTCGTTGAAGGGATCGCCCTCGGCGCGCCGGTACGCAGCGACCAGGAGGTCCACGTCGTCCACGCTGGGATGACGGGCGAGCAGATCAGCAGCGACGCTCCGGACAGCCGCGTCGACATGTGTCAGGAGCGAGCGCGCCCGCGCGTTCAGTGAGGAATCTGACGCCGGGACGACGCGCTGCAACTGCTGCAGCGTCTGCGCGACGACGCGTCCATCGGGATCTGCCAGCAACGTCTGCAGACGATCGCGCGCGTGGGCGGCGCCGAACGCCTCGGCGGCGACACTGCGCCAGCGCCAGTCAGCATCGCCGCTGATGCCCGCGGCCGCGGTCACACCCGCCCCGCTGTCCGCCTGCGCCAGCGCGATGATCGCCTGGCGTTTGAGGCTAAAGACGCTGCTCGTGAGCGGGAGTTGCAGCGCCGCGACTGCCGCGCTGCCCCGCAGCACGCCGAGCGTCGTCTCGGCCTGCACGGCCACACCGATATCGCGGTCGGCGACAAGCGGCACGACCGCCGGCGCTAGCCCCGAGTCGCGGAAGGATGCCAGCGCGCGCAGCCCGTTGATGCGAATATGCGCATCGCGATCCTCAAGGAGCCGGCGCAGCGCGGCAAGCGCGTCGCGCGGATCGAGACGGGCGCTGTCGAGCAGTGCCTTGCTGATGCCACGTGCGGCGACGGTACGCGTCTGCGGATCGGGATCGCTGAGCGCGCGAATCAGCGACGCGGCCCCCTCCTTGGCATGCAACCGGGCGAGCGAATACAGGGCGCGCCAACGCGTCGC
>WNGL01006350.1_pt1 | contig 13946 bp, 8 predicted proteins | sample 5400591 | NCBI WGS metagenome assembly WNGL01 (sample SAMN13153377, study PRJNA577476) | soil metagenome | isolation source: 80 cm soil or saprolite under Garry oak tree replicate 1 | place: USA:California | collected 2016-06-15
ATGCATCTGTACGAACAAGATAAGCGCCACGGCAAAGAGGCTCATCCTGATTTGCCTGCTGTGGTCGTGGATACCACCATCAAACGTCTTCATCGCTCCTTTACCAACTTCTTCCAGGGCCGTAAGGAAGGCCGAAAGATTGGCTTCCCTCGCTTCAAGGGTGCGCATGCCTGGAATACCATCCAATTTCGTGATGCCGCCAACTGCCTGGATAATGGGCGTTTCAAGGCTCCTAAGCAAATGGGCGGACGCATTCGTGTGATCGTCCATCGTCCATTGGAGGGCACGTTCAAATTTGCCCGTATTGTCTTGCGCCCCTCTGGCTGGTATGTGCAATGTGTCTGTGAGACGGAACCTCAACCCTTGCCCAAGAAGGGTAATACCGTTGGGTTGGATATGGGTATTCGCTACTTGGTAGCCGATAGCAACGGGAACATTATTGAGAACCCGAAACATGCCAAGAAAAGTGCAAAGAAGCTTGCCAAGGCTCAACGCAAACTTGCCAGGTGCAAGAAGGGCAGCCAGAGGCGTAAGAAAGCCAGGCACCTTGTCGCTCGTATCCATGAGCGCATCTCCAACCAGCGTCAGGATACGCTCCATAAAGCTTCCCGCTACTACGTCGATGGCTATCAAACCATCGCTATTGAAGATTTGAAGGTTGCCAGCATGGTACGTAACCATTGTTTGGCCTTTTCCATTGCCGACGCATCCTGGGGGATATTCCGACAATATCTTGAAGCCAAGGCTGAAAGTGCTGGGCGTCAGGTCGTTGCCGTTGCTCCTCACTACACTTCGCAGAAATGTTCCTCGTGTGGTGAGTATGTGCAAAAATCTCTCAGTGTCCGTACGCATGTGTGCCCTTTCTGTGGCTACATTGCCGACCGAGACGAGAATGCTGCAAGAAACATCCTGCAACGCGGATTGCAGGTGCTGGCCCGGACGGGGCCATCGTCGAGCCGAAGAGAGGGGCCTGAGCAATCAGGTGAGTCACCTTCGGCGTTGAAACGAGAAGCCGCTGGGCTTTAGCCCAAGCGGAGTGTCACCGATCCCTTGTTTGCTCGTTTGCCTACAACAAATTCATACACCCCCATTTGAAGCTCATCTTGCAGGGCTTGCTTCAGTATGGTACGCTATTTTCGCTTTGTTAAAGATATATCACTATAGCGAATTGATCAATAGGTGAGAAACGACGTATGCCAATAGTAAGTGTCATCCGGGTAGGAAAATCATTCGGCGCTGAACGCATTTTTCGTGATGTGAGCTTGCAGGTCAATGAAGATGATCGCATTGGACTTGTAGGTCCCAATGGTGCCGGGAAATCCACGTTGCTGAATATATTAGCGGGCCGCGAGAAACCAGGCGAGGGCAGTGTCGCTGTGGCCCGCAATACACGTATCGGCTATCTTTTGCAGGTAACGGACTTTCAGGCCGAGAACACATTGCGTGAAGAGATGCTCACCGTTTTCGCGGAAGTGCGCGCCTGGGAGCATGAACTGAACGAGCTTGGCATGGCACTGGCTGCCGCTTCGGATCCAACCCTGCATGAACAATTGCTACAACGCTATGCTGAACTGCAGACGCGTCTCGAACATGCTGGGGGTTATACGTATGAACATCGCGTCGATCAGGTACTCGATGGTTTAGGCTTTACGCGTGAGCAACAAGAATCTCCAGTGCTCCAGCTCAGTGGTGGGCAACAAACCCGTGCTGCACTGGGCAAACTGCTCTTACAAGAGCCGGATCTGCTTCTATTGGATGAGCCAACCAACCACCTTGACCTGGAGGCCCTGGAGTGGTTGGAGACGTACCTTGGCGGCTGGAAAGGCGCTATGGTTGTGGTCGCTCACGATCGCTACTTTCTCGATAAGGTTGTTTCGCGTACTATAGAGATGGCATTTGGCCGAATTGAAGAATATCCCGGCAACTATACAAAATATCTGCACTTGCGCGATGAGCGCATGGAACGTCGTTTGCGTGAATATGAAGCGCAACAGGCGCATATTGCTCATACGGAGGAGTTTATTCGCCGTTACAAGGCTGGTCAACGTAGCCGTGAGGCGCGAGGCCGGCAAAAACTCCTTGATCGCCTGGAGCGTGTCGAGCGTCCCCAGGATTTTCCAGAGATGCGCTTCGAGTTTACCCCGGTTGTTGACAGTGGCCTGGTAGTCATATCGACACAAAAGCTTGCTGTTGGCTATATCAGTGAAGCGAAAGAGCGTACAGAACTGGTGAGGGTGGCTGACCTGGAACTATTACGAGGTGACCGGGTCGGTCTGCTTGGGCCAAACGGCTCTGGTAAGACGACGCTTTTGCGTACGATCATTGGCGGACTGCCGCCCGTTGGTGGACAGTTGTTTTTGGGTCATAATGTACGTATCGGGTATTACTCACAAACCCATACTGGTCTCGATGACGAACGGAACATCATCGACGAAATCCGCCAGGTGACAACATTGAGCGAAGAGGGCGCACGTACATTTCTTGGACGTTTCCTCTTCTCAGGGGACGATGTGTTCAAACCAATTGGCGCACTAAGCGGTGGAGAGCGCAGCCGTGTGGCTCTCGCGAAACTAACCCTCCAGGGGTCCAACCTGCTGGTATTAGATGAGCCGACTAACCACCTTGATCTTCAATCGCGTCAATTTCTCGAAGAAGTCTTAGGGGAGTTTGAGGGAACGCTGCTCTTTGTCTCGCACGACCGCTACTTTATCGATAGCCTGGCGACCAAGGTATGGGTCATTGAGGACGGTGTCTTGATCCCCTACATGGGGAATTATACCGAATACCGCACTCGTAAACAACCGATTGTATTGGAAGTTCCCATCTCTGCTCGCGTCGAAAGTGGGAACGCAGGAACAACAACGACAAAAGCTGCTGTGCCAGCCTCTAGAGTGAAGGGTAAGAAGAGTAGCAAGGTTAAAACGCGTACTCTGGAAGATGTAGAGAGTGAAATTGAGAAGGCGGAGGAGCGCGTCAAGGCTCTGGAAGAAGCGTTATCCGAGGCAGCGCTCAAAGCAGATGCGACCAGACTTACGGAACTTACAGCTGAATATGAACAAGCCAGGGCACATGTGGATGAACTTCTTACAGAGTGGGAGCGGCTGGCGGAAGAGGTGAGCTAGCGGCAAGCTTGTTTAGCGTTTCTTTCTTCTCACGCCGACTATCAGGCCGCCAATAAAGCCGAAAAGGCTTACAAGCAGCGGGATAACGGCTGCAGCCGCGAGCCAGATACCGGAGAAGAGGAAGGGCACCATTAGTTCCGGGTGATGGAGTATTATTGCATAGATGCGACCCGTGCCAATTTTGTTTACTCCCCCGAGGAAAGCCCCGGTCACCAGGATAGCTGCGGCTATACAACTGGTGATGAATGTCAGGAAGACACGGGAAAAGCCGTAGAGGTAACTGCCTCGTGCGGCATTGATACAGAGAATTGCCAATCCCAGGCTTTGTAAAATAAAAGCCAGGATAAGTGGCAACCCGGGCTTGAGGATTGGTAGACCGGCACCAACAATACCCAATATCAGACCTAAAACTTGTAGGCCCATGTCAATAACAAAGGACCCTTCACGTTTTTTTGGCGGTGAGATCACCAGTTTATTACTGTTACTCTGGCTCTGATACGCGGCGATTTGACCCATGATGTTTGTTTTTACAGAGTAGGTTTCCGGGTTGTTTGGATCAAGTTCGAGGGAATGTTCTACTACTTGTAAAGCCATCTGATACTGGCCCATGTTTGATAGCAGTGCTGCTCGCATGCTCCACCCCAGGGCGTTGCCGGGGTCTATTCTCAATAGCTGCTCTACTACATTCAGTGCTTCTTGAAAGCGACCAGCAGTTCCGAGCAATTGCCCCTTGAGCATGAGGGCCGAGGTGTTAGTTGGAGCAACTACCAGCGCCTGATCCACGTAGTTGAATGCTGCTGCGGGATTGTGCTGTTGTATCGATTGCTGTGCCTGTCTCAGGAGCATCTCACAATGTTGTTCTGCTACCGATGGGAGCGCGAGTTGACCTGAGGTTGATGGTGACATCTGCGACATCTGTGTGGTAGTGGTAGCGCTCTGCGGCGCTTGACTCATGAGTGTACCCACAGTAGCGCCCTGGAGCGGTGGGGACTGAGGATCGTTTGGTGATAAGGGAGTAGGTAATGGACCACTTTGAAGATCAGGAAGCTGTCCACTTTGCTGGATAGCTATTGGCGCAGCTGGCAAATCTCCAACCAGAACAAGAGGTGTAAGCTCTTTCCCAAAGAGCTGGGGGCGTTGTTGTTCACCAAGTGAGCTTAAGAGGAGCGAATGGAGACGTTGAAGTGTGATCTGCCCGGTTGCAGGGTTGCTGGCGGGACCGCAAAGGCCGAGAATCATACGGTGAGCAAAAACACCCAGATTTTTTTCACCTGTTTCGTGGGCAAACTCATTGCCCCGACAGGAGCAGAGTATCAAACGATTGCCAGTTTGTTGCAAGGCATTGAGGACGTTTGGGCCAATTAGTGGCTTGTTGTCGTAAGGCGCCATACGCAACTTACTCCAGGACTGGCCTGCCTGGAAACAATCAAACAGAAAAACAACATGATCTGCGCGGCTGTGGCCCATTGATTGCTGGGTTACGGTGGGCAGGTGGATGCCCGTTGCGGGCTGCTGATGGAGAGTATTTGCCAGAGCCAGGTACCCATCGCCGTTCACATCATCCAGGAATGCATGACCGGCAAAGTAAACGAAGACAATATCTCCTGGACCTGCCACGTTTACGCACAATTGGGTGAGCAGCGTCTCAACCAGTTCACGGGTCGCATATGCGCCCTGAACAAGTTGTACATCAGCGGGTGACCAGTTGCCACCTTGCGTATTTACCAGCCATTGAGCGATTGCTCGTGCGTCGGTTTCAGCATATTGCAGCGGCTGGAAAGCTCCATCCTGATAGGAATTGATTCCAATAACAAGTCCCAGGCGTCTGCCCATTAGCTTGCTCCTTAGTCGCGTCTAATAGACCAGCAAATAACTTTGCTATTGTACGATACACGTTAGTCACACATGCAACAATTGTGCACGAATAAGTACTTTTTGGAGGGTTGAGTTACGCGTGAACGCGTGACGCGTGCTAACCCTCTATTAAGGCTGTGATATACTTGTTGATGCTGTTGATGCTGGTTAACTTTTGTTATCTGGAGAGCGGAAAATCCAGCGCGACAGACCCTTCGCTGCGGCTCAGGGTGACAGTGGAGGGGCCGATAAAGCGGCGCTGGGCGCGATAAATCGGCCCCTACTGTATGGATTACCCACATCGTCAGTGGGTAATCCATACACCTACGGATGGTCAGATTATTTTGTATAAGAGTCATAAACAAGGACACGATACTGTTAGGAGCGTAGCTGAGATGCCTCGTATTATTGGGCTGACAGGCAATATTGCTTGTGGTAAGACTGCCGTTGGGAAGATGCTGCTCGAAATGGGAGCGGAGCGTTATATCGATGCAGATGCTGTGGTGCATAAGCTGTATGAGGCTGGCCAACCTATCGCGGTAAAGGTGGCGGAGGCTTTCGGGGGCACAGTCATGGCTCCTGATGGCAGTGTTGACCGCAAAGCGCTGGGGGAAATTGTTTTCCAGGATGCTGGTGCAATGCGGCGGCTCGAGGCCATAGTTCACCCGGCAGTGAGTATTGCTCTGGTCGGCGAATTGGCCTCTGTAAGTGCTTCGGGTATTGCCATTATTGACGCGGTAAAATTATTAGAAGGTGGTTCCGGGGCTTTTTGTCAGAGTAAGTGGTTGGTGATTTGTGCAGAAGAGCAGGAGCTGGAGCGGTTGATGGCACGGAGTGATATGAGTGAAGCAGAGGCAAAGGCGCGTATTAATGCCCAACCGCTGGTTGCTGATAGACTGGCGCTGGTAGATGAAGTCATCAATAACAGTGGTACTCTCGAGGAAACTCGCCGACTGGTCGCCGCAGCATTTGCCCGTTTTTGTGCAAGTTTCCCCGCTTAGGCATGATTCAAATGAACTTGACAGTTCCTCATCAACAGAAAGGTCCAGCCCTGTCATGCTGAGCACATGCGCTACGCTCAGTGTAAACTCCGCGAAGCATCTCTCTGCCCAGCGCGACAGACCCTTCGCTGCGCTCAGGGTGACACGGTGTGACTGTTCAAACTGTCAAGGACTCTTCTTCACCATTGAACCTTGCCTTAGGTGCTGAACAATCTCAAGTTTGGATGAGGAAGGCTCTAAAATCCCTGCTGCAAGGAAATCGAGCCCAGATTGCTTATCAGCGTTATCATCGCACGAGGCGGCTCACCCACATCATAGTGAGCATCACTGCTCATGTAGTTCAAGCGCGTTACCGGCAGGCCTGGAATATTCGTTGTGATGCTGCCGATGTCGGTTCGTGCATCCACGTGATAGGCTGCATCACGTGGTAAGATGACATGAACTGAACCGGTATTGCTCACAAATTGACAGGTCCCGTGTGGATCGATAGCCCCTTCGAAATGAACTGAACCAGCAGTTGTTTGCAAGGTTGAGCTTCCGCCCAGCGTACTCTGCCGTACAGTAATCGAGCCAGCATTGCTTTGCACGAACATCTGACTGCTCACGCCAGCAACATCTATACTCCCTGCCTTCGTTGCGAGCCTCAGATTAGCGTTCCAAGGGACCGTGATGTCCAGGTCGGTCTCGGTGACTGACCAGCCCACTCTTTCGACAGTAACCGTGATACTGTTCTCATCATTGTTTTGCTCATAGTGGATACGGGCGGGCGCGGATACTTCACCAATCAGTATCCAGCTTCGCTTTGTCGCTTGAATGCTTACTTCGTTGATTGCTTGTGCTCCCCTGACATGTATCCTGCCGAAATCGTTGTCGACGACGATCGTTGGATATTCACGCACAGTGAAGTGGCGCATCTCAGTATTGTCAGTTGCCATGATCTGTTCCTTTCACTTATGGTTAAAAATGTTCTCTTCATTACGAGGATAGTGCATTGATTACACAATGCTGTCACAATGCACCGTTTCATCATAACAAAACCGTCACATGCCCTTCTTCCTGTCAGCTCTGACCGCCTAATCCGTCTGAATGGAGAACAGAAGTGATCTGGCCTTTGAAGTAGCAAGTCAATATTAACTTTAGGGGCTTTTTTAGCATAAAATTAAATGAAGAAATGGGGCAAATGACACTGTACACTTGAAGTATTTTTCAAGTATACTGCACACAGTTGTTCGCGCGCCTGGTGATAATACTATCTTCATCCAGGATTGTGCAGAAGAGAGAGGTGTCTATGCAGTCAACATCATTTTCCAACGTCAAAACTTCACCAATCAAAGCGAACCGCGGCTTGCGCAGATTTGTGGTCGTACTGCTTATCATCTCAACCGTGCTAACCGTACTCTACGGGGCTATCTCGCTCTACATTTCTACTAAACTGGTCTATGTACCTCAGAAGCCGATTTATGCCACACCTGCCTCGCTGGGCCTGCAGTTTCAGTACGTCACTTTCCCCAGCCGGGTTGATCATGTACAATTACGCGGCTGGTTCATTCCCGGCGTACTGCCGAACGGGAAATTGACGACGCAACGCGCAATTGTTTTCGTGCACGGCACGCGTACCAACCGCGCTGATAAGGTTGCTGGTCTGCTCAATCTCAGTGGTGCAATTGCAAAGAATGGTTTCGCCGTGCTGGCTTTCGATATGCGTGGCTCTGGTGAGTCACCTCCCGCGCCGCTCTCACTCGGCTACTTTGAACAGCGTGATGTCCTGGGCGCGGTCGATTTCTTGCAGTCAGGTCCACTTCCTTATCCCGCATTGGGGCGTCCTCGGGTCATTGGCGGTTGGGGTGTTTCGTTGGGAGCAGCTTCGCTGATTATGGCAGCGGTGCAGGAACCAGCTATTCGCGCCATCGTCTCAGACTGCGCCTTTGCCGATATGATCCCCATTCTGGAACGTGAGGTTCCCAAAGGCGGTCATCTTCCACCGATGTTCACTCCCGGCACTCTTTTGGCGACCCAGGCGCTCTTTGGGGTGAATTTTTATGCCGATCGCCCGGTTGATTATGTAGCCCAGATCGCGCCGCGTCCAATACTTTTCATTCAGGGCGCTAACGATCATTACGTTCCACCGTCGAATATGGATATACTAGCTGCCGCTGCTCGTTCTGCTCCTAACGCCAATGTACAGACATGGTCTGTGCCGGGTGCTGACCATGCTCAATCTTTCAACACAGAGGGAAAAGTGTACGTCGATCGCATTATCGCTTTTTATACGGCTGCCCTTGGACCTGATAGTGGGGCAGTTTGATATCTATCCATCCAACGACGCTAGCGCGTCTAGCTTCGCTCAGGATGGATGCAAGGAAGTGCTTGAAACGATCACAAAGGAGGTTTTTATGTTTTTGCAATCATCTAACGCCGAGGTATCAATGCGAGCTCAATCGTCTTCTTCGGAAAACAATACGTGGCGCAGCCTACTTATTGGCTTCGTTCCTTTAGCTCTGCTGGTAGTTATGGTCGTCATCGCCCTGGCGGTCACCGCCCTGATACGCCAGTTATTCGATCCGTCAGGATTTTTTGTCGTACGACAAGCGGCTTTGATCTCCCTGATTGCCGGCCTGGGAATTGCTCTTGTGATCTTTGTAGTTGCGATTGTGCTTACCTTACGGCGTGTGGCTGCCTGGCAGCAAATTGGTGCAACGAAGTCGTCTCGCGCTGCGCTCTGGTCACTGGGGATCACTGCCTTTATTGTGCTTTTGCCGGTATTACTGGCGATAGTGCTCCCACAGAATCCTGCTCCGTGACCTTTTTTCGTCGCAGACTCGCGAAATGTGGCTCGCAAAGTTTCTATAGTATGGCATGAGTTGAACGTGGCAACGCCACGTTCAACTCATGCCATTAACATGACCCAGAGCAAAGTTTTAGAACAAACATCCGCACTGATGCCAAAGGGTGGTCCACCACGGTAAGGAGCAGACCGGCCAAGTAATGTGGGAGAGCGGGCGATAGGGTTGCCACCCAGAAAACCGTGGGGGATGTGTTTGCCAGAGCCGACTGAGCGCCCAGCGAAGGCGATACAGGGGAGCTTTGGCTGTCCACAAGCGCCAGTCGGCGCGTTGGCACCAGTGAACGAACAGCCTGGAACGCGCGAGCCACAGCGAGGGAGTCAGCAACGACAGCAGAAATCCATAGGCGAGGGTGACCAGCAAGAGCATTTTGCGACGCGGCTCCCAGTCGCGGAGGCGCAGCGATTCGATCTGGAGTTCGGTTTTCTGAAAACGGAAGCTTTCCTCGATTTTCCAGCGGCGCACGTAGGAGAGGGTGATGTCCCAGGCTTGCTCCGCCGTCTCGACGGGTTCATTGGTGAGCAGATACCAGGGTTCGCGCCCTTTGCCTTGTCGTACCACCACCAACCACAACTGGCCCTGATACTCTGGGTGTCGGACCGGCAAGGCAAGCACACGGGTACTGCGATACACGCGGAAATGGGTGTCCCAGAGCAGTCGCGCCTCTCCCCAAGGCCGCTTGCCGCGTGCAATCTCCCAGGCTTTGCGCTCTTGCCCCGAGGCGTCGATGAGCTTGTTGCCTTTCTTCCAGCGCACGACAAAGCGCACCTGGCATCTCCAGAGGCGCCAGAGCCAGGGACCGTTGCCATATCCCCGATCGAACACATGGCGCACCTTTCGCCCCCACCGCTGCGCTGCCTTGCCCAACAAGGCCTCCTGCTGTTGCCTTTGTTGCCCACTGACTCCTTTTTCCCGACTCCACCACTTCATGGCTACCACCTGGGGTACGCCGCTTTTGCCGACCAGCAACAGGCTTTCCCATTCAAACCCTCGCACACTCACCGGGATGCCTGGCCGATTGAACACCCCGGGTCGGCTGCGAGCCAGCCGGCGTACCCGGCTCGAACGCACGGAGCACAATCCGTCCAACGCGACGCTTTCTGGCTTTTCCAACACACTGCTATCCCAGATACACAGCGGTGTTTCGCCTCGCTGTTCCATCTCCTTTCGCTTCGTCTCCGCTTGTTCCCACAGCACCTCTGCGATCACCTCCGACTCCCACCCCTGATGGTGTAACGCTCGTTGCAGTCGTTGCGTTCCGGCTTCCGCGTGCTCTGGCCCACAGATCGCACTTCCCAATTCGCTCGTCGTCAACTCCGAGCGCGTTTGCACGATCCCGGCCACCGTGGCCGTCAGATTCCCGACTACCCGTCGATCCAGGTACGCGTCCAGCCGCTCGCTGTACGGAGCCAGATAGGTTTCCAACTGAGAGGCCCACCACTGGCTTTCTTCTTCTGCGGTTTGTTTCTCGTTTGCGTCTGTGCCATACTGATAGAACATGAAAGACGACCTCCTGTTTCACTGAAGTGTTTGTTTGATTTCCTCAGTGTACCTCAGAAGGTCGTCTCTTGTCTTCTTTTTTCCCCCTTAGACCTTTCGTTCCAAAAGTTTGCTTTGAGTCATGTTAATAGCTCAAGCGACGTTTGTTTTGCTTGACAACACCCTCTCCCATGCACGAAGATACTTATGTAACTGTTAGAACAGCTCAGGTATACAATCGCTTTCTTTCATGTATTGCCAGAGGGAAAAGACTCATGACCACAACCAAACGACGGACCGGAAGCGGGCCACAAACAGAAACTGCTCTAGAAGCCGCATCATTACCGCATATTCAACGCAATCCAGGGATGCCGCTGGACATGGATTGGGTAAGCAGAGTACATATCAATCGCAGTGCGGTCGAACGGCGCGCGGCCACTATGAACACAAGGCGCACCGTGAAGAAAGAGTGGCAAGCGGCGTGGCTGCTGCGCGCCATTACCTGTATCGACCTCACAACCCTGGCGGGTGACGACACACCTGGCAACGTGCTGCGTCTCTGTGCCAAGGCCCGTCAACCTGTGCGCTCGGATATTTTACAGGCACTTGGCGTCAATGATTTTACTCTCCATGTTGGGGCGGTTTGTGTCTATCATAACCTGGTGTCTGTCGCGGTTGAGGCCTTACGCGGTTCGGGTGTACCCGTCGCTGCCGTCTCGACAGGCTTCCCCGCGGGGCAGAATCCCATAGAGCAAAAACTAGAGGAGATCGCTGCTTCAGTCAAAGCAGGGGCGAGCGAAATCGACATCGTTATTTCGCGCGCACATGTGCTCACCGGTAATTGGCAGGCGCTTTATGATGAGGTGCGTGCCTTTCGCGCGGCCTGCGGCGATGCCCATATGAAGACTATTCTTGCCACGTATGAACTTGCCACCCTGCGCAACGTCGGCATGGCCAGCCTGGTCTGTATGATGGCGGGAGCCGACTTTATCAAAACATCCACCGGCAAAGAGCCGGTCAACGCGACGCTGCCCGTGGGTATCGTCATGGTGCGGGCCATTCGCGATTATTACGAGCAGACCGGTTACAGAGTCGGCTTCAAACCGGCCGGTGGTATCCGCAGCGCCAAAGAGTCGCTTGACTGGTTGATCTTGATGAAAGAAGAGTTAGGCAACGAATGGTTGAACAATACCCTTTTCCGCATTGGCGCCAGCGGCCTGCTCTCCGATATAGAACGGCAGCTTTCGTACTTCGTCACCGGTCACTATGCGGCGGCACATTATAACCCGATGGTTTAGGTGAAGGGAGGCTTCGCATGAACGTAATGGACATTTTTGAAACTATGGAGTATGGACCTGCTCCTGAATCGCCTGCGCCAGCCTTGCAGTGGATCAAGGAGCGGCAGCCCTTTGGCCTCTTCATTAATAACCAGTGGGTGAAACCTGCCAGCGCCCAGTATATCGACAGCATCAACCCTTCAAATGGTAAACCCCTGGCCCAGGTGGCAGCCGCTAATAGCGCTGATGTCGATGCTGCCGTAGCAGCCGCTCGCGCGGCCTTTGAAAGCTGGGGGAAGACGCCAGGTCATGTGCGCGCGCGCTATATGTATGCTATCGCGCGCCATATCCAGAAACACTCGCGCCTGCTGGCGGTGCTGGAGTCAATGGATAATGGCAAATCTATCCGCGAGACCCGCGACCTGGATATCCCGCTCGTTGCGCGCCACTTCTATTATCACGCCGGTTGGGCGCAGCTGATGTCCTCCGAGTTGCCGGGTTACGAGCCTGTGGGTGTCGTGGGACAGATTATTCCCTGGAACTTTCCCTTGCTCATGCTGGCCTGGAAGATTGCACCGGCCCTGGCGATGGGTAATACCGTTGTATTGAAACCCGCGCGTTACACCTCGCTGACCGCCCTCAAATTCGCCGAAATAATGCAGGAAGTTGGGCTTCCTGCCGGGGTGGTCAACATCCTGACTGGGGAGGCCTCCCAGGTTGGAGAGGCGCTTGTGCGCCATCCCGATATCAATAAAATCGCCTTTACCGGCTCGACTGATGTCGGGCGCAGTATTCGCCGAGCCACGGCAGGTTCAGGCAAAAAGCTCTCGCTTGAGCTGGGCGGTAAATCGCCCTTCATCGTTTTTGACGACGCCGACCTGGATAGCGTGGTTGAGGGTGTGGTAGATGCCATCTGGTTCAACCAGGGACAGGTTTGCTGCGCCGGCTCGCGTCTGCTGGTGCAAGAGGACATTGCCGACAGCCTGAACAGCAAGTTACGTGCTCGTATGGAGAAGCTCCGTCTTGGCGACCCGTTGGATAAAGCGGTGGATATGGGGGCGATCGTTTCTCCGGGTCAACTCGAGGAGATCCAGCGACTGGTATCCCAGGGCGTTGAGGAAGGTGCGGAAATGTGGCAACCCTCGTGGGCCTGTCCAACAGAAGGCTACTTCTTCCCTCCCACGCTTTTTACCAATGTCGCTCCCGCGACCACCATTGCCCAGGTCGAGATCTTTGGCCCGGTGCTGGTAGCGATGACTTTCCGCACTCCCACTGAGGCGGTTGCTCTTGCTAACAACACACGCTATGGGTTGGCTGCCAGCGTATGGAGTGAGAACATTAACCTTGCCCTGGATGTCGCCCCTAAATTGAAGGCCGGCAGCGTGTGGGTGAACTGTACCAATATGTTTGATGCCTCAAGCGGCTTTGGTGGTTATCGCGAAAGTGGCTTTGGTCGCGAGGGAGGCAAGGAAGGGCTGTACGAATATGTGCGGCCAGCCTGGGAGAATCAGAGCTTGATGAAAGCTGCTGCGCATGCCAACGGGGCTGTCTCAGCAGGTGAGAAAGCAGTAGAGGGGACGCAATCGGTCGTGTCGGGGGAAGATGACGAGCAGGCAAACGGACACGCTGCCTGGCAGCTCTACAGCGACAAGGGTTTCACTGCTACGTTGCCGTCTATCGACCGCACCCCTAAAATGTTCATCAAAGGTAAGCAGGTGCGTCCCGATTCAGGCTATAGCCGCGATATCTACGATCCCCAACATCGTGTCATCGGCCAGGTGGGCGAAGGGAATCGGAAGGATATCCGCAACGCGGTTGAAGCTGCCCATGCTGCCAGTGGCTGGGCGGCTGGCACCACGCATAATCGCGCACAAATTCTGTACTATATGGCGGAGAACCTGGCGGTACGTGAAGAGGAATTCGCACACAGGATTGTGCAGCAGAGCGGACGTCCATACGCGGACGCTGTTAGCGAGGTACAGACCGCAATCTCGCGCCTCTTTAGTTATGCGGCCTGGGCGGACAAATACGAAGGCGTGGTGCACCGTCCGCCATTGCGCGGCGTTGTGCTGGCGATGAACGAGGCCATCGGCGTGATCGGCATGGCCTGTCCCGACGAGTATCCTGTGCTGGGTTTTATCTCGCTGGTTGCTCCCGCCATAGCCATGGGCAACACGGTGGTTGTGATCCCTTCGCAGCGGTCTCCCCTCAGCGCTACCGACTGCTACCAGGTGTTCGAGACTTCTGATCTCCCTGATGGCGTGGTGAATATCGTTACGGGTGAACGCGATCCGCTCTGCCAGGTACTGGCCGATCATGACGATGTAGATGCCATGTGGTACTTTGGTTCGGCAGAGGGCAGTAAAATGG
>WNGL01018975.1_pt1 | contig 13946 bp, 15 predicted proteins | sample 5400591 | NCBI WGS metagenome assembly WNGL01 (sample SAMN13153377, study PRJNA577476) | soil metagenome | isolation source: 80 cm soil or saprolite under Garry oak tree replicate 1 | place: USA:California | collected 2016-06-15
TGAGATAAGCAACCCTACTGCCGACGTGGACGTCCCAGTCAGTATGACGAGTCCCGCAGATGGTACTTACCACGCCAACCTTCAGATCTCGGTCGCGCCGCCGGGCAGCTTTACCATTACGCACGACGTCATCCATATCCAGGTGACGGTCGGCGGAGCCTGCAGCGGCGCGGGCGTGAGTTGCTTCTTCACGGATTCGAATTTCCTCGATTTAACTGATTGCAGCGGCGCATCGGTTACCGGCAATACTGGCGGAAGATTCCAGGTTGTCACCAACGCCAAGAAGATTGCGACGGCGACAAATCCCGGTCAGTTCTATTACAACATGCTGTGGAGTAATACGACCGGTTCCGATCAACAGGTCACCGTCACATTGACGCCAACAAACCTGATTCCGAGTAATACCGATTCCTTGGAGCATCCAATCGCTCAAGCGGCACATGCCTACTTCTTCGACACGGCAACTGGATTTACCGACCCACTGGCCGACTGGAACTTCGTGAACAGTTCCGGCCAAAAGTGTGGTTCGAGCGGCCCGTGCACCATCACCGTGCCGGCGAACAACACCCTGTTTGTGACCTGGCATCTCGTCTGGACTGGCATTGGCCAACCTGCCTTGTGGGTAAACACTGGGTGTGCCAACGCTAATGCATTCATCGCTGCGAATGGCGAAGTGATAGGAACCAACATCGACGTTACCTGCACGGCAGACGCAAACGGCTATCGGAAAAAATAGTCGCAAGACAGAGCTTTGTCTCGAAAGGGCAAGCTATTAGAGAACGAGCGCCGAGAGGTGAAAATCCTCTCGGCGCTTTCTCTTTTTGAGCAGATTCGCCTGTCAGCGCCGTCGCAAATTTGGCTTGTTTTCTCTCTAAGCAGGGTAATTGTTCATTTGAACATGCCCGAACAAGACGCGCAACTCCCACTAGCAAAGCAAGCAGTACGCAACAGAATTTCGTCAGAGCGGTGGGGGCAAGTCAAAACTGCCTACGCTAGCGGCATCGCCTTACGGGAGATCGCGCGCAATATGGGCATTTCACAGGGAACAGTACTCGCGCACGCAAAGCGCAAGGGCTGGACGCAACAGATTGAAGCGGCGAACCAAGACGCGAAACCCATGCAATCAAACACGGCAATCACGCCATTCGAAGCCCTGGCGATCACCTTAAACGAGCGGAAAGACGAGTCGCGCTTACACCTTGAGCAAGTACGTGGTTGACGCGAGCGAACGCGCAGCACAGAGCAACGGCAATCTTGAGATCGCCGGTAAAGTCCAAAAGGTAGCGCAAGTCCACGGCTCCGTGTGGCCGGAAGAGCCACAGCAGGGCAGCGGCGTCCTGGGCGGGTTATCGGTTTACAGCAAGCAGACGATAATTGCTGTCAAAACGCGCGAATCCGACTAAGAGGCTGATAGGTTGCAATCATTTGCAATCGAAACGTGGCCAAAAGCCCTTGGGGCCCCGAATAACTGGCCAAGAAGTGGCCAAGTAAAAAAGATTGTGTTTCAAGTGATTGGAAGTGTGCCAGCTCGGCGCTTAGAGAGTCTCTTTTTTATGACCCTTTTACTTGAATGAACCCGCGCGGCAAGTCCACTTCTTTCCATTCAAGCCTCGCAATCTCTGACTCTCTGAGACCAGCAAAAGCGCCAATTGCCAAAGCCGGAATCATGTCGGGACTGATGTGACTCGCAGCTTCGGGATCATCTTTGCACTGGAAGCAGCGTTTGTTAGAATCACCGGTGTAGGAAAGCCTTGGTAGGGATGTGGTGGATTGTAGTTACGCTTCTCATGCTGGTCGAGCGCTCTGGCTACCCGCTGGATCTTATCGTAGTCCTCTATTTCTTGTTTGTCTTCGCGTCGATCTTTGATCTCGTCTCGTACCCAATCTAGCACTAGGTAGATAAGACCAAACATACATACTGCGACGATTGCTATTAATGGGGCCATGTTCATTTTAGTTTGCTTTTTTGTTGAGGATGGATTGTTAAACTGCATTACCTGCAATCCAGTTCCGCGCGGAACCATGAAGCGTCCTCACGAGGCGCTTTGAACAGCCGCCTCGCTTCGGCTGACTCGGGGCTCCAGTTGGATGATCTGGAGATCGCGCTAAACGGTGTCCCAGCGAAGGTCCAGCCCCACGGGCTTTTTTAGCCGGCCGAAGGTGCGTTGAAACGTCGGATGACGTAACCGAGAACGAATTTACCAGCACTCCCGACAGCCGTACATTGGACTTTAGTCCTATGGGTTCAGGGTAGGCTGCCGCCCTGCTTCCCTTTGGCCCTTCTATCCGAATAGCCTTCGGCCACCGAACACGTGCTCCCCTGTCTCACTGTTCCACGCTTCCTTCTGACCCGCTTTGAAGGGTCGTTGGTTGCGGCAGCTTCTTGAGCTTCTCGAACGAGCCGCACAAGATTCTCGTCATCGAAAGGTTTTACGAGAAATGCGACAGCTCCGGCATCGAGTGCGGTCTGGCGCACTAGCGGATCGTCGCGCCCTGTGAGGAAAATAATGCGCGTTTCCGGCGAGTCTCGCCGGAGGCGAGCCTGTACTTCCAAACCTTTCATCTGGGGCATCCACACGTCGAGGATTGCTACGTGACATGGGGCATGCTTGAGGTTGGCTAGGAAGGCGTCCGGCTTGCTAAACTTCTCTGCAATCAAACCCGCCGACCTCAGTAAACGGCCAAGCGCCTTGAGCATCGAGACATCATCGTCGAGGAGCCAGATGCCATCGCGGCTCTGCCCTCCGATGCGCCGGTCTAATGTATGCACTTTTACCTTTCTGGATTGAGTTAAAGCCACCTTGGTGCATTGCGCTCACCGCTTATTGTCAGAGTCGACCCGAATTGTCTGCACCTTGCATTTCGGTAATCAAAGCGTTGAATCTGTCGATCTTTCGGAGCGAGACCGCCTTCCACTGTTCCCACGACCCCTTGTGACTCGGGCTCGGCTCCTGTGGCTACGGGAAACAGGGGGAAAGGGAAGAAGGGCGGTAATTCCTACCCTGCTACAAGGCTACCGGGCTTTCGGGAAGCAGCGGTACATTGCCATCGAACCGTGCAATCCCACATGCCTGCTCGCTTCTCTCTTGCGAGGGGTCGTCTGCAACTAAGTAACGGCAAGTCGAAATAATTTGCTGCTCGCTGAGCCGCGCTTTAGAGCACGTGCATGATTTGGCTCGGCGTCGCGACAATTTCGCAACGCGAACCGTCGCTGCTCATCATGCTGCCGTTCGCGATCCTGGTCATTTCTATCGCGATCGCTCCGATCATTCTGCAGCATCGTTGGGAGCGGTATTATCACAAGGTTTGTCTCGGACTCGCTGCCTTCGTTGGCGGTTATTATCTCTTAGCGCGTCACGATGCTGAGCGCGTGCTCCACGCCGGCTTCGAGTATGTCAGCTTCATCGCTGTGGTCGGCTCGTTCTTCGTTGTTTCCGGGGGAACCCATCTGCGCGCGCCAAGTCACGTCGCGCCTGCCGCAAATACGATCTTTCTTCTTCTCGGTGCCCTGCTTTCGAACGTTGTCGGCACCATCGCTGCTTCCGTGCTCCTGATCCGGCCGTGGATAGAGATGAACAAAGCGCGCTTCTCGGGATTTCATCTCGCCTTCTTCATCTTCGTCGTGAGCAATGTCGGCGGCGCGCTCCTGCCAGTGGGCCCGCCGCTCTTTCTCGGCTATCTCAAGCACATTCCGTTTTTCTGGCCGCTGGTTCGATGCTGGCCGCATTGGTGCATCGCAATCGCTGCACTGTTGTCGATCTTTTACATTGTCGATCGTCGCCAATTTTCGAAGGCGACAAGCGTGCCAGTTGTATCTGGCGGCACCGAGAAGTGGCATTGCTTCGGCAAACGCAATTTAATCTTCATGTCGATCATGCTCGGTGCGCTGATCGCATTTCCACCGATCTGGCGCGAGGTCGCTATCGGGGGATGCGCAATCATGTCTTATTACTGGACGCCAGCGCGTATCCACAAGGCGAACGCATTCACTTTTGCGCCCATTAAGGAAGTCGCGTGGCTCTTTCTCGGAATCTTTGCTACCATGATTCCAGTCCTCGACTACGTCGAGCTGCATGCCCGCGATTTAGGCGTGCAAACTGATGCGCAATTCTTCTGGGCCACCGGGCTGCTCTCCGCGCTGCTCGATAACGCTCCGGCTTATCTGACATTCCTTGCTGGTGCGCTCGGTTTGCATGGACTCGACATGAACAGCGCGAATCACATGGCCGAGTTCGTGACGCGACACGACCACTCTCTCATCGCCGTTTCGTTAGGCGCGACGTTTTTCGGCGCGCTCACCTACATTGGGAACGGCCCAAACCTCCTCGTCAAAGCGATCGCGCAGGATTTGAAGGTGCCGACACCAAGTTTCTTCGGCTTCATCTTCAAGTTCGCCGGGCCGGTGCTGTTGCCAATCTTCGCATTGCTGTCGGTTTTGTTCTTTCGAAAATGAAGCGGCCGCGTTCGCTCACAATCTTGATGTGGTTCTGTGCGCTCTACGCTATCGGCGCCGCGATTGGAATCATTGCCGTGTTGCTCGATCTCGGCCGCTTCTTCGGCGGCTACACTATTGGTGGGATGACGGTGAATCGCGGAACGTGGCTGAGAATCGCAGCACCTCTCGTTGCAATGGTCGCGTTCTTGATGGGTGCAACGGCGTTCGCGTTGAAGCACGGTCGGCCGAGCGCGCGAATTACATTCATGCTTATCTGGCCGCTGATCATTCTTTACGGAGTCGCCTGCGCGATCATCAGCGCCGTGCCGTGGACGCTCGCATTGCGGGCACTCATCGACGCAACACTTGTCGGCGCAATCTCGGCGTGGCTATTGTTCAGATACAAACCGAGTCGGTTTTATTTCGCTGATCCGTAGCACGGAAGGCCCGTTCACGGCCTAGTCGCTTTCGGCAGCGGATGTATGTCTTCGGGCTTGACCTTGATTGCGTGCCAGTGCTTTGCCTCCTCTTTACCTTCGTGCGTTGGATACGGCGCCGCTAGGCCGATTCTTCCGAATGGATAGTCCTCCTTGTCCAAGGCGGCTTTCTCGGTTTTGCACTCCTGAGTGTTCTCGCGACCTAAACAACTTATCCAGTATTGCGCCCAACGGACATGCAATTGCATGTCCTTGCGTCGCAAAAGTGTTCTCTTATCGCTTTCGGGGCGGTCATCAAACTGGAGATCCGGATGGAGCGCTTGCTGCTCAGCGCGATCCTTCGCAGGGTCTTCAGGTAGGAAATCCAGTTCCTCGTGGGCGAGAATGACGAACTTGGCCAAAGCCCCAGCAATGGCTTCGTGTTCGTTGCGGCAGTCGCTCTTTTGCTTTTCTGTCGCGCTGTCGCCGAGTCCGGCGCACTTGTTGTTGAACGCCCTGATCGTGTCGGCAATTTCCTCGCTCTCTTCCATGATTAGCACAAAGAGCGGAATCGCGGAAAGGCTGGCGGCGGCACACATGAAGAGAATCCAGGTAACCTCGGCGGACATCCCGTGAAGTTACGTGAAAACAAAGCAATTCAACAATTCCACTTCCCGCCGACCGTCGAGATCAAAACTGGACGTTTGTCGAACCCTGCTTCACTGCAACCCGGCGATCTTGATTCCCTGTAACTTTGCAGCGTTGATTTCAAGATCCTCCGTGCGGACCGGATTGCCAGTCGCTTCAATTAGATTAGAGTTTGCCGGTTGACGTTCGTTCCGAAGTTGGCCGGAAATTACAACTTCGCGTAAACCCCGAGCAAAGGACGGGGCGATGGCGTTTTCGAACAGAAGTCGCTGACGAAACCGTCATTGGTGCGGATCTCGACATGACCGGCGGCGCGGTTGGCGCCATACACGAGCACCGACCCGACCGGCGCGGCGAATGGATCTTTCACCGCTAATTTTTTGAATCCATAATTATTGACGAGATCTTGGGCAGCGTCTTTCGCGAGTTCGCTCTTCGGGCGGGAATCGATAACGCCGGAAGCGAGCAATGCCTCTTTTACATAATGCCAGCACATCGAGCGCGAATGCGCATGCGCCCGCTCCTGCGCGATCGTCGCCGCTTGCATCAGCTTGCGATCGATGTGTCGATCGACCTTGGCCAACGGGTAAACGATCCGCTTCGGGTAATACTGCGTAATGACGGGCGCTGATTCTTTTTTGCCCTCTGGAGTTTTGTAGCTGTAATGCGTAACCGGCCGTGGTTCTTGCTTCCCGGATTCGAGCATCGTCGGCCGAACAGAGCCAGGGCTGAGCGCTTCCGAATTCGTGGAGTGGGCGGTCGGCGCCCGGTGTGCGTTCGCCTGTTCAACGCGAGTTTCGGTTTTCTGCCGTTCAGCGAGCGTTGCGGCTTTTGCGCCTTGCAAACTGGATCCTTCTACTGAGCTCGTTCGCTCTGCGGCGAGCGCTCCTGCCATTCGCATCTGCTCGACTGTAATTACACTCGAAGCCCATTTGTCCCGCAATGGCAAAGCTGCAAAGCAACGCCGTGAAAAGTTCTTTCAGCATCAAAGCCGCCGTGATAAATAAATTCGGCGCAGTTGACAAGCGCTTAATTGCAAAACACCCGGGAGCTTAAACAGTTGAACGGGCGATCTGAATCCGTAGCATGGATCACGCTAAAACGTTCGGAATTCCGATTTGTTAAAGGAAGACCGCGTCGATATCATACAGAGACCGGTGCGTGGAGAACCTTTTGCGGTCGCTGCGTCTCAATCACGCTTGCTTCATCATAAACGCGGATCGCAGCGGAGTATGAACGGGCCGCGAGACTTTCTACTCTTTCACGACGACCGGCGTATCTTCGGGACTGGCGTCGAAAAAGTGCTCGGCCATTCCTTTAGGTAAGCGAATGCAACCGTGCGACGCAGCATACCGCGGGACATAGCCCTCATGCATTGCGTAACCGCCGTTGAAATGCATGCAATAGGGCATTCTCGCGCCATCGAAATGTGTCCCGGGCGGCTTGAGGATCATTCCGCGAATCAATGTTCGACTTCACGACTTTACCCGAGTCATCGACGTAATCGCCAAACTCGCTTGAAACGTGGTTCCTATCTTTGGAGATAACATGATAGTGGCCGGGAGGCGTCGAGAACCCAGGTTTGCCGGTGGAGACAGTCGATTCGCCCACCACACGTTTGCCTTTGTAGAAATAAGCTTTCTGTTCGCTGAGATGGACGACGATCTTAGGTGAACCGTGCACCCCGTCGCCGTTCCAATAACCAGACCGGGCAGCCTGCCAAGGAAAAACCCCGGCGCGTAGCTCCTGCACGTAGGATGGAACTTCTTCGCAGCTGGAGCAGAGTATGATGATTGCCGCGCCACTTAAAAGCTGGATAAAACGCCAAAATTTCACAGAGCGGCGGACAATAATGTGTCATGAAACAATCATCAACTAACCAACGCGCTGATAATGATGTGGGCTCGGCCCAGCGACAAGCCCGTTACTTTGAGCCTGTATCGTAGACTCACAGAAATTTTACCAGCGCGTCGGTTGTTTCCTTCGGGCGTTCTTCGGAAATCCAATGGCCGGTGTCTTTCAAGACGACAACGGTGACATCGGTCGCAACGAGTTTCATTTGCGCGGCCAGCTCGTTGCCTAACGATTTTTCGCCGCCGATCGCCAGCACCGGCACTGTCAATTTCGTCTGCGACAATTGCGCAAAATCCTTGGCGAGTTGCGGCCAGGACGCGAAATAAGCCCAGCTGGCATGCATGCGTCCCGGCCGGGAATAAGCCTCCGTGTAAGCTTTGCGATCTGCGTCTGGAAGCGAACGCGTTTTGTCGGCGGCGAGCACGTTCCAGAAATACTCGAAGTAAGTGCGCTCACGACCTTGCACCAACTTCTCCGGGTATTCGCCGTTGAACCGAAAATGCCAAATGGTCGGAGCGTTGTAGATGGGCTCCCATCCGGAAACTCCCGGAAGAAACGCATCCATCACCGCGAGCTTTTCAGTATCGCTCGGGAATTGCGCGGCATAGGCGTAAGCAACCATCAATCCGATGTCGTGACCGACCACGCGCGCCTTGTCGATCTTCAATGAACGAACCAAGTCATGGATTTGCTTCGCCGCAGTGATCATGTCGATCTTGTTGTCCGCCGGAATGGAAGAATCGCCAATGCCCGGCAAGTCCGGCGCGATCACGGTGAACTTTTCGGCGAGCAACGGAATGATCGGCCTCCACATCCGTGACGTTTGGGTGTAGCCGTGAAGGAGAACAACTGCGGGCCCACGACCGGCGGTGAGATAGTGCAACTGCACATTGTCGATCTTCGCATCACGCGCCGCAATTGGTTGCGATTCGGCACGAGCAGTCGCTAGCGAAATGAGAATGCCAATTACAAAATGACGAAGGCGCATTGTTCCAGTATCAAAGCGGGCGCCTTAATTTCCGAGCTTTTTGTCGCCGTTGACATCAGAAAACGCAACGCAAGCGTAACGTTGACGATACCGGTGTGAAGCGTTGAAGGGCCTGAGCTTCCCCGCCCCGATCTGGTGAAACTAATCCAGTCATCTGGTGTCGGGGTAATTCATCGCACTGAGAACGGCTTCGCTATTTTGGAGGATTAATGGAGGGCTAATCTTGCCGGGGGTATTCAATCTCTTTGCACCACCGTTGGAATGCCAAAAGTGTCCAAGAAGTGTCCAAGCGCCTTCTTATCTTTTGAGGTCAATTATGGATTTGCCAAGCGTGCCTGGAGGGATTCGAACCCACAACCTTCTGATCCGAAGTCAGATGCTCTATCCAGTTGAGCTACAGACACAAAAACTTAAATCCCAAGTTCCAGGTTCCAAATCCCAAAGTTCGAAGTCGATAATTGGAGTTTGGGATTTGGATTTAGGATTTAAGACAAAAGGGTGGTCGACGGGACTCGAACCCGCAACAACCAGAACCACAATCTGGGGCTCTACCATTGAGCTACGACCACCGTCGGGATTCAGATTCTAGTTTTTAGATTCGTGATTGCAAACGCGCAAAGAAACGCCGCCAGTGTGGCACATTCTCCGCTTCTTCCTAGACCGATGCCCCATCGTATCGTTGCAAACCCACAGTCCATTTGTTATCATTCGCGCCCTGCCCTCTATGAAGAAACTCGGGTTACCCCTGCTCGCCGCATTTGTTCTTTGCCTGGCCGCGCCGGCTTTGCCAGCTCAGTCGGACGACCCGAGCGAGACCTTTCTCAAAGCGTACATGACGTCGCAACAGGGTGAAAAACTCGAGCACGAGAACCAGTTCAAAGCTGCCCTCGCCAAGTATCGGTTTGCGGGGACACTCCTCGAGCAGTTGCGCAAGGCCCATCCCGATTGGCAACCGGCGATCGTCGAATATCGCGGCCGGAAAGTGAGCGAAAGCATCCTACGCGTGCAGGACAAAGCTTCGACCCAGGAAAATGTCAGCGCGCCGGCGGAAAATGTTGCCGCGGCGCCGCAAGATTCACAACCGCCCGTGCAGGTCGCCAAGGAAGCCGCGGCTCCGCCGCCAACCGCAAAACCCGCTCCGTCGAGCACACCGAACGAGGTCGCGATCGAGCAGGCCACTCGCAAACTGCGCGGCCGCGTCGATCAACTTGAAGGCGAGTTGCAGAAATCGCGCACCCAGATGAGCGCGGCCGAAAATGAAAAGCGATCGTTGAATAGCCGTCTCGACGAAACGAAATCGAAGCTCGACAATGCTCAGGGCGATCTCGAAAAAGAAAAAACGGCCGAGAAGCAAGTGCGCGATCAATTAACTCAGGCGCAAACGTCCTTGAAGAAAACTGCCGCGGCCGGTTCGGACGACAGCAAAGCGCAGGAAGCACTCAAATCCGAAATCGCGCAGTTGAAGAAAGCGCTCGTTTCGGCGCAGCAAGGCCGCAGCGCTGCAGAAAAGGAACGGGATGACGCCAACGCCAAAGTGACCGCCGCCGATCAACAGCGCGCGTCGGCCGGCAAGGAGCGCGACGAAGCGAATGCGCGCGCGGCTGAAGCGGACCAAAAGGTCGCAAGTGCAAACAAGGAGCGTGACGACGCGGTCGCGCGTTTAAAGGGATTGAAGGACACCGAGCAGCGGGTTGGAGTGCTCGTCGCCGAAAACTCAGATCTAAAACAAAAACTGGCTGACGCCGAAAAAACTGTGCGCGAGATCAGCGCGGGCAAACCGAAGAAGGAAAGAGAGCTCGCCGACGTGAAGAAACAGATCGGCGATCTACAAGCGCAGCTCGCGGCTAGCCAGAAACAAAACCAGACTTACGAAACGACGGTTGCTCAGCTGCGCTCACAGCTGGACGAAGCAAGCAAGCCGCTTGAGCAGGTCAAGTTGGTGGGCGCTACGCCGGAAGAGACCGCCACGCTGACCAAAGAGAACGAAATGTTGCGTAACATCATCGTGCGCGAGCGCCAGGAAGAAGCGCGACGCGATCACGCGAAAAAGCTTATGCTCGCCGAGTTCGACAAGCTGCAAATCAAATCGGAAACGTTGAGGCAACAGATCCAGTTGCTTGCTCAACCGGTGACGAGACTGACCACTGACGAATTAGCGCTCCTCCGGCAACCGGTCGTTTCGATTTCCGACGATAACCCCAGCGCGGTCAAAGCCAGTTTCACTTTCGCTAAAAACACAAAGACGACTGGATCGGCGACGATTGCGGTTGAAAAACCGGACGGCAATCTGATTGCGTCAAAGGCGCCGCCGGCACAAAGCGGTTACACCGTGCCGAGCATCTTCAAACCGAACGTTCCCGAAGACGTTGTCGATCTTGCCCGGCAGGCCAAGGAAAATTTTGATAAGGGCGAATATCGTTCGGCCGAAAAACTTTATCAGGAAATCCTGACCAAGACGCCGAACAATCTTTATTCACTTTCCAATCTCGGGGTCGTCTATTTCCGGAGCGGCAAACTTAAAGCCGCCGAGTTGACGTTGAAAAAGGCGGTTGCGCTCTCGCCCAAGGACGAATTTACGCACACGACGCTTGGAATCGTGTTTTATCGTCAGGCGAAATTCGACGAGGCGCTGGCCGAATTAACAAAATCCCTTGGCCTCAATCCGAAGAGCTCAACTGCGCACAACTATCTCGGCATCACCGCGAGTCAGAAAGGCTGGCAGGAAGCCGCCGAAAAAGAATTGCTCGAAGCAATTTCCGAAAATCCGAAGTACGCCGACGCGCATTTCAACCTCGCTGTCATTTACGCCACCTCGTTGCCGCCTTCGAGAGAACAGGCCAAGCGTCATTACGCCATGGCCACTTCGCTCGGCGCCCAGCCGGACGCCGCTCTCGAAAAGTTGCTGCACTGATTTTGTAGCGGCGGTCTATGACCGTCGCATATCTTGTCTGGGTGAGACCCTTTCTCACCGCCAATTGGCGATACCTCGCCATGCTCAACTTCGTTGTCGATCCAAAGATCGTCGCGCCGCTGGTCCCGCCTGGAACTGAGCTCGATTTCGAAAATGGTGAAACGTTTCTAAGCGTGGTCGGCTTTCTATTTCTCGATACTCGTTTGCTCGGTCTTCCCATTCCGCTGCATCGCGACTTCGAGGAAGTGAACTTGCGCTTTTATGTGCGCAAAAAATCCGCCGACACCTGGCGCCGTGGCGTCGTCTTCGTTCGCGAATTGGTGCCGCGCCGCGCGATCGCTTTGGTCGCGCGTGCATTTTACGGAGAAAAGTACCTCGCGCTGCCGATGAAGCACGAGATTGAGCACGTCGATCCTAATTTGAAGGTGGAGTATTCCTGGCGGCGTGGCTGTAAATGGGAGTCGCTAAAGATGAGCGCAAGCGGCGAACCGCAAGCAATTGCCGCCGGGTCACACGCCGAATTCATCACCGAGCATTACTGGGGCTACACCCGCGTTCGCGCTGGATGCAGCGAGTATCAGGTCGAACATCCGCGCTGGAAAATTTGGAACGCCAATGACTTTGAGTTTCGCGGTGATACCGCGGCTCTTTACGGCCCACAATTTGTCGAGACCTTGTCGGCTCCGCCGCGCTCTGCCTTCATCGCCGAAGGTTCGCCCATCACTATTGAAGGTAGATCCATTCTTCTGTAGCGGCAGTCGATGACCGTCGCACTTCTTCTAAGACCGAAATTCCCTAACCAGCGCTTTCTTTCTCTTGTGCCGTGAGATCGCAAGATCCACAAGTCTCGACAAAAGTTCCTTGTAGCTAATCCCTGAAGCTTCCCACAATTTTGGGTACATGCTGATCGAGGTGAATCCGGGGATCGTATTCAATTCATTGAAAAAGAAGTTTCCACTCGTTCGGTCCAACAAGAGATCGACTCGAGCCATCCCTTCACATTCAATCGCTAAGAACGCTTTTTTCGCAATCTCCCGTACGCATTTCATCTGCTCGGAGGCGAGCTTTGCTGGAATAATTAGCGTCGCGCCCTTCTCGTCCAGATACTTGGCCTCGTAAGAATAGAATTCATGCGTTGGGTTGATCTCGCCCGGGACGCTGACCAGTGGATCAGCTGTTGCATCCGCGTTTTCCAGAACCGACACTTCGATCTCCCGTGCGTTTACGGCAGCTTCAACGAGCACTTTGGTATCGTAATTGAACGCATCTTCGAGCGCGGCGTCGAGCGCGCTCGGTTCTTTCACCTTATGCACGCCGACGCTTGAGCCGAGGTTAGCCGGCTTAACGAAGACCGGATAGCCAAGCTCTTTCTGAATCCTTTCGGCCGACGGCTCCTTTTCTTTTTTCCAGAGCTCGTGCTTCAACGAAACATACGACACCATGGGAAGCCCGGCGTCGCGAACCACGCGTTTTGTCATCTCCTTGTCCATTGCGACTGCTGACGCAAGCACTCCGCACCCAACGTAGGGAACGTCAGCAAGCTCGAGCAATCCTTGAATCGTCCCATCTTCGCAAAGAGGCCCGTGCATCACGGGAAAGACCACATCGATTGTTCGCGGTTGTCCGCTTCCAGCCAGGCCGATCAATGCGCTGCCACTGCTCGTGTCGGGGGGTTCGGCGGAAGCACAACCTTCGGCGCGTCTTTGAAGACGGGGAGAGATTTCTTTCCTTCGAGCAAAGAAATGTCGTTGAGATGCCAGCGACCCTGCTTGTCAATCGCCACCGGCACGATCTCAAATCGATTACGGTCCAGATGAGTGATTACGGACGCAGCCGATTGAAGTGAAACTTCATGTTCTCCTGACCGGCCGCCATACAACACCGCCACCCGAAGTTTCCTCATACACTTTGGATATCAGCGCGGCCAGTTCGCTGGACTCACTTTCGCGCCAGCAGTTGCCGTAGCACAAACGGCAGAATGCCGCCGTGTCTGTAATAGTCGACTTCGATCGGCGTATCGATTCGCAGTTTCACCGGAACGTAACGTTTTTCTCCTTTCCGGCTTTCAATCTCCATGTTTAAGCGCTGACTGGGTTGGATGGCATCGGACAAGCCGTCGATCGAAAATGTCTGCGAACCATCGAGCCCAAGCGATTGCGCCGTAACGCCATCGAGAAATTGCAGCGCCAGTACACCCATGCCGACAAGGTTCGAGCGATGAATCCTTTCGAAACTCGTCGCCACGACCGCTTTCACGCCTAACAAACGCGTTCCCTTTGCCGCCCAATCGCGAGACGAACCTGTGCCGTACTCCGTTCCGGCCAGAATGACGAGCGGCACGTTCTCTTTTTGATATTTCATCGCTGCATCAAAGATCGACATCGTCTCACCGTCCGGAAAATGTCTCGTTACTCCGCCTTCTGTGCCCGGCACCATCAGGTTTTTGATGCGCACGTTCGCGAAGGTTCCGCGCGTCATCACCAGATCGTTGCCGCGTCGCGAGCCGTAACTGTTGAAATCTTCCGGCCTAATTCCGCGGGATTTCAAATATTCGCCGGCCGGCGATGTTGCTTTGATTGCGCCTGCCGGCGAAATGTGATCGGTCGTGACTGAGTCGCCGAAAATTCCGAGCGCTCGCGCGCCGACGATGTTGTCGATCTTGCCGACGTCCATCGAGAAATCCTTGAAGAACGG
>WNGL01015920.1_pt2 | contig 13945 bp, 16 predicted proteins | sample 5400591 | NCBI WGS metagenome assembly WNGL01 (sample SAMN13153377, study PRJNA577476) | soil metagenome | isolation source: 80 cm soil or saprolite under Garry oak tree replicate 1 | place: USA:California | collected 2016-06-15
CGTCATTCCGGGCGGACGAGAGATGGTGCGCTTGACCTTTCGAGGCGGCTTGACGGACGGAGCGTCCGGTTTGCAAGCTGTTGCGCTGCTCAGCACTCTGGCCATCCTTATCAATCTGTCGCTCTTCTTCTTCAACCTGCTGCCGGTGCCACCGCTCGACGGCAGCCACCTGTTGCGCAATGTGCTGCCCTATAGCGCTGTGCAGACATACGACCGCATTCCGTTCTGGGCCAGTTGGCTGCTCATGATTTTTGTGGGCGGCTTTGTACTTCGACTGCTAATAGGGCCAGCACTGGGACTGGTGTACTTTGTACTGCTCCACGTGTAGGGCCGTCGTGATCTGGCCGGAACCTCCCGCTACAATGGAACAAGCCCTTTTTGAGCAGTCTGTCGATGGCGACTGCATTCTTTTGGTACTACCCCGGCAGCGACAAGCATAATGCCCGAATCAACAACTTCATCGTCCCGCCCGCGCGTTTTGAGCGGAATGCGTCCCACCGGCAAGCTCCACCTGGGCAACTACATGGGTGCGCTGGCCAACTGGGTCAAGCTGCAGGACCAGTACGAGTGCTACTTATTTATCGCCGACCTGCATGCACTGACCACAGACTACGCTGACACATCGAACATCAACTCCAACACGCGCGAAGTGGCCTTGGATTTCCTTGCCGCTGGTCTTGATCCGAAACGTTCTACGATTTTTGTGCAGAGTCATGTGAAGCAGCATTACGAACTGCCTCTGCTGTTGGGCATGATTACTCCGCTTGGCTGGCTCGAGCGCGTACCCAGCTACAAGGAAATGCAGGAGAACCTCACAAACAAGGACCTGACCACCTACGGGTTCCTTGGCTACCCGGTGCTGATGGCCTCCGACATCCTGCTATACCAGCCGCAGTTTGTTCCGGTTGGACAGGATCAGCAGGCGCATGTGGAACTGACACGCGAAGTGGCGCGCCGATTTAACCAGTCCTATAAACTGGATGGCCGGGAAGTGCTGCCCGAGCCGAAGGGATGCAGGTGCTGAAGCCGATCCAGGAACGGCGCGCGAGTTTTGGAGCGGGAGAGGTTGACGATATTCTCAAGGACGGTTCGGACAGGGCGAGGGTGCGGGCTGAACAGACCATGGGAGAAGTGCGCGAGGCGATGCAGTTGACGGCCGGCCCGACGGCTACGTAAAAGCGTGCGAAGAAGCGATTTGGAAACAGAGACGATATTGAGCAATACACCTAACAACTCGGAGATTGGGCCGGAGACAGAGAAGAAATATCCGGTGAAGGAACCTACGACGGAGAAGGCGCTGGAAGACGCTGGGCCGCCATTGGTGCTCACGTCGAAGCCGGTTCGTGATGAGAAAGCCGCTGCCGCAAAACCGGCTGCGAAGGCGAAGCAGCCGGAAGAGCCGCCGGAGGAGTCGCCGTTTAACGTCATGGTTAGCGAGGTGTACGACGGGCCGCTCGACCTGCTGCTGGATCTGATTCGCAAGCAGGACATTGATATCTACGACATTCCAATTGCGAAGATCACGGCGCAGTTCCTGGCATACGTGAACCAGTTGAAGGCCACCGACATGGATGTGGCGGGCGAGTTTATTTACACCGCTTCGCTGCTGATTCACATCAAGAGCAAAATGCTATTGCCGCGCAGCCCGTCCGGGCCGGATGAGCCGGAAGATCCTCGGCGCGAGCTGGTGGAGCGGCTGCTGGAGCATGAGCGATTCAAGAATGCCGCGCAGATGCTGCAGCAGAAGCAGATGCTCGAGGCGGCAACATGGTCCAATCCTGGCGTGCGCGAATTCAAAGACGATGCCGCGGCAGAGCCGGAGATTGCAGCTGACACCGTGGACCTGGTGCGAATTTTCCAGGAGATTCTGGATCGCGCGAAGAAGCGGCCGATCTTCAATGTGGAAGACGACTCGATCACCGTGGGCCAGATGATTCAGTTCTTGATGCGACGGCTGACGATGGAAGACAAGCCGCTGGCGTTGCGGCGATTGCTGAGTCATACCCGTTCATCGCGAGCATTGGTGGCAATGTTTCTCGCTCTTTTGGAATTGGTTCGGCTGCAGGCGATCTTGTTGCGCCAGGATCGCGCTTTTTCTGAAATTTTCATCAAGAAGAGCACGGGTTTTGACAGTGTTTTGAATGAGGGTTTGACGAATGCGCACGATGAGTGGAAATAAAATGCGCAAGAATTAATGTGCAACTTTTTAGTTGCACATCAGATGCACAAAGATATGAGCACTCAATAAAATACTGAAGTGAAGCTGGAGCCAATTTATTGATTTCCACAAAAATGCAGAATTGCGGTGAGATTTCCGGAAAAGTCGTAGATGTTGTAAAGAAGTTTTTGCTGGCTGTAAGCGAGTCAATTCATGAAGTTTACGGGTTGTGTATGTTTTTGTCACAGACCTGACTCGAGACCCCTGCCTCGGATATTCATATAAAATCAACGGTGCGGTTTCATATTTCATCCGCGTGCATCGAAACAACCGGGAGTAAGAAAACGGTTGTTGGGGTTATATGCAATTCTTTTTAGATTGCCCTTTCTGCTACGGTCTGCGATCGTTCCATCCCCATTTCAATCGAATCTCTGTTGCTGAATCTGGCTGCATCCGTTCCGCGCTCCGCCGAAAACACAACGGCAGGACGGGAGAGATCTAATGGCCGACCTGGCGACGACAGCGCAAGCGTTTCCTGAAAGCGCTTCACTCCTCGACCGCAAAATGAAGCGCTCGACCAGCAGGGCTGGCATTGTGGCGTTTTTGCTGGCCCTGAGCGCGAGTGTTTCCTATATCGTTTTTCATGTTGCGAAAGATCTCGACGCGGTATCCATCACGAGCTATGCTCCTTACGCGTTGTTGGCACTGGCGCTGCTGATTGCGCTGGGCTTTGAATTCGTAAATGGTTTTCACGACACGGCGAATGCGGTCGCAACGGTGATCTACACCCACTCGCTGGAACCGAACATCGCGGTGGTGTGGTCGGGCATATGCAACCTGGCCGGCGTGCTTTTCTCATCGGGCACTGTCGCCTTCGCGGTGATCACGCTGCTGCCTGTTGAATTGATATTGCAGGTGAGTTCAGGAGCCGGCTTCGCAATGGTGTTCGCGCTGCTGATTGCGTTCCATCATCGGCGTTGGACTGGCTAACCAGTTTCTCAGCCCGCATAGCGGAACTTCAGGTGTGGACTGGGAACAGGCGATGAAGGTTCTCAAGGCGCTGCTCATTTCGCCGCTCATCGGTTTCGTTGTTGCCAGCATGCTGATTCTGCTCGCGAAGCAGGTGGCGAAATTCCCCGCGCTATATGAGGCACCGAAAGACAGTCAGCCGCCGCCTTTTCCGATTCGTGCACTGATGGTGCTCACCTGCACGGGCGTCAGCTTCTTCCATGGTTCAAATGACGGGCAAAAGGGTATGGGGCTGATCATGGTGATTCTGATCGGCACGGTGCCCACAGCCTACGCACTGAATCACGCTGTCAGCCCGGCGGAGATCCAGGATTTTATCGCCGCATCAGAGCAAGCCGGACATATTCTCGACCGTCACGTGGATCCAAAGGGGATTCTCGGAGCCGATGCGCGCGCTGAGGTCACCGATTACATTCGCACCAAGCAAATGGCTCCGGATACGATTCTGGCGCTGCGTGAACTAGTCGAGGATCTTGATCACGAAGTAATCCTCTACAAGGAATTCAAGGCGGTGCCACCGCAAGACCAGGCCAACGTTCGCAACGATATGTACGTAGCCAGTGAAGCTCTGCGGTTGATGGACAAGGCTCACAGTCCCGCCTTTACGGCGGATGAGAGAGCGGTTCTCAAGAATTACAAAGTCAAGCTGGACAAATCGACAAAGTTCATTCCCACGTGGGTAAAGGTCGCCGTTGCTCTGGCGCTTGGCCTGGGCACGATGGTTGGATGGAAGCGCGTAGTGGTGACCGTGGGCGAAAGAATCGGCAAGGATCACCTGACCTATGCACAGGGCGCCAGCGCCGGGCTGGTGGCGATGGGAACGATCTTTGCTGCCGACAAGTTTGGACTGCCCGTGAGCACTACGCATATTCTCAGCTCGGGCGTGGCCGGAACTATGGCCGCAAACGGCAACGGGCTGCGCCTGAAAACGGTTCGCAACATCGCAGCGGGCTGGATATTCACCCTGCCGGCCGCGGCGCTCTTGTCAGGGATGCTGTACTGGGTCTTCCGGCAGATCTAGACCCGCATTGATCTCGAGGAGCGCCGCAAAAGGGAGTTCCAGTCTTTTTGGGGGGTGTTCGGCGAAGCCGGATGCCCCATTTTGCTGCTTGAAATGGGTTGTGGATCGGGTCAGGCACACAGGCTGCTCCGCATCCGGTACCATACATGAAGGCAAAGCCAGAGATGGTGTACCGAATGAGCCTGAAAGCCAAGCTGGAAGCCGTTATTTACGCCGCCGAAGAGCCGGTCACACTGACCCAGCTCGCCACCCTTTTTTCCGCCGAAGCCCTGGAATGGAAGGCGGCGCAGGAAGCCGCGTCTGCTCAGCAGGCGGCGGACACCAGCGTCGACCAGTCACAGCCACTGCTTGGCGAGGGATTGGAGTATCTGGAGCTGAGAACCGAGGACGGGACTCTGCTGGATCAGCCGGGGTTTGCGGTTTTGCCCGTTGCCGAGCAATTCGATCCTGCCGATCCTGAGCAGGCATGGGAACAGATGGCCGAGACTGGCACCGATAATGGCGACGCGGCAGGCGTTGAATCTGCGATCGAGACACAGGGAGATTCCGCGCCAGGCGGCGAAATCCAGGCAGACACGGAAGGCGAGGCAAAGCGACTGGCCCGGCAACGCGACCGCGAGGTAAAGGCGGTGCTGCGCCAACTGCTGGACGAATTGATGTCCAACTATTCCTCTGACGATCGGGGAGTGGAGATTCGCGAGATTGCCGGTGGCTATCGCATGGCGACCAAGCCGGAGTGCCACGACGCGGTGCGGATCTTCATCAAGAGCCTGAAGCCGGCGATGAAGCTTTCGCTGCCGGCGCTTGAAACGCTGGCGGTGATCGCCTACAAACAGCCTGTGACTGCGCCGGAAGTGAACGATATTCGCGGCGTGGATTCGTCGGGTGTCTTTGGTTCGTTGCTGGCGCGCAAGCTGATCACCACGGCAGGACGAAAGCAGGTGATTGGCCGTCCGATTCTCTACAAGACGACCAAGGAATTCCTGCTTCGCTTTGGGCTGAAAGATGTTTCCGAGCTGCCCTCGATGGATGAATTTGAAAAGATGGCGTCCATCGAGTTGGAAGAAAGCGATGCAGCGGAGCCTACTGCACCGGAACCGGAGTCCGACTACGAGCCTGGACCCGATGCTGGACCGGAACTGGATGAGGACGCTCCCGAAGAGCCGGAAGCTGCTTCAAGCGAAGCCACCGCCCTCGCGAGCGATGTTCCATCCGACGCTCGGCCAGCCGAGTAGCCGCAATCGCAAGACACTGTTACGAAGGGCCGCGCCTGCCGAGCCTCAACGAGCAACGCAGGCAGAACCGAGAATTTTTCCATGACTGACGAACGCAAGATCGACGCCGATGTATCTGAAATAGACGACGCCGAGCACGAAGCGAACGAGGCAAGAGGAACAGCTGAAGACACTGCTGGAGCGCCTTCGATCGGCGAAACGTCAGAAGATTCGGCGCGAAACGAAGACGTAGAAAGCGATCCGAATTCCAGCGACAAGCCGCGGCCGCCTGCAAAGCTGGAGCGGCTCCAGAAGATTCTGGCCCAGGCGGGGGTCGCCAGCCGGCGTCGCGCGGAAGATCTGATTGAGCAGGGGCGCGTCCAGGTCAATGGCAAGGTTGTGACTGAGCTTGGCACCAAGGCCGACGGCGGCCGCGACCACATCCGCGTCGATGGCAAGCTGCTGCAAGGCTCGGAGCGGCTGCGGTACTTCGTGCTCAACAAGCCGAAGGGCTTTGTGACCACGGTGAAGGACCCCGAGGGTCGGCCTACGGTCATGCAGTTCTTTGAGAAGATGCGCGAACGTCTCTACCCAGTGGGCCGTCTCGATTACATGACCGAGGGTCTGCTCTTGGTGACCAACGACGGCGAGCTCGCCAACAAGCTCACCAAAGCCGCATCTGGAGTGGAGAAGACTTATCTGGTGAAGGTCAGCGGCCAGCCTACTGAGGCGGAGCTCGACCAGTTGCGCAGTGGTGTGGCGATTGAGAAGGGCAAGCCCGGCTCGGGCCAGGTCCGCACCGCTCCGGCGCGCATTCGCCAGGTGCGGCAGGGCGACAATCCCTGGTACGAAGTGGTGTTGATCGAAGGGCGCAATCGCGAACTCCGCAAAATGTTTGAAGAAATTGGGCATTTTGTCGAAAAGATTCGCCGCGTCGGGTATGGGCCTCTGGTGCTGGATCAGGAGCCGGGCAATCTGCGCGAGCTGGAGCCCGTGGAGTTGGATGAACTCCGCAAGGCTGCCGAGGGCAAGCTGCGCACACCGAAATCAAAGGATATTCGCCGCCGAAACACACTCGATAAGCAGTTGCCCACGCTCGCGCCAAAGCCCAGCCGTCCGCGGCCGGCTGCGTCTGTGTTTGATCGTCCTGCGGCCGCAGCACGGCCAGGGGAATTTCGGCCAAAATCTGGATCGGATAGACCGGAGCAGCCTGCGCGACCTGCCGGCGAGGGGTTCCGTTCAGGCGCTGGCAGGCCCGGTGTTGGACCGGTGCGGCCCGGTTCCGAAAAACTCGGGCCTCATAAATTCGGCGCACTAAAATCTGGTCCGGCCAAGTTTGGATCTTCGAGGTCCGCTCCGGACCGTCCGGCATGGAAAAAAGACGACCGCCCAACTCGACCGTCAGCGGGCTCTGCAACTGGTCCGGCGAGCGAGAGCCGCGGCGTGCCAGACCGCCGCAAGCCGGGGTTCGCTGGAAAGGGTCGGGCTGGTGTGGGAGGGCCTTTTGGAGCCAAGCCTGCGTGGAACAAGCCAGGCAAAAGTCAGCGCCCCGCGTACAAACGCCCTGCGCCTCCCAAACCCGAAGCTCCCGATGCCGAGGACTTCGCTCCGCCGAGGCCGCCACGCTTGCAGATTGATGCAATCGAACCCGATCGCCCTATCGCGGGAAGACCGAGTGCGAGCCGCCCTCCTTATCGCGATTCTGGCGCTGGTCGCCCGGTTGGCGGTCGCCCGGGTTCAGGCAGGGCAGGTACAGATCGGCCTCGTTCTGATCGATTTGAAAAACCCCAATTTGACCGGCCCAGTTTTGTCCGGGCGAGGTCCGACAGGGCGGGTGCAGATCGCCCGGCGGGCGGTGCGGACCGCACCGGTGCTGGCCCTTCGGGACGTGGTCGCCCACCTCGCGGGAAGGGCGGACTCGCACGGCCATTCACTTCGAGCACGGGCAAGCCTCGGGCAGGTGGAGCGAGGCCAAGCAGCAAACCTTCCAGTGGCAGATCGTTTGGCTCGGGAGGCTCGCAGTCTCGCCCCGCCTCGCGCCCATCTTCTGGCGGGGATTCTGGTCCACGGCCACTGGGGAAAACTTCCTGGAAGCCTAAGCCAAGTTTTGGTGGTGGAGGCAAGCCGGGAGCCGGAGGCCGGTCAAAGCCAGCGTTTGGTTCAAAGGCTGGTGGCTTTTCGAAGTCTGGCTACAAAGGCGAGCCTGGGGGAGCGGGTGGGAAGCGGATAGGCACGCGCCCCGGCGGCTCGAGGCCGGGGGGCAAGAGCAGTGCTGGACCTCTGCGAGGGAAGAAGCGCGGTTAGCTAATGGGCAGCGAATTGCGGCCCTAACCCGCGCTCCGCCAACGCGTGCTAAACTCGGCTTCCTAACCAGCACATGGCATCTTGCTGGCTTGAACACCTTGAGCGGTGGAGGGAGCCCGCATGGCGAACAAATTTGGCGCAGACATTCTGATCCAAGCGCCCGATCCCAATAGCGCCGCGTCGTTCTATGTCGAGCAACTCGGATTCGAGATCACCCACGAAGAGCCGAAGATGATCAGCCTGCACGGCAAGCACATCAACCTTTTCATCGAGCAGGGTCCCATTCTCGGACCCGTGCTTGAAGTTACGGTCGATAGCGTGGAAGCAGCGAAGCTGAGGCTTGAGGCCTCGGGATGCAGAGTGATTAAGGACGAGCCGGAATTCCCTCGATGCTATGTGAGAGACAACTATGGCTTGACATACAACCTCCGGAGCCGGGCAATGTGAACCATCATGATGCAACCTTATAGTTGCTTTTATGCATCTGGTTACATTAATATGCAACCTTGAGGTTGCGTGAGATGGAGAGCCAGATTGTAAAGCGCATTGAGCTGAATGCGCCGGTATCGCGAGTGTGGCGCGCGCTGACGGACTACCGCGAGTTTGGCGAATGGTTTCGCGTGAAGCTGGAGGGGCCGTTTGTACCGGGCCAGGAGGCACGCGGACAGATCACATGGCCTGGCTACGAGCATCTTACGTGGAAGGCTGTTGTCCAGAAGATGGAGCCTGAGCGCCTCTTCTCCTTCACATGGCACCCTTATGCTGTCGAGCCAAATGTCGACTACTCGAAGGAAACACCAACTTTAGTGGAATTCAGGCTGGAGGCGACTGCGAGCGGTACACTGCTGGTGCTCACAGAGTCCGGATTCAATGGCATTCCCAGCGACCGCCAGCTCGAGGCTTTCCGCATGAATGACGGTGGCTGGAAACAACAGATGAAGAACATCGAGACACATGTCACACAAGCATCGTAAGCGCATTCTTGCCAAACCGAAGGCCCGCGCGCGGGTGTTTGCCGCGCTGGGCGACAAAACACGCCTCGCACTGGTAGCAAAACTCTGCGGCGGAGAGCCCTGCTCCATCACCCAGCTGTCGGAGGAGTCGAAGCTGACGCGGCAGGCAGTTACGAAGCATTTAGGAGTTCTGGAGCGGGCAGGAATCGTCCGCAGCAGCCACACCGGTCGCGAGCGGCTGTTCGAATTCGACCCCGAACCGCTTGAAGAGATCAGGGTGTATCTCGATTCCGTCTCGAAGCAGTGGGACCGGACGCTCGCGCGGCTGAAGTCCTTCCTCGAGAAGTGAGCGCGGGTACCTCGGATTCTGTTACAGAACACACCCTTGGAGCATCTGAATGGGTATGAGCATTGAAAAGGCGACATTTGGAGCAGGATGCTTCTGGGGTGTGGAGGCGGCGTTTGCGGCCATCACCGGCGTAACAGGCACCGCAGTCGGCTATGAGGGCGGCGCAACGGAGCGGCCCAGCTACAAGGACGTGTGCACCGACAGCACGGGGCACGCGGAAGTGGTGGAGCTGGATTTCGATCCCTCCCAGGTCACGTACGATCAATTACTTACGAAATTCTTTGAACTCCACGACCCAACGACGCTAAATCGGCAAGGGCCGGACTGGGGCACGCAGTACCGTTCGGCAGTTTTCTATCACTCTCCGGAACAACAAGCAAAAGCGCAGGCGAAGATTGAGCAGCTTACAGCTGAGGGTCTTTACCTTCCCAAGCGGATTGTGACGAAGGTCGAGCCTGCCCAGACCTTCTGGCGCGCGGAAGAATATCACCAGAAGTATCTGGAAAAACGCGGGCAGGCGAGCTGCCATATTTGAGGCAGGGTTTAGAGTTCACAGGTCAGGGTCCAGATGACTCGCTACTCTTTGCCTTGACCGAGGCGCCAGGCTTTGATGAACTTCCAGTGGATGTAGACGGAGTGATTCGAGTGGAGAATTAATCCTTCGCGGCCGTCCAGGAATCCCAACCGGAAAAAGTAGTTGTAAATAAAGGTCGCAGCCGGGTTCAGCACCGTGTTCCAGATGAATGCAGGGAGCGATTTGCTGGCGCGACCCCGCTGGTGGAGCAACTCGGCGATCTCTGAGCTATAGCGGTTCATGTGCTCGAGATAAATGCCCATGGTCGGATAGGCGTAGTGGAGCATGTCGTATTTCAGCTTGCCGCGCGGGCCGGCAAATTCCGGAGTGCTGTGTGGGCCCACACCTTCGCTGAGCCTAGCCGCGCCGCGCCGGAAGAGGCGCAGTTTGTGATCTGGATAGAAGCCACCGTGGCGAATCCAGCGTCCGAAATATAGGTTCAGCCGGGGTATCCAATAAGCAGCGAACTTAGGTTCTCCAGCAAGCAGATCGCGAATTTCGGTTTGCAACTCAGTCGTAAGCACCTCGTCCGCGTCGAGAAGCAGAGTCCAATCGCTCGTGCAGAGATCGAGGGCAATGTTCTTTTGCTCACCGTGTCCTCCGAAGGCATGATAGATAGTCTTGGCGCCGAAGGATTGGGCAATTTCTATCGTGCGGTCTTTCGAGCCTGAATCGACCAGTACTATCTCGTCGGCCCATCGCACGCTTTCGAGAGTGCGAGGCAGGTTTGCCTCCTCGTTCATTGCGATCATGGCGACAGACAACGTCTTGCGGGGCAACGGCATTTGAGGAAGGATAAATCAGTGGGGTCTGAGGAAGAATCAAACCCGCAGGCCTGCGTTGCCGACCAACTACCCGTTCTTCGCGTGCAACCGGCAATTATGGATTGGGGCTTCTATTTCAAACCAGCCGGAAACGGTTTGACGTTGCGGCCGAACATCCAGGAGCGCGACAAGATACGATGACCCGAGTTGCAAGACTGAATGGAGGGCAAGTCTCGATGAAGGTGCTGGTATTTGGTGCCACGGGAATGGTGGGACAGGGAGTGCTGCGTGAGTGCCTGCTCACTCCGGATGTGGACCAGGTGGTGACCCTCGGCCGCACTGCGACCGAGCTGCGAAACTCGAAGCTACAGGAAATTGTGCACCAGGACATGATGGACTACTCCGGGATGGAGGAGAGCCTGATTGGGGTCGATGCGTGCTTCTTCTGCCTGGGGGTTGCTTCGTCTGAGATGAAGGAGGCGGATTACGAGCGCGTAACGTACGGATTCACAATGGCAGCGGCAGAGATACTGAGCCGGGTGAATCCGGGGATGAGGTTTATTTATGTTTCCGGCTCGGGCACCGACAGTTCAGAAAAGGGGCGGAGGATGTGGGCGCATGTGAAGGGGCGCACGGAGAATGCGCTACTGCGCCTGCCGCTCCAGACGTACATGTTTCGCCCAGGATTTATCGAACCACTGGATGGAATTGAATCCAAGACACCTATTTATCGCAAGTTTTATAAGGTGAGCAAACCGCTGTTTCCGCTGCTGCGGCGAGCTCTGCCGAACCAGGTGTTGTCGACGCGACAGATTGGGCTGGCGATGCTGAACTTGGCGCGGCGGGGGTATGCAAAGCGGGTGCTGGAAACGAGGAACATTCGGGAGGCGGCTAGCGGTTGAAAATGCATTCGGGTGCTCTTCAGGAGGCACCATCCTCCGGGCATGAGATGGAAGAGCTCTTTCGGGATTGATGGTGGCTGGAGGCAGGATGAAGTGCGGCTACAGGACTATGGACGCTGGATGGATGAGATAAGACCTATGTAAAGATAGGGTATCGACGCAGGCGCCGTACGTCATGGTACATTGAGATTCCGCAGAGGGTGGGTTTAATGTCGGCAGGGGTTCATCTTCCCGGAAATGACGAGACGATTGATTTACAGCAGCAGGTGGCGAGATTGCAGGCGCTGCTCGAGGCCTCGCGACAGGTGCATTCCACCATTCGCGAAGAGGCGGTGCTGGGGTCGGTACTGCGCATTGTAGTGCGCGAGTTGGAGATGGCAGGCGCGGCGTTTCCTGGTTCAGGGCTCAGCTACGGGGAGGTCCAGGAGCAGCCAGCCGAGGGTGAAGGCGGCACGCCGCTGCCTATTTACTTGCTACAGGATCGCGAAGGCAAACGGATGGCAGAGCTTGTGGTGGCTCCGCCGGATGGCCGCGAGCTGACAATTTACGAGGCGGACTTTATTGAGGGTCTGGCGCTACAGGCGGCCGTGGCGCTTGAAAATGCCCGCAACCATGAGCGCAACCTGCAGTGGGCGCGCGTGCAGCAGGACCTCGACGCTGCCCGCAACATTCAGCGGTCGCTATTGCCCCAGACGCTGCCGAAGATCTCAGGTTACTCCCTGGCATTCCGATCGGTTACCTGCTACGAAGTCGGCGGCGACTACATTGACATCGTTGAACAGCCGGACGGCAGTCTGCTGATTGTGGTAGCGGACGTGGCAGGCAAGGGACTGGCTTCGGCCATGATGTCTACGAGTTTCAGGGCCGCTTTCCGTGCCATGGCTATCGCCGGTTTGCCGCTGGATGAACTGGCCACGCGGATGAATGAACATCACTGGACCGAGGGCGAAGAAGCTCGCCGACGTTATGTCACCGCCATTTTTCTGCGCTTGTACCCTGACACGGGCAAGATGGAAGTGGTGAATGCGGGTCATAATCCAGGATTTTTGGTTGAAGCTGATGGAATAACGCGCCAATTCGAGGCTGCCGGCACGCCGCTCGGCCTGTTGCCGGGCATGAGGTATTCCAGCGAGGAATGCACCTTTTCTCCGGGAGACCGCCTCCTGTTCTATACCGACGGGCTGACAGAAGTGTTCCGCGGAGACGAAGAGTTTGGCCCGGAACGACTTATGGAACAATTTTCGAAGTGCCCAGGGGAGCAAGCCGATGTTATTCTCGATTCATTGTGGTCAGCAATTGAGGATTTTGCAGAAGGCGGCCCGCAGGGGGACGACATGTCTGCACTAGCGCTGTGCAGGGGTGTGGAAGTTATGGAGATGCCCGCATGAGCAAGGTGAAATCCACCAGTTTTGTCGGCAGGGGTCGACGCACTTGAAGTGAAGGTAATCGATGATGGCAAGGGGTTGAAGGCGGTTCCACCCAAACCGGACATCGACAAGAAGATTCATGGCGAGGAAGATCCCCGAGGAATGGGCATGTTTCTGATCCAGGCCCTTGTGGATGAGGCCGAATGGGTCAAGGGTTCCAACGGCAAGAGCAGCTATGTCAGGTTGGTCATTCGCCTGGATACGGTAGCGGAATAACACAGAGAACACGGAGAAACGAGATCGTGCAGAGCGAAACCAAAGCGCGCGTTGACCAGTTGACTTCCCCGGCCGGCCATCCGGTAACTGCCCTCCGCTTTGAGGGCGACATCGCCAGTACGTCGAAAGACGCGGTTCTCGGCAGCTACCAGGCGCTTCCCAAGGAGAAGGCCAAGCTGGTGCTTCTGGACTTTACAAAGGTGGACTACATCAACTCGAGCGGGATTGCGCTCGTAATCCAAATGCTGATTGAGGCTGCGAACTCCGGCCAGAAGGTGTATGCCTTCGGGTTGTCGCCGCACTTTACAAAGGTGTTCACGATGGTGGGCATCACGAAGTATGCAGGACTCTTCCCGAGCCAGGCGGATGCGTTGGCGGCTTTGTAAAACAGCGCCGTTTTAGCGAGCCGAGTGAACCCGTGAGGTCCTCCGCGGGTTCAGCCATAATTCAAATATCTTAGCTTCTGCAAGATTGCGCGGGTGCGTTTCAGTGGAATTCCCCGAGTAGAATTGCCCCTATGAACTTAGAGGCGATTCAGGCGGCGGTGCGTGAGGCTAGATTCGATGGCTGGCTTTTCTACGATCATCATCATCGCGATCCTATCGGCGGGCGGATTCTTGGGCTCGATGAGAAGGCGCACATCACGCGGCGCTGGTACTACTATGTGCCGGCTGTCGGTGAACCGCGCAGGCTGGTGCATCGCATTGAGCAGGGGCGGCTGGACTCGCTGCCGGGGACGAAGGGGCTCTACTCCAGTTGGCAGGAGTTGGCGGCGGGGCTTGAAGCGATGTTGCACGATGCGCAGCGGATCGCCATGCAGTATTCGCCCAACAACGCGATCATGTACGTGTCGATGGTGGATGCGGGGACGGTGGAGTTTTTGCGCGGGATCGGTAAGCAGATTGTGAGCTCCGCCGACCTTGTGAGTCAGTTCGAGGCGGTGCTGAGCGAAGAGCAGATGGTGAGCCACAGCGCCGCGCAGCAGGCCATTGACAGGATTCTCGCTGAGGGTTGGAAAGAGATGGGCCGGCGGC
>WNGL01007026.1_pt1 | contig 13944 bp, 15 predicted proteins | sample 5400591 | NCBI WGS metagenome assembly WNGL01 (sample SAMN13153377, study PRJNA577476) | soil metagenome | isolation source: 80 cm soil or saprolite under Garry oak tree replicate 1 | place: USA:California | collected 2016-06-15
TGGCCGCGGAATCCAAACAGTCTTCCGATATCCGCAAATTCGAAGAGATCGGCACCCACTCAGCCGCGCCAAAGCTCGCCGTCGGCGAAGCGCTTCTCTTTCACAACGGCATCGGCGGCAAACGCAAGGAAGCGCGGTTACGTTACCTGTCCCGTTACTGGATGAACCGGCTCAAAGACGTGCCCAAAATTCGGTTTAACACTTCGTTCGATCCCAACCAATCGTGCGCAATAGGAAACGTTCACATCGACAGCACTGATCCGAACGCTGTAACGAAATATTTGTTCGACAAACACCACATCTTCACCGTGGCGATCATGCACGAAGAATTCCAGGGTATTCGCATCACGCCCAACGTTTACACCACGCTCAACGAGCTCGATCGCTTCTGCGAGCAGATGGAACTGATCGCGCGCAAAGGCCTGCCGGCATAGCCTGGCGTTTTAGCCAATGAGCGCTGACAAGCACCGTCCGAGAGAGTATACTTGAGCCGTGAGCGCATCCGAAATCATCAAGGAACTGCCAAAGCTTAGTGAGGCAGAGCGCCGGGCGATACTCGACAAGTTGCGCGAACTCGCTCAACAAGATGATGAGCGCTGGGACCAGCTAATTAGCGATCCTCAGCCGCGCCCGAAACTGGAGGCTTTCCTGCGCGATTCCGCGGCTGAAGGCGAATCGCCTCTTGATCCCAGCCGTTTGTGAAGTCATTCACACGCCCGAGCTTCTGGCGTGCTTACGATCGGCTCGATGATAGAACGCGCGAAGCGGCACGCAAAAGCGTATCGGCTTTTCGAGAGTAATCCGGATCATCCCTCACTCCACTTTAAGAAGCTCGGCGGTTACGATCGGGTCTGGTCGGTGCGTATCAGCAACCGATACCGTGCGGTCGGCGAACGCCGTGGCGACACGATTTCCTGGGCATGGATCGGTACGCATAACGAGTTCGACAAGCTTTTTGGATGAATGTTGATCGAACATCAAACATGGCCGCGTCTGCGGCCTTTAATTCTTCCTTCATCCTTTTTGCCGCTTCTTCCTTCATCCTTTGGAAACTCTCCTCACTCCCGGCATCGCGAACCCGATCGCTTTGAGTTCCGCGGTGAGCGTCTTTGTCTGCTCGGGTGTGAGTTCCACTAGCGGCGGCCGCACCGTGCGCCATGCCGGATCATCCGCGTAAATCGCAATGGCCTGTTTCAATGCCGCGATCATCGACGGAAACTTTCTGCTACTAAACACCTCACGCACCACATTTAATTTTAATTGTTGTTGATCCGCGTCATCCGCGGTGTCCCACTGACTGTAGAGCTTGTAAATCGCAGCCGGATTAACGTTCGCGGTCGCGGAAATGGTGCCGACGCCGCCGTTTCGCATATTGGCGAGGAGAAAGGATTCGCTCCCGACGAATACGTCGAAAGTGCGAGCCGCACGGGCAGTTGAAGCCGGACCGGCGGATCGGGCGGCAAACGCGTCGAGAAAAGTCTTGGTATTATTCCAATCTCCCGAGCTGTCTTTCATCCCGGCGATTGCATTCGGATAGGCCGCAAGGAGGCGTTCGACCAATCCCGTGGTGATGCCAACCACCGCGACCGGCGGAATATGGTAGAGATAAATTTTCAGTCGCGCATCAGCGACGCGCTGCACAACTTCGCTGAAATAGCGGTAGAGCCCTTCTTCGCTCACATCCTTGTAATAGAAAGGCGGCAACATCAGCACGCCTGCGCACCCGTTTCCGATGGCCTGTTTGGTGAGCTTGACGGTTTCCATGATCGAGCAGCAACCGGTGCCTGGCATCATGCGCGCCGGATCGACCCCGGCCGCGACCAGCTCGTCGAGCAGCATGGCGCGTTCTTCCATCGACAGCGAGTTCGCCTCGCTGTTCGTGCCGAAGACGGCAAGTCCGCAGTTCTGTGACAGCAGCCACTTACAATGCGCGATGAACCGTTGGCGATCAGGCGCAAGATCGGCCTTGAACGGGGTAACGACCGGCGCCAGCACGCCCCGTATACGCGCGATTGCAATCATGACTTCTCGTTTAAAGGTAGATGGTGATGCGGTAATACTTTGCCGTCTATCAACAATGAACTCTCAACCATCAACTTTTCTCTCTTCACCGAGCTGAATTTCTGCTACCTTGCGCGCTTTATTCTGACATTTTGGAGAAGCAATGAAGAACACGTCTGGAAAGGCCAAGCGCTGTCGACAAAAAGGCAATCCTCAAATGTTGGATGGAATTAAACTAGCCCGTGAGCGTTGAAAAAACTCTTGAGAAGCTTCTTCGCGGCGCGTCCGACGCTAACTTTCGCTTCGACGAAATCTGCGATCTATTGCAGGCGAAAAGCTTTCGAATGCGCGTTTCCGGCAGCCATCATATCTTCACAAAGTCTGGAGTTGTGGAACGCATCAATTTGCAGCGCGAGGGATCTAAGGCTAAGCCGTATCAAGTAAAACAAGTGCGAAAAATCCTGGCTAAGTATAAACTTCTTTGAATCATGGAAAATGCTCGTTACGAAATGATCGTCTGGTGGAGCGACGAAGATAACGCCTTCGTCGTCGATGTTCCGGAGCTTCCCGGTTGCATGGCTCATGGGAACACCCGCGCCGAAGCGATCGCCAATGCCGAGGAAGCCGTCGCTTTCTGGCTCAAAACAGCGAAGGAAGACGGCGCACCGATCCCCGAACCAAAAGGCCGACTCGTGGTCGCCTAAGGGTTGCTGCAGACGCCGAGTGCCGGACTGCTTGCCACGCCGAAGCGCAGCATAGACTGAAGTTTGCCGAATGGGCCAGCTGCGAGATGTCGTCCCGCGAAGGCGGATCAACTCTCAACTCCGTAAAGGGAGCGTGGCTCCAACGGAGCTTTACGCTCTCAACTCTCAACTATCTACTTCCCCAAATCCGGCTTCTCGCCAGAGGAATTCTTCAATAATCTTTCTGCCCATGCCGAAGAAATCCAAATCACCCGTCGCAGTCGAGCAGATTGACGGAATGATCCACACGATCCGTGGCATGCGCATAATGCTGGATCGCGACCTGGCAAAAATCTATGGCGTTCCCACGTTTCGCTTCAACGAAGCGATCAAACGCAATCGCGATCGTTTTCCGCCGGACTTCATGTTCCAGCTTACGCGCGAGGAGTTCGATTCCTTGACGTCGCAAAATGCGATGTCAAAAACCGGTCGCGGGGCCGGCGCACTCTCCCCTACGCGTTTACTGAGCACGGCGCACTTCAGGTTGCAAATTGTTCGCATCTTTGTGCGTCGGAAACGCGTTGACTACAATCCCACCGCTTCGCTATACTGATCGTTATGACTACGAAATTTGTTGCCCTCATTTCTTTAATCGCCTTTGGCAGCCTTTGCGTTGTGCAAGGTCAATCCCCCAGCCCAGGCGAGTCGCCAGCGGCATCGCCCTCACCGGCTGAGAAAGCCGCATCGCCTTCACCCGCTGAGTCACCAGCGGCTTCGCCTAAAGCAAAACCCACTCCCAAGAAAGCGAAGGCTGAGAGGAAAGCGCGTCCGGCCGTAAGCCCATCGCCTGCAGGGCGCGTGACCGAGGAAGCGACCAACCCACCCGCAGCCGGCGGAGGCCATGGCCAGGTGTGGGTCAACACCGAGACAGGGGTTTACCACAGGGAAGGCTCGCGTTTTTACGGCACGACGAGGAAGGGCAAATACATGACCGAGCAGGACGCAACCCAGGCTGGATATAAGCCCGCGCCCACGAGACGATAGGAAGACAACGGGTAAGTAAACAGCCCCTGCGATCTGGCACATCAGTCGGGGGTCGGCTCGCGCCGTTCGAACGAGAACGGCTTCAACGGCTCGTGCGCCGAATACGCGGCATAACCTTTGGTTGTAAACATGTAATCGACCCCTTGCTTGTACTCGGTCTTTCGTTTGCGATACACTGAACGCAGCGGCGGGAGAATGACCAATCGAAAAATAAACCCAGCCGCTTCGGCGGCTTCTCATTTTTCCGTTACTCACAGAGCTAGATCTCTGCTATTCTCCGCGCTTCATGTCGTCACCGGAAGAGCTCGCGCGAGAGAAGATTGACAAACTGCTGACCGATTGCGGCTGGACAATTCAAAATCGCAGCACAATCAACTTTTCGGTAGCACGCGGCGTCGCCATTCGCGAAGCACTCCTAAAGGGTGGAGATGAAGTTGATTATCTTCTCTTCGTCGAGGGAAAAGCGATCGGAACTGTCGAAGCAAAACCTGAAGGACACACACTCACTGGCGTCGAGGAGCAATCAGGCAAGTACGGCAAAGGCTTGCTCGACATCTATCCGAAATGGCGAGATCCGCTGCCGTTCGCGTACGAAAGCACCGGAGTCGAAACGCAATTCACGAATCAACTCGATCCCTCGCCGAAAAGCCGCAACGTCTTCGCCTTCCACAAGCCAGAAACGCTGCTTGAGTGGCTCGAACCTGACCACCAGCTAAACACCCGCCTCGCCAACCTTCTGACCACAGATCAGATGCCGAAGAATAATCTCTGGTCCGCGCAGATCGAAGCCATTTGCAACCTCGAGAAATCCCTCGTCGCCAACAAACGCCGCGCCCTCATCCAGATGGCTACTGGCAGCGGCAAGACCTACACCGCCGTCAACTTCGTTTACCGCCTCATCAAGCTCGCTGGCGCGCGCCGCGTCCTCTTCCTCGTCGACCGCGGCAACCTCGGCGACCAGACCCTAAAAGAATTCCAGCAGTTCGTCACGCCCGACGACGGTCGCAAGTTCACCGAGCTTTACAACGTCCAGCACCTGCAATCCGCGCAGCTCGACCGCGTCAGCCGCGTCTGCATCTCCACCATCCAGCGCCTTTACTCCATGCTGCGCGGCGAAGAGATCGACCCTGAGATCGACGAACGCTCCGGCTACGAGCTCCGCGAGTCGCTTTGGAAACAGCCGTCACCGGTCGTTTACAACCCGAACGTCCCGATCGAGACCTTCGACTTCATCATCACCGATGAATGCCACCGCTCCATCTACAATCTCTGGCGCCAGGTGCTCGAATACTTCGACGCCTATCTCATCGGGCTCACCGCCACGCCTTCGAAGCAGACCATCGGCTTCTTTAATAAGAACCTCGTCATGGAATACGGGCACGAGCATGCCGTCACCGACAACGTGAACGTTCCCTACGACGTTTACAAGATCGACACGGAGATCACTGCCGCGGGCAGTCGCGTCGATAAAGGTTTCTATGTCGATAAACGCGACCGCCTCACGCGCAAAGTCCGGTGGGAACAGCTCGATGAAGACCTCGCCTATGCACCTAACGAGCTTGACCGCGCCGTCGTTGCGCCCGATCAAATCCGCACCGTCATCCGCACGTTTCGCGACCGACTCTTCACAGACATTTTCCCCGGTCGCACGGTAGTTCCGAAGACACTCATCTTTGCAAAGGATGATTCACACGCCGACGACATCGTGAAGATCGCACGCGAGGAGTTTGATAAAGGAAACGACTTCTGCCAGAAGATCACGTATCGCACGACCGGCGCGTCGCCGAAGGAATTGATTCAGCGATTTCGCAATAGTCCGAACCCACGAATTGCCGTCACTGTCGACATGATCGCCACCGGCACCGACATCAAACCGCTCGAGATTGTGATGTTTATGCGCTCGGTGAAATCACGCAGCTTCTTCGAGCAGATGAAAGGCCGCGGGGTTCGCGTCATCTCCGACACCGACTTCCAATCCGTCACACCCGACGCGAAAACTAAGACTCACTTTGTCATCGTCGATGCCGTCGGCGTCTGTGAGCGCGACAAAACCGACTCACGCCCGCTCGAACAAAAGCCAAGCGTTCCACTTGAGAAACTGTTCGAGCACATCGCTATCGGCGCGCGCGAACCCGAGTTACTCTCATCGTTAGCTGGCCGACTCATCCGCTTGGAGAAGCGAATCGAACCAGACGTTCGCGCCGAAGTCGAAAAACTCTCCGGCGGCAAGACGCTTTCGAACATCGCCCGCGACCTTCTCGACGCGATCGATCCCGACAAGATAGAAGCTGAAGCTGGTAGGGACGCACCGCCGGGGCGTCCGCTCGAAAAGTCCAATCTGCAATCCGCGTCCGAGAAACTCGCGAAGGAAGCAGCGAAAGTGGTCGCGACCAACCCCGATCTTCGAAACAAAATCCTCGCGATCCAACGCGCTGCCGATCAAACCATCGACAACGTCTCGCAAGACAAACTCCTTTTCGCCGGCGCTGATGCGAAAACAAGCGAAGCCGCGCGCGACACAATCCGCTCGTTCCGCGATTACATCGAGCAACACAAAGCCGAGATTGAAGCGCTCCAGATTCTTTATAGCCGCCCATTCCGCAAACGACTGACTGAAGAATCGCTCCGCGAGTTGGAAGGAAAACTAAAACCAGAATTCGGCCCCCAGCCCGTTCCAACAATTTGGTCCGCCTTCGAAAAAGGTGGTAGGGCGCGACCGCCGGGCGGGCCGAAAAACAAGTCTCAAACAAGAAGATTTACGGACTTAGTCTCGTTAGTCCGCACCGCCATCGAACCCGCAACTCCGCTCGAACCCTTCGAAGAACATGTCCGCCAACGCTTCGCGTCATGGCTCCAAGAAAAAGATGCCTTGGTCACTCAACCATCAACTCTCAATCCTCAACCAGCGCGCCCCGGCGCGCTTGCCTTTACTTCCGACCAACTCGCTTGGCTTGAAAAGATGCGCGACTACATCAGCGCCAGCGGCAGCGTCGATCGCGAACATCTCGAAGCCGACAACGTTCTCGGTCCTATCTACAAGGCTTTCGGCGAGAGACTTTGGCCGTTAATGGAAGAGCTTAACTTAACTCTCGCCGCATGAAGATTCAGGAAGTCATCGTCATGTTGAATCAGATGGAAAGGGATGGCGTGATCAAGCGTTACGCCGTCGGCGGAGCAGTCGGAGCGACCTTTTACTTAGAGCCGGTCAGTACTCTCGACGTTGATGTGTTCATTGCTTTCAAACCGCAGCAAGAAAGCATCATTGTTTCTCCCTCTCCGATATTCGACTACCTCAAGGGGTTCGGCTGCAAGATGGAAGGCGAGTACATCGTCATCAGTGGCTGGCCCGTTCAGTTCTTGCCCGCAACCGGGCCTCTTCTCGAAGACGCACTGGATAACGCTGTCCAAGTCGATGTTGAAGGAGTACCTGCACGAGTCTTGCCTGCCGAATACCTCGCAGCTGTCGCACTTCAAACTGGACGCGCCAAAGATAAGGCGCGAGTCCTTCAGTTCGTTGAAGCTGACGCAATCGATCACGCTCGATTTGAAACAATCATCGCGAAGCACGGATTGACCACACAATGGGAGAGATTTCAGCAACAATTCCTCAGTCCATGAGCTTCGACCTTGAGGAAACGCTTAGAAGCAAACAGGCGCTTCGCCAGCGGCTCACTACGCTTCCAATCGTTGAGAAGCTGCGATTGCTAGATGAACTACGACAACGAGCGGTAGCGATTCGCGGCGCAGGCACGCATGCAGGCAATTTAGTTCGAGAAGTACCCACTACTTACAACCCGAAAGAGCGGAACCGATAAAAGCTTTCATCATGCATGTCGGTCACAGGAACAAAATCGACATCGATTACACAATCAAACGTAGGCGTACGACATGGGAGGTTCTTGAGCAGCTGCCCGATGATGCGTCAGAACGGGAATTTTTCGAGTCGAACAGCGTTCTGTACCGCGCATTTCCAAGTGGCACGTTTCACTGTTGGGGCGTGCCACCAAAAGCGTGGCCCAGCTTTGAGGAAACGGAGACTGGGGACTTAGTGCTGTTTGCGCCGTGGATTGGGATTCACGATGGCGGCATCTATTACCTCGCAGTAGTCAAGGCAATTTGCCCGGTCGAGGCCTGGTACGCCACGAAGATCCTATGGCCAGAAACACCGCAACGCAGGCCTTTCCCGCTACTGTTTTTCTTCGACGCTGAGTCAGGTTATCGGGATTGGTACGACTTCCTCAACGATATGGACATAGGTCATCGCTGGAATCCTAGGGGATGGTACAAACAGATCACTTCAAGTCGATTCGAGAAATTCGGCGGAGTTGCCGGCTATCTCGATTTCATCAGGCACGAAGGGAACTTTAAGCGCGTGGATACATGATCGCACAGACCACTCCACGCGCGTACCAAACCAAAGCCGTCGTGCAGACAGTAACCTCAAAGCTGACGACGCTCGCAGACCTAATATTGCCAGATGGCGTGTTCATCGACGGCGATTGGGTTGAAACCAAGGACCAAGACCCAAACGGCGACGTACGGCTCATTCAATTGGCAGATCTGGGCGATGGCATCTATCGCAATAGGTCGGCGAGGTTTCTAGCCAGCAAAAAAGCAAAAGAATTAGGCTGCACATTCCTCAAAGCGGGCGATCTCCTCATTGCTCGTATGCCCGATCCGTTGGGCAGAGCCTGCATATTTCCGGGGGACAGCAAGCCGAGCGTTACGGTGGTCGACGTCTGCATCGTTAGGACGGGAGAAGGCGGAACAGATCACCGGTGGCTCATGCATCGAATTAATTCTGCCGAGTTACGCGCCACAATCGCCGGGCTTCAGAGCGGGTCCACTCGCAAGCGCATCTCTCGCAGCAATCTTGCTCGGATCAGATTTTCCGTGCCGCCAATTGATGAACAACATGGCATCGTGGCGGAGATTGAGAAGCAGTCCACGCGATTGGATGCAGGCGTTGCGTCGTTGAAGCGCGTGCAGCTTGCGCTGAAACGCTACCGCGCGAGCGTGCTTAAAGCCGCTTGCGAAGGCCGCCTTGTTCCGACCGAAGCCGAACTCGCTCGGAAAGAAAATCGCGGCTACGAATCCGCCGACGTTGTTCTTCGACGCATTCTCAAAGAGCGGCGTGAAAAATGGAATGGCAAAGGCAAATACCAAGATCCGCTCTCGGCGAACGTTGTCGATCTTTCATCTCTTCCCGAAGGCTGGACATGGTGCATGTCAGACGCGGTTTTCTTTTTCATCACGAGCGGCTCGCGAGGTTGGGCGAAGTATTATTCTGAAGCCGGACCGATTTTCCTGCGAATCGGCAACCTTAACCACGAGGACATCCGTCTGGATCTCACTAATCTTCAGCATGTCACACCGCCCGGAGGAGCGGAAGGAACGCGAACCGCCGTTGAGCGTAACGATATCCTCGTGTCTATCACGGCTGACGTTGGAATGGTTGCGCTAGTTCTCGCTACAAGAACTCATCGAAGAAGCTTACGGAAACACGAAAACGGCCTTCGACTGCGCGTATTCATTCCAACAGGATGGCGAGAATTATCACCTCATCAATTACTTCAGCGCTAATCACAAAAAGGAAGGGGTTCCTGATATCCTGTTAGGCGCTGAGTTTCTCAGTTTTGTGAAGGGAAATGATCCGATCTTAATCAACACCGCTATGACATCGCGCGAACTCCCATTGGAGGTGTCGAATCTATCAAAGGAAGGTAAAGAAGCGATCGAAGGCGCCGTTTATTTCGGTGTTGTCGATAATGATGTCGTACTCACACAATCGATGTCTCTTCGCGTTGCAGCACTAGAAAAATACCTAAACTGGCTCATAACGAAGAAAGGCACTCTTTGGACTAAGGATAACTATGTTGGTTTGATTGATCCGGGTCTTTCACGCCAAAGGCGACGGAAAGCGGGTGATGAAGCGCGTGAGATTACAATCCTCGCTCCAGTGCAGTTTCGGCCGGTTAAGCCGGAAGCTAAAACAAAAGACTACAGGGTAAAAGCCTCTGGTGTCGGAATCGATGCAATAAAGGCGTTATTCGCGGGTTTACCGGAACACGAAAAATTCGTCGATGAGTTCAAGGTTGAGGATTTCGAGATGTCGCGGTCTCTTGAAATCGAACTCCATCTACGCTGGACAGGAAGGAGGGACGATCCAAAGCCGTACGATTTAATGGAGCAAGTTACCCGGCAATTCAGGCATGTCACCGATGAGTTCGATTACAGCGTCGAGACGGAAGACGGAACGAGAATAACAAGAGACCAGATTAAACGCTCGCTACCTCACTCGGTTTCCTGGGACGGCGCTCGTCCGATCTTTGATGATTTGTTCCCCAAGATGCTTCAGTGGCTGGGTCAGATCCGAAAATAAGTTGTAGCAGCCTTACCATATGCGACTGAAACAAATCATCTTCGCAACCGGCACAATCCTTTTGTGCATTGCGCTTTTGGTTTTGTTGGCGCGATTTATCCCACCTAACACCGCTGGGATCATAATTGCTGCAATGAGCGGATTCTCTGCTCTAAGCACCGCATTCGGCTTTCAAATCCTATCTTTGCGAAGAGAGGTTAGGCGCACCGAAGGCTTAGACGAAGAGCGCCGAATGTTGCTGAGGAGACGTCTGGATCGCTCGTTGAGAACTCTCTTTCTTCGTTGGTCGCTTAGCTTTGCCTGTGGCATTTTCGGGGCGGCCTGCGGGCTTGTGATCCGCGAGGCAAAGCAAGCGGAGGGGATCTGGACATTAATCACCGCCGGGCTCTTATTGTGCGTTGGCTCGATCTTCTTCTTATTCTTAATGGTATTGGAGTACCGATCGCTACTCCATTTTGCAACGGAGCTCGAAGACCGCGCTGACCAGGTCAAAGAAAGGCGGCGCTGGGCGGAACGAATGGGAAAAATAGCGAAAGGATGAGTCATTCAAATCAAATCGTCCAAAAACTGTGGAACTACTGCAACATCCTGCGCGACGACGGGCTGTCGTACGGCGATTATCTTGAGCAACTCACATTCTTGCTCTTTCTCAAGATGGCCGATGAGCAGAGCCGTCCGCCATTCAGCAAAAAGTCGCCGATCCCACCAGAGTATTCCTGGCCCGAGCTGTTGAAGCGTGACGGCGATAAACTTGAAATTCATTATCGCCACATACTCGAAGCGCTCGGCAAAGAGCCCGGACTTATCGGTGTCATTTTTCGAAAGGCGCAAAACAAAATCCAGGACCCGGCGAAGCTGCGCCGTCTCATAGCTGACCTGATCGACAAGGAAGAATGGTCGTCGCTCGATACCGACGTGAAAGGCGACGCTTACGAAGGGCTCCTGCAAAAGAACGCCGAGGACGTGAAAGGCGGTGCCGGCCAATACTTCACTCCGCGTCCGCTCATCCGCGCAATCGTCGATGCCATACAGCCGATACCTAACGAGACCATCTGCGATCCGGCGTGCGGCACTGGCGGTTTCCTGCTTATCGCGCATGACTTCATTCGCAATCACAACAAACTCGATAAGAAGCAGCTCACGTTTCTGAACACCGAACAGCTTCGCGGCGTCGAGTTGGTCGACAGTGTTGCCCGGCTCTGCTGCATGAACCTTGTGCTTCATGGCATCGGCAGCGATGCCACACACGTGCCAGTGATGGTTAAAGACGCGCTCGCCGGGAAACACGGCGAATACGAAATGGTGCTAACCAATCCGCCGTTTGGAAAGAAGAGCAGCGTGACGATCGTCAACGAAGCCGGCGACGAAGAAAAACAATCGCTCGTTGTGCACCGTGACGATTTCTGGGCGAGCACAAGCAACAAACAACTCAACTTTCTTCAGCACGTCTTTACCATCCTGAAGCAGCACGGCCGCGCCGCGATCGTCGTTCCCGATAACGTGCTCTTCGAAGGCGGCGCTGGTGAGACGGTCCGCCGCGAACTACTCAAACAAACCGACGTTCACACCTTGCTGCGCTTGCCGACCGGCATCTTCTACGCACAAGGGGTCAAGGCCAACCTCCTCTTCTTCGATCGCAAACCGGCTGCTGAGAAACCATGGACGACCAAGGTGTGGATTTACGATCTCCGCACCAACAAACATTTCACGCTCAAAGAAAACACACTTAAACGCACCGACCTAGACGATTTCGTCACCTGCTACAATCCAAAGAATCGCCACGAGCGAAAACCAGCAGACCGCTTTCGGTCCTTCACGTACGAAGAGTTAACCAAACGCGACAAACTCAACCTCGACATCTTCTGGCTTAAAGACGAATCGCTCGAAGACAGCGCCAATCTTCCCGATCCCGACATCATAGCGCAGGAAATTGTGGAAGATTTAGAAGCCGCACTCTCGCAATTCGCGACAATCGCAGCTGATTTGAAGAAGTGACGCTATGGCTCTGCTCGGAGAAAGCCTCGTCGAAGAATGGTTGAATCGTGAAGGATTCTTCACTATCCGCGGCGTGAAGCACGGAGTTGGAGAAATGGATTTGCTAGCTGTGCAGCCACAAAAGAATGGTGAAGTCATTGGGTGGCATGTTGAAGTGCAAATCAGCTTTCGTCCCATAGGCTTCATTGGAAAACTTGGAAAGGATTCCGGCTCTACCGCCTCCTCGGCCCGGAAAAGAACTCCTGAAGAGGTTGAAACTTGTGCAAGGCGCTGGGTGGAAGGCAAGTTCCGAGCGCCAGACAAGAAGCGACTGCGAGATCAACTGTGGCCCGGCGTGAGTTGGGAATTTCATCTCGTCCACGCTGTCGTTCGTGAACCGCGCGAACTAGAAGTCTTCGCCAGCGAGGGAATAATTCTGCATCCGTTTCACGAAATCCTGTCGACGTTGGCGAAAAGGAAGACCCATTCCTTTTCAGGTTCTGCAGGCGGTGATCTCGCAGAGATCGTTAGTTATTACCGATCATTTGATAAGTCGTGAGATCCTTCCACTTGAAAATCGCTGGCCGCGAACAGGGACCATACGAAGAACCGCAGATCGCGCAGATGTTCGCGGATGGGCGGGTTGATCGAAATACGCCATGTAAACCTGCCGACCGCGGTGAGTGGAAATCGGTCGATGACTATCTGCCGATGCTGAAATACGGAACGCAGCTGCCAGCGCCGAGTCAGGTTCCCAACATGCCACCCAGCCCACCCCCGATGTCATTAGCACAACGCGTTGCCGTGGTAGATTTCGATATTCCGTTCTGGTCGGTTCTAAAGATCATGTTCAAATGGATGGCCGCGGCATTCGTTGTCTTTTGCTGCTTTTTGCCGGCGATCATCGTCGTTTGGCTGATTATCATGGGTGTCTTCGCGGGACTCATTAGCGGTGCGATGTCGAGTCTGCATCACCCATGAAAGTCGCGTCTGAACATTTAACCTTCGGTGACGTGAACCGTTGCCTCCTTCGGTCGCTGCGGCGATCTACGGCGCGCCAGGGAAACGTTAAACCGTTACATCGACGGCGGAAGCAAACGCGATCAGATGACGGATTTGCGTGGTATCGAAAATTCGTGACGCAAAATACGGTCTCGTCGCGCAGAAACCTCGCGGCCGCCTCGCCGACCGCCTCTACCCGCCTTCGCCCGATTGTCGCTGGGACTACGGCGTGGCAATCAGCAACCTCTCATGCATCGTAGCCTCCTTCGCCACGTACGGTTCGCTACGGCGTGCCAAGAGCGGCTTACGATAGATGGCTAACAAACTTACCCGCGGGCCCTGAGCGATGCCTCTTGCACATCCAATCGCTTCCGTCGATTTTCCTTTTGCTTGCCCGAAGAAAACGACAAAGCGGTCGCATGAGCACCAAGAAAGGCCTGATCGGTATTCTCACCGGCGGCGGGGATGTGCCGGGGCTCAATCCCGCGATCCGCGCGGTCACCATTCGCGCCCTGCGCGAAGGCTATCAGGTCATTGGTATCCGCCATGGCTGGCTGGGCGCGATGAGCATCGTGCGTGATGAACACGCCGATAACAGCGAGCACTTTCAAATCCTGACGGAAGAGATCGTCAATCGGGCAGCACGCACCGGCGGCACGTTTCTGCATACCTCGCGGACGAACCCGTCAGCAGTGAAAAAAGAAGAGGTACCTGAAGCGCTGCGCGCAACGTTCAATCAAGACAAGAACGATCTCACTTCTGAAGTCATCAAGAACCTGGATTGGCTGGGAATTGACTATCTGATTCCGATCGGCGGCGACGACACACTTTCTTTTGCGACCCGTTTGTCCAAGGAAG
>WNGL01006353.1_pt1 | contig 13942 bp, 16 predicted proteins | sample 5400591 | NCBI WGS metagenome assembly WNGL01 (sample SAMN13153377, study PRJNA577476) | soil metagenome | isolation source: 80 cm soil or saprolite under Garry oak tree replicate 1 | place: USA:California | collected 2016-06-15
TAGGACGAATAGGTCGCATAAGTCCTATACAAAGATCGAATGGCAGAGCAGCAACGCAAATCAGCAAATCGCAAGGGCGCACATCGCCGCCGTCCCGGCTTCCAAATGCGCATCAGCACGAAGTATGCGCCGCGCAAGATTGCGGACGGCCAACCGCGTTCTTGCCTTAAGGACACCTCACTCACGCACGAGCAGATGCTCGAGCTTTATCGTTATCTGAAACTGACGCGACTCGTCGAAGAGCGCATCGTCAATCTCTATCGCCAAACGAAGGTGGTTGGCGGCGTCTATCGATCGCTGGGGCAGGAAGCGACGGCGGTTGGTTCTGCTTACGCGTTGCGAGCTGATGATTTTATCACGCCGATCATTCGCGATTTGGGCGCTTGCTTCGTGAAAGGCATTCGTCCACGCGAAATCCTGGCGCAATACATGGCCAAAGCCTGGGGTCCTTCTGGTGGCAAAGATCTCAACGTTCACTTTGGCTACCTGGACAAAGGATTCATCGGTCCGATTTCGCATCTCGGCGACATGATTCCGGTAATGACCGGAATTCTGCTCGGCGCCCGCATGCAGAAGAAAGACATCGTCGGATTGGCTTACATCGGCGACGGCGGCGCGAGCACCGGTGCATTTTATGAAGGGATGAACTTCGCCGCAGTGCAGCGTCTGCCGCTGATTGTGATCGCCGAACATAATCAATATGCATATTCCACCCCGACGAATTTGCAAACGGCCGTGCGCAATCTCGCTGAGAAGGCCGCCGCGTTCGGGATTCCCGGTTACATCGTCGATGGTAATGACGTGATTGCCTGTTATGAAGTCACGAAGCAAGCCACCGATTACGCGCGCAAAGGACGAGGCGCAGTTTTGATCGAAGCTAAGACCTATCGCCGCAAAGGACACGCCGAACACGACGATCAACGTTACGTTCCTGAAGGCGAGATCGAATATTGGGAAAAGCACAACGATCCGATCGATCGGTTTGAAAGATTCCTATTGGATCAGAAAGTTGCGACGAAAGAAAAGCTGAACGAAATCACCGCCGAAGTGCAGCGCGAGATCGATGAAGATTCCGAGTGGGCTGAAAGTTCGCCGATGCCCGAACCGGAAGGCGCAGCGTATGGCGTTTTCGATAATTCAATAGTTTCGCCTGCGTTCAGGCCAAACGTACTGGAGAAATGAGCAATGCTTTTACCGGCCCGCGGCACTACTACCTCGAAAAGGGTTTTTCGATCGGGGGTTGCTTCACCCTCTGGAGGCAAACAAATGGGAACCGTTAACGCCGAGCTTGAACTTGCGAACGCGGGCGATCTTTTTATGCATCGTCGAGGACTCCTGTCCGAAGACAAGGTTAAGCGAATGAACATTGACGCATTCGTCAATAGCGGCTCATACATGCTGATTATCACTGAGCATGTGCAGCAACAACTGGACCTGCCTTTCATCGAAGAGCAGGTATTCCGGATGGTTGACGAGAGTGAGGTTCGCGGCCAGGTGTTTGGACCGGTGGAAATTCGATTTGAGAACCGGCGCGCTGCGGCCGATGCTGTGGTCATAAAGGGCGTGACGGAAGTCTTGCTCGGATCGATTCCGATGGAGGATCTGGACGTGGTGATAGATCCGAAACGACAGCGCTTAGTCGTAAATCCCGAAAGCCCTTACATTGCCACGAAAATTTTGAAGTAGCCCACGTATCGCTCGGAGGTGCGGAGAATTAGCACAATGAAGCTCATCTATTCGATAGTAGCCGCAATTCTGTGGATTCCAGTTGGTTCCGTCTGCGGTCAGCAACGCCAATCGCAGGCGCCGTCGAGGATGACGATTACCGTAGACTCAATGTTCTCAAGCTATCCAAAACTCGAAGCGCAAGCCAAAGAGATTAGCGACGCCTTCGTTCGCAAAGACTTCAAACGGTTCACGGAGCTAACCTACCCGAAGTTGATTAAAATTGCGGGCGGGAAAGAAAAGCTCATAAAAACGCTGGCAGACGAAACGAAGCAAGAAGAGGCGCAAGGTCTCAAAGTCCTTTCTTCAAAACCTACAGATGTTACTCAATTCCTTAAAGTTTCCGGCTCGCTGTACGCCGTGATGCCAACGACCTTGAGAATGAACATGCGAGGAGACCTTTTCGAGTCATACGGTTGCATGATAGGAATTTCGAGTGATAAAGGTGAGCACTGGACGTTTGTTGATTCTGGATCGGGAGGACTCAAAGATTTGCTTCCAGACGTAGCGGACAAACTGAGTCTGTGTCCGACCAAGCGTCCGGTAAAGCTAACGAGTCATTGAGACCCCCGTGGCCGAAACATCTAGACCCATGTCAACGGCAGTCAAAAAACTACGCAAACTCGAACAACCGCCGCGTGGCGGCGCCACCACGATGGTCGAGGCCATTCGCGCCGGGATTTGGGAAGAGATGGAGCGCGATCCGACAGTCTTTCTTATTGGCGAAGATGTGGGCGTCTATGGCGGCGCGTTCAAAGTCACGGAAGGATTGATCGATCGCTTCGGCAAGGAGCGAGTGATCGATACACCGATCTCGGAAGCGGCGATCGTCGGCGCGGCGTGCGGCGCGGCGTTGATGGGAATGAAACCGGTTGCCGAGTTTCAGTTCATTGATTTCATTTCGTGTGGCTTCGATCTGTTGACCAATTATGCGGCGAAGTGTCGTTATCGCTGGGGCGCAAACATTCCGGCAGTGTTTCGCGGGCCATGCGGCTCGGGTGTGCGCGCGGGTCCGTTTCATTCGCTGAACGCGGAATCATTCTTTCTGAACACGGCCGGATTGAAGATGGTTGAGCCTTCGACCGCGTACGATGCGAAGGGACTGATCAAGGCGGCGATTCGCGATCCTGATCCGGTGCTCTTCTTTGAGCATAAAAAACTCTATCGTCTGCCGCGTTTGCGCGAAGAGCTCCCCCGGGATGATTACATCGTCGAGATTGGCAAGGCACGCACCGCGCGCGAAGGGCGAGACATCTCAATCATCACGTTTGGCGCAATGGTCCTGACGGCGCTGGATACGGCTGAAGAACTGGAGAAGGAAGGGCTCGATCTTGAAGTGATCGATCTGCGCACGCTCGCGCCGCTCGATCAGGAAGCGATTCTCGCCAGCGTGAAGAAAACGAACCGCGCCTTGATTCTGCACGAAGCGTCGCTGACCGGCGGCATCGGCGGAGAGATTGCAGCGATCATTTCGCAGGAAGCTTTCGAATGGCTGGATGCGCCGGTGGTGCGCGTTGCCTCAATCGACACGCCGGTGCCGTATTCACCCCCGCTTGAAGATTATTATTTGCCGCAAGTGAAGGACGTGCTCGATGCGGCACGGAAACTAGCTGCGTACTAAATTGTTTAGAAGCGGCCACCGCCCGCTTGGTTGGGCAATAGCCCGATCCTGAACATAGTTGAGGAGTGTTAACGATTATGCCGAAGTACGTAATCGAAAGAGAAATTCCGGGGGCCGGCAATATGTCTCCGCAAGAGTTGCAGTCAGTGTCGCAGAAGTCTTGCAGCGTCTTGCGGAATCTTGGCCCACAGATTCAGTGGCTACACAGCTACGTCACCGGCGACAAGATTTACTGTATCTACATTGCGCCCAATGAAGAGATGGTTCGGGAGCACGCACAGCAGGGCGGTTTCCCGGCGAATCGGATCTCGGAAATCAAGACAGTAATTGATCCAACGACTGCGGAAGAGAAACAGACAACGGTGACTGCGTAAGAACTGTCAGTCGTTCGTTGTCAGTTGTCCGTTGCAAATGCGGGCGACGACTTCGCACGACTGATAACTGACTACTAACCAGGGACAAAAGATCATGGCTACTGAAGTTGTAATGCCGCAGATGGGCGAGTCCATTGCGGAAGGGACGATCACCAAATGGCTGAAGAACGTTGGCGAGCACGTGGACCGCGATGAGCCCTTGTTCGAAATTTCTACCGACAAAGTCGACGCTGAGATTCCCTCGCCCGCCGCCGGCACTCTCACCGAGATCAAATTCAAAGAGGGCGAGACAGTAGAAGTTAACACCGTGGTCGCGGTGCTTGATGGCGCCGGCGACGAGCCCCAGCCAAAACCTGAAGCCGCATCCGCTAAAGAAGAAACAACTGAGCGAGCAGAACCGGAAACCAAAGTGGCCGCCGCTGAACCCGCAGCAGCCGAACCTGCAGCCGCTGAACCTGAGGAAGCCGAAGCTGCGTCTGCTGAACCCGCGAAAGCCGCAGGGCCAGCCGCTGTCGAACGGCCCAAGCCGTTAATTACAACTGAACCCGAACGTAAACCCTCGCCTCCACCTCTGGCTGCTCACAAAACTGAAGTAAAGCCTTTAGTAAGAAAACCGGACGCGTCACGCGCTACCGAATCGCCCGCGCGTCGGGAACATGCCGAGATCACCGCCGAAGAATTGCGGCGCACGAAGTCAAGCCCGCTGGTGCGCAAGATCGCGGAAGAGCACGGTATCGATATCGCGCAGCTAGAAGGCACCGGCATGAGTGGCCGCGTAACCAAGAACGACATTCTCAGCTTTATCGAATCAGGCGCTCCCGCTCAACCGGCCGCCGCACCGACGAAAGTATCGCCGAAAGCTCCGTCGATGCCCTCGGTGTCTGTTCCTCCGGTTGGCGCGCCGGGAACTCAGCCTGTCTCCGCGATCAAATCGACCGAAGGCGATCGCGTCGAGCAAATGAGCGTGATGCGCAAAAAGATCGCCGAGCACATGGTGCTTTCGCGTCAGACTTCCGCGCACGTCACGACCGTCTATGAAATCGACATGACGAAGGTCGCCAAACTGCGCGATGACAATCGCAAGCTTTTCCAGGAACGCACCGGCACGAAACTGACCTTCATGCCGTTTATCTTCAAAGCGGTTACCGATGCAATTCGCAAGTTTCCGATCTTCAACGCGCAGGTCAGCGGCGATCAGATCGTCTACAAACGCGACCTCAATCTGGGGATGGCTGTCGCCCTTGACGGGGGATTGATCGTGCCCGTGATCAAGCGCGCCGACGATCTTTCAATTTCGGGATTGGCTCGCGCGGCAAACGATCTCGCCGATCGTGCGCGCACGAAACAACTCAAGCCTGACGAGGTTGGCGGCGGCACGTTCACGATTACCAATCCCGGCGTGTTCGGTGGACTATTCGGCACCCCGATCATCAATCAGCCGCAGGTGGCGATCCTCGGTGTGGGTAAGATTGAAAAACGGCCCAGAGTTCTCACTACGCCCGATGGCGAAGATTACATCGCCGTTCGCCATCTGGCGTACTTTGCGCTCAGCTTCGATCATCGCATCATCGACGGCGCCGACGCGGAAAGGTTCCTCGCTTATATTAAGGAGCGTCTCGAGAGCGCGCAGTTTGCGCTCTGATCGTCGTGTCAGAACCTGGCACCCAAACCAGATTTGCTTTTCACAACACTCGACCTGTGTGTTGCAATCGGGTAGCGAACGAATGATCAATCTTTGCTATCTTCGTCTCGCTTGCCGATCTCTCTTGACTTGATCCAATTGTTCGGTACTATGCGAACAACGAGTTGATGGAATCGGTTCACCAGCTTCATTGGTCTTTGCGAAGGTTCATGTCTGCTTTGTATCAGCGGACAACGCTAGGCGCGAGTTTGCTATCGAACTCGCGTAAACCCGACGCGCCGTTGGCCGTCCTAACTTTAAATTAAGGAGTTCGAACCATGATCACTAGTTTCAGAATGTTTCGGTCATTTGCGCTCGCCTTCGGTTTGGCGCTCGTGCTTTCCCCATTGGCCCTCGGACAAGACTCGACAAACAACAACTCAAATGCTACCAGAGCCCGGACAGTCGCCAGTGGCGAAAAAATGAAGATCAAAGGGGTGGTCGTCAAACGCGACGCTGATACGTTCACGGTTCGAGACCTAACCGGTAACGACACTGTGGTGCGCCTGACTGACCGAACTTCGGTGAAGTCTAGTGGTGGATTTCTGCGCAGCGGCACCAATTATGGATCAACCAATATTCTGCGCGGTCTGAATCTTGAGGTCGAAGGACGCGGCGGTTCCAGTGGTGAGTTGGTTGCCGACAGAGTGAGGTTCAGCGAAACGGATCTGCGCACCGCTCGGACCGTGGAAACGCGCGCTAACCCACTTGAAGAACGAGCTACCGCGGCGGAAGGCCGTCTCAGCGAAGTCGAGCAGAACGCTCAGAAGCTCTCCGGCCAACTCGATGAACTTGCGGCGGTTTCGAATGCCGCGCGCGGGGGAGCGAAAGCCGCTCAGGAAACTGCGGATTCCGCCGTCGCGGGCGTGAATGCCACGAACGAGCGCATCTCAGCACTGGATGATTACGTACCGCAGGAAACAGCCGCGGTAAACTTCCGCACCGGAAGCGCGGTGCTGTTGCCTGATGCGAAAACAAAGTTGGACGAGATCGCCACGAAAGCTTTGAATGCGAAAGCTTATGTCGTGGAAGTGACCGGCCACGCCGATGCAACTGGGAATGCAAACTTCAATCGCCAACTCAGTCAAAGACGCGCCGATGCAGTGATTCGTTATCTGGTCGAACAACATAAGATTCCGCTGCGTCGCATCATTACGCCGTATGGCTTTGGCGCCACGGAACCCATCGCCGATAACAAGACGCGTGAGGGCCGCTCGCAAAACCGTCGCGTGGAAGTAAAAATTCTGGTTAACAAAGGCCTGACGCAACCTGCACCCACGATGAGTAGGCCGGGCAGCAGTGGCTCAGGAAAATAAACGCAACCCAAGTTGTTAACGCGTGTTATGCGTTAGTGACAAAACGGCAACTTAATAAGTTGCGCTATATGTGCCAACGATCATGCCGTCAGAAGGCGTCAAATAATTGATTTGGGCCAGCAACCCGATGCAGACTGGCGGCATGAGGAGTTGGTTGATGTATCTCGATAACAGAAAGAAATCTTATGGGCCGGCGTTGGTGTGGATCACGCTGGCGTTGTTTTTTTGCGCCGCGATTTTTCTGAGCGTGCCCGCCGGCGCACAAAAGATCAAGCAGCTACCGCCTCCGCCTCCGGCTCCACGCTACAAGCCAAAGCCCACGCCAACACCTGAATACGAAGTAGTCCGCGTCAGCTCTAATTTGGTCATGACACCGGTTTCAGTTACTAATGCGCAGGGTCAACCAGTGCTGGGACTGAAGACCAGTGACTTTCGGATCGAAGAGGATGGACATCCACAGGAAATCGCTCAGATCGGCGACCCCGAACAAGTGCCGCTTGATATTGCTCTTTTGATCGACGTTTCGGGCAGCGTGGTTGCGCGCTTCGCGTTTGAGCAACAGGCAGCAGCAAGTTTTCTGCAACAGGTTTTGAAGCCTGAAGATCGAGCGACCGTCTTTGCCATCGACGAAACGCCGCGGATGATTCAGCAACTGACGACGGCGCAGCTTGCCGCGCGTAAGTTGATGACGGTCACGCCGTCTAAAGGCTATACGGCTTTCTTCGATTCGGTGGTAGCCGCCGCAAACTATCTCGACAAATCGTCTTCGAGCGGCCGGCGGCGCATTGTTGTGGTTATTTCGGATGGCGATGATACCGCGAGAATCCTTGAGGTATCTGCGGTCCAAAACCGCTCGGACAGCATGAAGCTTATTGGCGTGGACGCTCAAATCCAGCTTATTAGAAAAGCGCAGCTGGATACGCAGCGCGAGGTTCAGCACGCTGAAATTACCTTCTATTCAATCAATCCAAGCGGCCAAACGATGCACTTGAATGTACGCACCGCGCGATCGGAAGAAGGAATGGAGGGCATCGCGGCAGCTACCGGTGGCGCTGCATTCGTTCCCCGAAATGAAAGCGAGTTGAACGGGATATTTCAGCGGATCGCGTCTGAGATTCGATCGCAGTATCTGCTTCAGTACTATTCCAATAACAAATCAGGCGGGGCGAGCTTTAGGCGAATTAACGTGAGCACGCCGGCACAACCGCAGTTGCACGTGCGCTCGCGCGAAGGTTATTTTCCGAAGGCGAAATAGGTTGTGACTTTCTCGCCTGGGCGGGGGGCTTGAGTTTTTTTGCGCACCCTTCCTGACGGTCGGGTTTCTGCCTCGCGGCATTTTTCGCATTTGCAGCCCGTCGGTTTTATGATGCCCTCGAAATATTCTTCGCCATAGTCGTAAACGATCTCTTCTCCGACTCGGATATTTCTCCGCGACCAAATCCAAACTCTACGGCCAGAGATAAATGGTTCAGCATTCGGCCGACAAGAATGGTTGATATAACGGGCGATGTTGCTGCGCACGCTGCCGTCGATTGACCACTTGGAATTGACTCCAAAAAAATATTTACCGTTGCTCCTTTCTACTACTTCGTTGGAAATAAGCGGGCCAACGTACTCAATGATGCGCCGACCTTTCGGAATAGGTTCAGTGGCAAATAACCCGAGACCGGTCGCGCTGCGTTTTATTTTGTAAGGACGAGTCTTCGGAAACATTCTTGAAGTCTTATAACGATTTTCGTTTGCGTCTCTGTTGCTTACGACTCACAATACTGTTCGCATGTATTATACGAAGGAGCATCTCGTCGCATATCCCGTCGAGTACATTGCCGGCATTGATCTGTACAATGCCGGAGAGTATCACGCCGCGCATGATGCGTGGGAAGAACGCTGGATGGGTCCGGTTAGCATGGACGAAAAACTTTTCCTCCAGGCGATGATTCAATCAGCAGTCGCCTTTCATCATCTGCAGATTGGCCGGCCTGGCGCGGCGCGGCGAATGTATCTGATGGCGAAGGAGAAATTTGCTCGATTGAATCGTCCAGTGTTTATGTCGCTCGACGTGGAAGACTACCAGGCACAATTGGATCGGGCGCTTTCGTGGCTGCTGAACGTTCCCGATCCGCGCGAGATCGAGCCCCCAGAGTTCGAGCCGCCGAAGATCAAGTTGTCAGAACCGCCTGCGGTAGCGGGCGGTTGATCCCAGATGATGATCGTTTCGTTAAGTCTCAGATCAACCGCCGGCTACCGCACGCGGTTCTGACGGCAAGCTAAAGGTAATCGAACAAGAATGAAAATCCTGGACGCGATATTGAAACCGCTGCGGCCTTTGCTGCTCGGTCTATGGTTGGGCGCTGCGATCTTCTTTGGCGCCGCGGTCGCGCCGAACCTCTTTGGCGTACTGCGTGCTGCTAATCTTGCGAACGCTAACGAACTGGCGGGCACGATCGTTACGCGCCTGCTGGCGATAATTAATCGGGGCGGTTTTGAGATTGGCCTTTTCCTCCTAATCACAGCATACTTCGTCAGTAAGTATGAGAGCCGGCTGGCGAGATTCGCCGAGATGATTTCACTTGCGATCCTTACTATTATGACCGCGGTCAGCCATTGGTTAATCTCGGCGAGAATGCTTGCGATTCGCGCTTCATTGTCCGCGCCAATCGATCAGATTGCTGGCAACGATCCGCGACGGATCGAGTTCAATAGTTTGCATCGCTATTCGACTACCGTGATGGGAGTAGCTGTCGTCGCCGGCCTGATAGCATTCCTCATTATGGCTGGCGTGAGACGCGAGTCAGAACCACCTGCGATAGCGGGTGGTTGATCTCTTAAAGGAAATCCGTGGAAGTTATCGAACAACTAGATTTCTGGCAACAACGACATCGGGTCTGGCAAGCGAAGCCGCGATCGATCGACAACCTGGAAGCTTATCCCTTCGTCGAAAACACGCGTTCACCATTTACACCGCTCCGCCGCGCCCTGCCGATGCTGAACCTGGCGCTGATCTCCTCGGCCGGAGCTTACATCGATGGCACAGACCCGTTTGACACCAGCGCGCCCGACGGAGATTTTTCATTTCGCGAGATTCCCAGCGAAATTGATCTGAGCGACTTGCGTTTTGCGGCTCGTGGTTATGAACTGCGTTTCGTGCAGCAGGATCCGAATGTTCAGGTACCATTGGCCCGTCTCGCCGAGTTCCGGGCGAATCGTGTGATTGGCCAATTGTTTTCCGTCTTCTGGAGTTTCTGTGGATTCATTCCCGATGCCGCCCGGCTGGCTGATGAAATGCTGCCCAAGGTAGTCGAGCGTCTGAAACGCTACGAAGTTCAAGCCGCGCTTTTGATTCCCGCCTCGCGTCTTTGTCATCAATCCGTGGCGCTGGCGGCGCGTGCAATTGAAAGCGCCAGGATTCCGACCATCACGTTAGGTGTTCAGCTCGACGTGATGGAACACGCGAGACCTCCCCGCCTGGCTTACTACGAAGGCCAACTCGGAAGCGTTGCCGGCAACGCGAAATGGCCAGAGCACCAACGGCGCGTGCTCGACGAGGCGCTTCGCTGGCTCGAGCCGATGGGCGAACCGGGAATGAAGAAATTGGCGGTTGAACTCGAAAGCCAAGTCGAGGCAGCTCGCGGCGAAAGATAGATTCCCTCTCCCGCTGGGAGAGGGGCAGGGGTGAGGGCGCGAAGCTTACCACCGGAACCCGCAAATCTCGACTAAAATAATGATTTAATAATTTTGGCGTAGTTCGGCGTAAACCGGCTCTCCTCTCCCTGCGGGAGAGGGAGTTTTGCGGCTCGACTCCGGCCATGAAACACACCATAAGACGCGCCGCAATCCTAGTCGTCGTCCTGCTCACCGCGTATTTTCTCGCTTGGCCCGTTCCGATTAATCCCAGCGCCTGGATGCCGCCAGTCGCGCCTGAACTCAACGGCGTGTATGCGCAGAACTCCGAGCTCTCGAAGATCGAGCGCTTGCCCGTCGATGGTTTCGCGCCCGAAGACGTGGCCATTGACGATCAGGATCGAATCTACTGCGGGACGGAAGATGGCCGCATCTTTCGCTTCCAGCTTGACGGCACGCGTCCGGAAGTCTTCGCCAACACTCCAGGCCGGCCCCTCGGCCTGATATTCGATCACGACGGAAACTTGATCGTCGCCGATGCCGTCAAAGGTTTGCTCTTAACCGATCGTAATGGAAAGATTGCCGTGCTGAGCACGCAAGCCGACGGCGTGCCTTTTCGTTGTCCGAACGATCTGGACGTTGCCGAGGATGGCACGATTTATTTTACTGACTCGTCTTACAAGTTTCCCCTGACAGAACTCAAGGCCGACATCCTCGAGCATCAACCGAATGGGCGGCTATTAGCCTTCGACCCGCGCACAAAGGAGACGCGTGTTGTTCTCCGCGATCTCTATTTCCCGAACGGCGTCGCCGTGAGTCCCGATCAATCGTTCGTCCTCGTCTGTGAAACCGGAAGTTATCGCGTGCGCCGAGTATGGATTAGTGGACCGAAGGCCGGCCAGTCGGAGATCTTCATCAACAATCTTCCGGGTTTTCCCGATGGCATTTCTTCGAATGGCCACGACAAGTTCTGGCTGGCGCTGGTTAATCGCCGCGATGCTGCCCTCGACGCGCTGATGCCTCATCCGTTCCTGCGCAAGGTCGTCATGCGCCTGCCGAATTTTCTGCAACCGAACATCAAGCGCTACGCTTTTGTGCTTGGCCTCGATACAGAGGGCCATGTCGTACAAAATCTTCAAGACCCTTCGGCGGAGTGCTTTGCTCAGATCTCGAACGTCATCGAGCACAAGGGCGAACTTTATTTCGGCAGCATTGGTGAAAACGCTATCGGACGTCTGCGGCTGACGAATTCAAAGTAGTCAGGACACAACCCCTTCACGCATTGGCACATCTTCAGTGCGCCAATCAGAAGGAGGATAAGTACGCAATGGGCCACAACCCTTTCAGGGTTGGAACGATTACGACCAACACAGTCCTAAGGTAGCCGCGACGGCAACCTTGGGTTGGAGGATGCAACCGCGTTGCGGTTGTCGCAACAAATGACAACTACTTACTTTTAGGTTGGCGTACCGGCAGTGCCGGCGCATCCTCCAATCCTTTCAATGGCGACCTCATTACGGTAGAATCTCAAGACTGTTTCCGCTTCGCACTTCAGAAAGCAATATGAGAAAAGTATTTCCCGCGTGCTTCATCGCCCTCATCCTGGCCGCGAACGCCGCGGCACAATCAGGCAGAAGAGTCGTCAATCCGCCGCCCCCGAGAGAGCCCGTTATTGAAACGCCGTCTGAGATACGACCCGAGCGCTTGCCGCCGGCGCCGGCAGAGCTCAGCGCGCTGCCAGAAAGCCTTCTCAACCGCGAATTGCAGGCGCTCGACAAGGGCAGCTTTCGCCTCGCGGACTTCGGCGGCAAAGTCGTCGTCGTGAATCTTTGGGCGTCGTGGTGCGGACCGTGCCGTATGGAAATTCCCGACTACGAGAAAGTGCGCAAGGAGTACGCCGGCCGCGCCGTGGAGTTCATCGGCCTGACAACCGAAGACCCGCGCACGTCGTCCGATCGCGTGAAGCAGTTCGTGCGCAGCGTTAATTTCGGCTTCCGCCTGGGCTGGGCCGACCCATTGACGGCGCGCACACTGATGAGCGGCCGGAACGCGATCCCGCAAACGCTCGTAATCGCCCCCGACGGCCACATCGTCAGCCACTGGCGCGGCTACACGCGGGGACAGAGTCGCGACCGCCTGCGCGAGACGATCGAACACGCGCTCTCGGAAGCTTCTGCCGGGCAAAGATTACAATGAAGGACAGTCGTCGAGATGGTCGATTATCACTGAGGAAACGACGATGTTTAAGAATGGTATGCGACCAGTTCATCCCGGCGAGATACTTCGTGAAGACTATTTGGTTCCGCTCGGCATGACCGCGAAGGCTCTGGCGAAGGCGCTCAATGTGCCCGCGGCGCGCATTTATGACATTGTACGCGAACGGCGCGCGGTCACCGCGGACACTGCCATGAGACTGGCCCGGTACTTCAGGGACGGGTTCAAGAGCGAAGGGTTCAACTACTCATCTGTGAACGACAGGTTCGTTGAGTGCGTTCTCGGCTACTGTCGAGCGCATCTGGCTGACCTCCAGAGGGAGCAGGTGAGCATCGAAGAAGGTAGCGGGATACGATACCCGCTCATGAAGCCCGTGGACATGTACTTCTGGCAGATCGGCTCTGAAGAAGCGCTGCGGAAGAAGGCAGAAGAGCGTAAAGCGACCAAGGCAGAACAGAAAATATATGAAGACAGGAAAGACTTCTAAAGCACGACAGCAAGCGGATGACGAGATGCGCCCCGAATATGATTTTCGAGGCGGGGTGCGCGGCAAACATTATCAAGCCTATCGGCGAGGGCATAGAGTGACGATTCACAAGACCGATGGCTCGAAAGTGGTGCAGCACTTCACACTCGAAGATGGTGCAGTCATGCTAGAGCCGGATGTGCGAGCTTATTTCCCCGACTCGGAGGCAGTTAACAGCGCCTTACGTTGCCTGATTCCGTTGCTGCCACAAAAACCCAAACCAAAAGCGAGAGTCTGACTCTCTGGCGAGAGTTTCGCTGTTGTGAATAAGGCAGAGCTGCTACTCGAACTGGTTGCAAATGCTCGCCCATTCATCAAGTGTCAGAGTCTCAGCGCGGCGCAAAGGCGGAATGTTCGCCTCGCACAAGACGATGCTGGTACCGCCTCGCTGCTTTAGCAACTCTTGAATCGGTGCGGGAGCATTGCGCAGGTTGTTAAGAATTGTCTTACGACGTTGCGCGAAACCAGCGCTTACGATTTGCCACAATAAATTCTCGTCTTTCACTTCTGCTGCCACGCGCGGGCGCGCCCGCAAGCGAATAACTGTGCTCAAGACCTTCGGGACGGGTTTGAACGCTTGCGGATGAACATCGAACAACTTTTCCGTCTCGCAATAGGCTTCGACAAAGACGGAGAAAAAGCCGCGCTCGCTTGAGCCGGCCTCGGCCGTGATGCGATCCACGACTTCATGTTGGAGCATAAGGATCATCTCGCGTACGCAGCCACGCTGTTCGATCAGTCTTTGCAGAACGGCAGTGGCAATGTTGTAAGGAAGATTTGCGACTACGCGTGCGGTTGGCGACGGTTCGATTGCGGCGCAAAAATCAGTCGTGAGGGCATCTGCTTCGATGAGTTTGAAGTGAG
>WNGL01006357.1_pt1 | contig 13936 bp, 16 predicted proteins | sample 5400591 | NCBI WGS metagenome assembly WNGL01 (sample SAMN13153377, study PRJNA577476) | soil metagenome | isolation source: 80 cm soil or saprolite under Garry oak tree replicate 1 | place: USA:California | collected 2016-06-15
CTCGCGGACGGTGAAGGATCTCGTCGTGGGCTCTGAACTCGCGTTCGAGGACCGGGGGCCGCACCGTCTCAAGGGCATCGAGGGCGAGTGGCAGCTTCTGGCGGTGCAGACCGCGGCATAGGCTCACCGTTTCGGCCCATCGGGATGAGCAGTACAGCGCATCTCGGGCGAGCGAGGGCCAGCATCGTCCCCCTGGTTCGCCGGAGCAGCGGATCAGTCCCCCTTAGCTTAGAGGTGCCCACGGCGGAACGCTGGGCCCCGAGCCGTGCTGCCATGGCGCGAACTGAACAGTACTGGCTCGCCGCGGTCCGGCTCTCCGTGATCTGTGGGAGAGGCGCCGCTCCCAACTACTCCTACCCCGGGTCCTCATCGAGATCCTGCTCCTCCCCGGGTAGCAGCTCGAGAACTACCTCAGCCACCGCCGGCGGAAGGTCCATCCGGTTCACCAGACACTTCACACACCACGGTGCGGAGCACGTCGTGGTGAGGCAGCCGGCGCAGAATCCGCCCCGGCTGCCACTGCCCGCGCTAGCAGTCTCGAGCCGGTCGGATCCGGTCCCGGCCAGGCATGACGCGAGGTTTGGAAACCAGGATCTCAGCACGCAGGCGGGCAGCCGATGGACAGTCGGGGGTGTGTGGGCGGTGGATGTGCGGCCACGCCGTTCGCACCCACCGGGCGCGGCCTCCCCGCCCATCACCCGCGGCCACGACACGGAGGTAGGCCGAGTCCGACGCCCACCCAACCGCGCGATTCCTCCACAGATCGTCCACTCCCTCTTTCAGGCGGGCAAGAGGATGTGGAGTCGAGCGTCTCGTGTGCGGCTTCTAGGCATCGTGCGAACTGGGGTCTGAGCTCGACACCTCACCGGGGATGGCCACGGCTGGTGGGCCATCGGCTTGAAGCAGACGGTTTAGACATCCCACGGCTCGAACTGTCAAGCAGCCGTCTCGATCGGAGCCGGCCAGGCGACCTCCTCCCGGTAGGGCTGGCGGTGCCGGAGGCATCCGTGGAGGATCCCGACGAGCCGGTTGGCGAGTGCGCGCAGGGCCTGGTGATGGGTGCTCCCCGAGGCTCGGTGACGGTCGTAGTGGCGCCGGGCGCCCGGGGATGAGCTGAGCGCGGAGAACGCCCACCAGTAGCAGGCGTCGGCCAGCCGCCTGTTGCGGGCCACCCTGGCGATGACCACGAGTCTCGATCCGGATGCTCTCGTGACGGGCGCGCTCCCCGCGTAGCACCGGCGGGCCCTGGCATCTCGGTAGCGGGTCGGGTCGTCCCCGAACTCCGCCAGCACCCGGGCGCCGAGGACCACGCCGAGTCCGGGAAGACTGCGCAGGATCTCGGCGTCCGGGTGTTCCTCAAAACGGGCCCTGAGCTCAGCCTCGAGCCGGAGGGTCTCGCGGTGAAGCCCGGCGATGACCCGGACCATGGACCGCACGGCCTCCCCGTGGGCCTGGGCCACCCCCTGAGGCGCCCCGAGCTGGGGGGCCTGCAGGGCCGTCCGGATCTCGCCCGCTCGCCGGTCGAGGTAGCGCTGCCTCCCGCCGGCCCGAAGCGCCCGGCCGATCCTCGCCGGCGTCAGCCTGCGGCCCTCCTCCGGGGTGGGGGCGACCTCGAGGACGGCCAAGGCGTCGGAGGAGCCCCAGGTCGGCGCCGAAGGCCTCAATCGCCGCCGGGTAGAAGTCCCGGAGGGCGTTGCGCAGGGCGTTCACCTGGCGCTGCCGGGCCCACACCAGGCCCTGGTGCGCCCGGGCCAGGACCTTCACCGCCTCGGCGAGCTCGGAGTCACCGGCAACCTGCCGGTGGTTGTGCCGGTCGGTGCGCACGAGGTCGGCGAGAACCTTGGCGTCGCCGGGGTCGGACTTCGCTCCCGACACCCCATGGCGGTCGCGGTAGCGGGAAACTGCGAACGGGTTGATGGCGTACACCTCGTAGGCGGCGGCCACGAGCGCCCCCACCAGCAGGCCCCGGTCGGTCTCGATGCCGACGGCCACCTCTTCCGGTCGCTCGGCGTGTCCGGCCACCATCGCATGCAGCTGACGGACCCCCTCGAGGCCGTCCGGGATCCGTCTCCTCGCGAGCACCACACCGGCCTCGGCCAACACGCAGACGTCGTGGTGGACCTCGGCCCAGTCGATCCCGACGTAGATCACGCACCCCTTCCTTTCCGTCGACGCCCGTCGCTCGAGCCCGGAGGAGGTGCGCGGCGACCTAATGGATCAGTGCTCGAGGCACGACATCCCACCAGCCGTCTCACCCCCTCGCCGGCCGGAGGGGGCACGCTCTAAACCCAGAGCTCGACAGGCTCGGGAACCGTCAGTGCTCACCCTCCGGCGGCTCGGCGACAGCATGGCTCAGGAGACACGCCGTCGGGCCCCATTAGGAACCATCCTCCCTTTGCTGCGGAGTGGTGCCCGTGGCACCGCTTGTACTTGTCGCCGCTCCCGCACGGACAGGGAGCGTTGCGCGGTGTGCCCGGGAACCCGTACGAGTGTGGCTCCCTCGACTCGACCATCAGGTTGCTCAACGCGATCACGGGCTGATCCCCGGCCGTGGCGTCCACGAGCGTGGTGCCGAAGTCCCTCGTCCCGGTCTTCGACGAGTGGTATTGGACCCAGATGGGATCGGCCGGAGCGATGGGCACGATCGCGGAGCTCCAGTTCGTCCCGATCGCACCACCTGACCTCGGCGATCGCGCTGCTTCCAGTCCGACGTCGAGCGCCTTTGAGGCCACAGCGCGCGGCGGACGGTGTTCATGCAAGAGGCGTTCGACCTGGTCGATCTGTTCCCGGACTAGGCCGCGCGTCGTCCCGGCTGTCATGAAGAGGTAGGGCGCCGTCGTGTGGGCTGCGCGCGGTGTTGCATCCTCGACCCAGAAGGTGTCCGCTGCCTTCGGGTAGGAGATGTCGCCACGCTGGAAGTTGCTTATCCGGCACAGGACGGCGGTGGCGGTCACGTGTTCGTCATCGCCTGGATCATCGGCGTAGATGTAGCCGGCGAAGACGACGCTTAGGCGCTTTCCTTGCCGGGGAAGAGATAGCTTGAGAAGCCGCTCGGCAAGTGCGGTAACGAGTCGATCCCTCATCAGTGCAAACTGTCGTTCAGGGTCAGCGGTATGGACGAGCATCTTGCTGATTTCGGCCGCTGTGTCGAAGTCCCCATACCTGGCGAGACCGGTGAAGACGAACACGCCTTTTGCGTCGGCCGCGAAGAGCACCGTCATCTTGTTGTACTCCTCTTCTCGGACCGCTCCGTCGCCCGAGGTACGTCGATCGCTGAGCACGAGGGCAAACGGACCTGCGACGCCGCTGATGACAAGGGTCATGTCGTAGACGGTACGTGAGACGGTGCCGCGTCACGCTCTCGCTCGACCGTCGCGATCCCGGACTCACTCGACACGGCCGCGGCGGCTGCGCTCGGCGTTCCCTACGCGACGGCCTGGTGGTCGATCGTCGACATGGAGGCCTGAAAGAGGGCGACAGGCTGCTCGTGCAGGGAGCCTCCCCGAATGCTTGGGTTCACTAACCAATATGTTACGCTCCGCCATCCCAGGTGAAGGAGGCTACGTGGGCGAACGAACGATTCTCGTGTGCGACATCTGCGGCCGACCCTCTGTGGAAACCGTCACCTTCAAGGTGGGACGCAAGAATCTCCAGAAGGATTACTGCTCGACCCACCTCCAGGAGCTGACAGCTGGTGCCAGGACTCCTCGCCGTGGTCGCCGCCCTGGGGTAGTGGCCTCACCGGCCAAGCGCCGAGGGAGACCGCCAAAGGCTGGGGCGAAGCGACGTGGGGGGGCCAAGAGGACGACCACCGCGACGCGCCGACCCCGCAAGACCCCCACCACCACTGCTTCGGAAGAAGCTGCCGCACCGAGCTGACGCTCCGAGCCCAAGGTCTATGCTCATCTCCTCCGCTACCGTTTCAAAGCACGTGGCAGGGGACCGCGTCCCGCCCGCCTCGAGACGCGGACGCATCGAGTGACAAGGGCGGACATGGCACTCGAGGGATACAGGAAGTTGCGCTTTCGCTGGTGGCGTCGCCACCTGCTCGCCCGAAGGCGCAGGCGAGGTGACGGGCACCGCCGGGCCGCACCCGCTGGTGAGGCCCGAGCCGAGCGGACCAGCGATGACGCCTACGGGTTCACAACCCTGACCGGGCAGATGTCCGATCACGCCGAACCCAGCCGTCAGGAGGCCCACGCCACCTTGGGCTCGCCCCCCTCCGACCCCGAGGACGTCGTGGTGGGGGCCGGGGACCGAGCCGGGGATTCCCCCGGCGGTCCGCGCGGTTCCTGGCAGCAGCCCCATACGGAAGCCGAGAAGAAGGACCCCCAGGAGAGTCGCCGCGTTCCGGGAATCCCCCCTTTCTGGGCGGCCATCTATGATCGAATCGGTCCGTGCCGAGGCTTTTGTCCACCGGCAAACATTGGCGACGTATGACACAGGTGTTATTCTGACCGCTCTTGTCAGAGGAGGTGGCGTGCCGGAGGAATTCGTCCGGGCTCTCGTTCACCATCAGGACGGGAGTTGGGAGGAGAGTGCCATCGACGAGGCTCGCCGACGGGCGGGTGGAGGCGATCGCATCGAGTTCTGCCGGCCGTATGGCCTCCCACAGTGGGAGCGCGTGGTGCGTGTGCATGACCCGGCAGCCCTAAACGTGCAATTCATCCTGGAACCGGCCGGCACGCCGGGGAGCCAGCTGTGAACACGGGACCAGTGGCCACGGAGATCCGAGGCATCCTTTACGACCACCCACTCATGGCGGAACTGCGACGGGTCCGCGATGGGGAACTTTCAATTGTCGATCGGACGGGGACGGACGCTGTGATGGAGCAAATCATGGCGCTTGAGGAGGCAATCACTCGCCTTGCGGAGTCGATCGACCGGGCAGCGAGGCGGTAGGAGGGCGCATGGAGTGCCAGGCGCTCGACTCTGGCAAAGCGTGTCCCAGGTCAGCGGTCATTCAAGCTCTCAGGCATGGGACCGCCGCAGAACCTGCGATGATGTTGAATCTCTGCCGCCACCACTACGAGTCCAGGCGCGTGCAGCGAACTGTGGAACAAGCCGAGCCACTCGCCGCCCGTCGGGTCACTGACCATCCTGCCATCATTCGGGTCGCGCGCGTCGATGAACAAGTGTTCCGCTTGACCGAAGTGATGGCCACTTCCATGATTTGGTGTGAGCAATGTGATCGCCCACTGGGCGACCACGGTCAGTACGTCTTCGAGAACGAGGCGGGCAGGACGCTCGGTCCCCGAAGACCGTAGGGGGCCGTGTTTGATGGGCGTCTGGACCGTCTGACTGCTTCGTTGCGAGGACCGTCCTGCGGCCCTGCCAGGCTCATCGTCTTCGGCCTCCACGTGAGACACATTTCGCGTCCCACTTAGGCACGAGAGGTGTCCCAACTGTCCCTGTGTGAGATCCACTCTTCGACGCGCCGCCCAGCTACCGTCAGTCGGGACGAGGTTCCTCGTAGGTTCGTTAGTCGGCTGTCGGGATGGGCGGCGCGGGTTTGCAATCAACCTCGATAGCTGCGAGCTTTAACCTGGTCCATGCAGAGAGAGGTTGGCCATGCTCGACTACCACGGCGACTGTGTCGCGCTCAACGATTTCGTGTCGACGCTGGGCTCCGCGAGCTTCCCTGACCCGGCGGTCACAGCTGCCCAACAGGACGCGCTCGTGGCCGTGGCGGACGAAGCGGGGGCAGCCCTGCTCGGAGCATTCGTCCAGCAATTGCTCGTCCACGCCGCTGCGGACGGATCGGAGCTGGCCCTGCTAGGGCGGGCAGCCGACCTATGGGGCCGCGGGCGGACCCTGTGCGACCGGCTCGGCGCGATCCGGGCCGACCTCGAAGGCGCGATGGAGGACCCGGCCGCCCCCGGATCCGCCGAGCGCTTCAATTCGGCCGCCATCAGCGCTCAGGAACTCGCCAACGATGTCGCGCGGATCCGTCTCGAGGTCGACGAGGTGCGGTCCGACGCGCTGGCGTTCCGGCACCTGGCACCCCACCCCCGCCAGCAGGACCTCGGCACCGACGGGTGGGACTGGGGCAACCTGCAGCTCGCGCGGCGCACCGACGCCTTCGTCCGCGCGCTGTTCCGGCAGGCTGGCCATCCTCGCGCACTCAGCTTCGCGGTCGGCGCCGGCGCCGCCTACGGCGCGAACGTTGCGGGGTCTGCCTATCTCGGGCACACCGTCGGCGGGCCCCGGCGCTCGCACCGCCATCGGGACCGCCTCGCCCGCAACACCGTGGGCAGCTGGCTGGCAGCCCACCATCCGGCGGCGCTCCCGCCGGCCGCGATGGCCGACCGGGTGCGCTTCGGCCCCCCGGGCGCGCCGGAGCTTCCCTCCGACCTGCAGTCCCTGATCCTCGGGGCGCTCACCGAGACGTTCGACGTCACGCGCACGACCCCCCTCCCCGACCTGCAGCTCGGGTATCGCCGGCTCATCGAGCACCTGACGCTGCTCGACCAGTTCGGGCCCCCGGCGGTGCCAGCGCCGCCGGCCCAGGTGTGGATGGCGGCGCTGTGGGCCGATCCCGCCAACCCGCCCCCGTCGCTTCGCCCGCAGGACGTCGACGTGGTCGGCCAGGACGGTGGTGGCGTGGCCGTGGGGTACGGCCCGGGGGAGCCGGGGTCCAGCAAGCCGGACGGATCGGACAGCTCCAGCACGGCGAAGGGCTGCGGCATCGTCTTGTTGGCGATCATCCTGGCCGACCTGCTGCAGGCCTTCATCCAGTGCATCGGGCAGTGGGCGAACCACCACACCTGCACCTTCTGGAAGAACATGTTGCTGAGCAAGCTCTGGGAGCAGGACCCGCCCGACCCCCGCGATCCGACGAACCCGGGCGTCAGCCAGGGCAAGCTGACAGCGATCGCGTCGGCACCCCAGGCCGCGGAGCTGGTGGGCGTGTTGTTCGACGCCCACGCCCAGGCCTGGGAGGCCATGGACCGGGCGCGGGCCTTCCTGGCGGTGACCGGGCTCATCTACCCGACCGACATCGCCACCCTGCCCCTGTACGGGCAGTTCACGGCCGTGCCGGCAGAGGAGTCGTGGCCCCATCGGGAGGAAGCCGACCCGGAGAGCACCTATCACCTGTATCCGACCTCCCCGATCGAGCATCCCGACGCCGCGTCCTCGCCTTACTCCTTCGGGGCAGCGCCCCAGGTTTTCCTGGACTCGGGCGGTCCGCTCCAGGCGGCCACCGTCACGCTGGGGCTGTGGGGGCAGATCGCCGCGGGCGAGGCGGACAGCCAGAACCTCGACCTCGACGCCGACCGTGGCTTCGGCCACCCCTGCTGGGCGGCGCGCAACTCCGTCCACGACGATCCGATCGACGTCGTCGTCCTCGGCTACGACGAGCAGTAGGAGCGTGCCCATGAACGACCAAGGGCAGGGTCATCCTGACGGCCGCGAGGGTCCGCCCGACACGCGGCCCTACCTGACCATTCCGTACTGGACGGCGCCGCTCACTCCGAGTGGCTCGTGGGACACCGGGCATGACCGTCCTCTGCCCGCCGCGGTCGTCTACTACCTGTGCGACGCCATCCACGCGGGGCCTTTCACTCCCGGTCAGCCCCTCGACGTCACCGTCGATGTGCGCAACTCCGGCGGCGGCAACAGCGCGGCCGTGGTGACCGTGGTGGTCTACTGGGCGGACCCGACGGTGGGCTTCGCCAAGCCGACGTTCTTCGCCGCGTCCGTGGTGGCCGTCCCGCCGAGCCGGACGGCGCCGGCCTCCACGACGACGCCCAGGATGACTGCGGTCATCCCGGCCAGCGCCCCACCGCACGTCTGCCTGGTCGTGGCAGTGTCGCATCCCCAGGATCGGGCCGGCACCGTCTGTGATCCGGTGGGCGACCGGCACTGGGCCCAGCGCAACCTTCAGGCCGCCGCGGTCGCTCCCGGCGCTCCGGCGCTCCTGCCGTTGATGGTGGCCAATCCGTTCGACCGGGAGGGGTCATTTCTCCTGGGGGTCGGACCCGCCGACGAGCGACACGCCTGGCGCGTGGCCCGGGAGGTGGGGACCGAGCCCGGCGACATCCCGGCGACGTTGCGCCTGCTCGACGCCGACGGCGCGCAAGTCGGCGAGGACGGTGGGCACGTGCGGACGTCGCTCGGCCTCGGACCGCGGGAAGCGCGCCCCTTCCAGGTGCTAGTCGAGGTTGGCGCCGATGTGCCGACAGGCCAGAGCGTGCCGCTCGAGGCGTTCCTGCTCGATCAATCCGGGGAGCGGGTTGTCGGCGCGCTCGGCATAGTGCTGGTCGGGCCCGACGCGTGACGAGGGCCGGTGGTCAGCGCCTGATCACGCAGGCGCCGTGTGAGGGGGTGCCAACACTTCGGTCCAGAAGGTAGACGAAAGACCACTGTTTCGGAGTCCCCCCGGTTAGCCGCAGGCGGCGCTGACGACACTTCGCGGCGAAGTGCAACGTCCGACCTAGGAGTCATGTTCCTTCCGCGCCGAAGGAGCACCCTTCCGGCGGGAGCGAAGGGCCCGGAGCTCGGGATCTCGACCCAAAAGGTGCACGCCCGGGGGCCGATGGCTCTGCCGGGGCTCACCACGTACAAGTTCGTTGTGTACGGCTCCGGCCAGGTTCCGAGCTGAGCGCCGGGGCAGGCCGCCGGCCCCACGAAACCGAGGTTGACCCGCAGGAATACCGGAGCGTAGCGTCCGGATCGTGGCCAGGACTTTCAAGTGCCAATGCAACAAGGGCACGTGCTACATACCGGACCCCACGGTCGTCGTCCGACGCGGCCGGGTCTCTGTTGTGAGCCGCGGCTTGCTCTCCCAGCTCTCCCTGCCGCTCGATGGAATGGTTCCGGCGCGTCCGGTGAGATTCACCCTGTCTGCGGACATCCTGAAGGGACTGTCTCGGCTGGCGCCGGACGTGGCCCGAGCGTTTCGAACGACTAGCCTCTTCGCCCAGCGCGAACCCTCGCCCAGGGACAATGGGGTCATCGTCTTGTGCACTCCGTGCGGCCACACCTGGATCGTGTAGGAGCGATGGGCGCGGGAGACGAGGAGGAGCCCCCTGATCCCCAACTATCCGAAGAGCCGCCCCCGGATCTGCGTGGCGTCACGTTCGGCGAGCAGGCCCTCTTCGACGCGTACAAGGAGGCCTTGAAGGGGGCACTGGATGCCGCGGACAAAACCGCCGACACAATCCTCACGGCCACGTTTTCGATCGCCACCGCGTACGGCGCACTTATCGGCCTGGTCAGCCCGAAAGATCAACAGGGACCAATACTGCTCGGGTTACCGTTCGTGTTCTTTGCCTTTGCGGCCCTGGCCGCCATGTTGGCGAGGACCCGTCGCGTTCCGGTCAAGGTTCAGAACCGAGTTGACGACGTCACGTCGGCGATATCCAACACGGTCAAGTGGAAGCGCATCTTCGCCGGCGCGGCCCTCGCCGCCATCGCAACGGCCATGGGCGTGGCTGCCTGGGTTGTGGTGAAGGCCTACGCCGCCCCCTCACTACCGCAGCCCGCACCAGTAACCATCGTCCTCACGAAGGACGGCGTTCGTGCCCTGCGGGCGACCTGCCCGGCGGCCGGCGTGAAGCTGCGCGCCGATCTAAGCGACAGCGCGCTGGCCGAGGATTTCGTGGAGGCGCGACTCGCTGCGGGAGTCTGTGGCAAGGGGCCTCGGACCGTGAAGCTGGCCAAAGAGGACATTGCCGCAGTCCTGCCCCGCTAGACCGAGCCTTTCAGTGTGATCTTCCAATCCACTGCACCCTGCGAGCCGCAAGGGATGTCGCTACGGGGCCGTTAGCAGCACCCTTCAGTCACACCCTTCGGGGCGCGCGGCAGCGCGGGGGGCGGCCGATACTGGTTTGCACCGAAGGCAGCCGACGCCGAGATCACTATGGCCGCGCCCTGGCGTCGCCCAAATCCGCCGAGTAGCGCGGCCAACCCCGTAGAGTTGGGAGCTGTGGAAGCAAGGGACTTGTCCCTCTGGATCTATCTCGATATCAACGACATCTATGTTGCGTGGGAGGCCTACCGTGGCAACTTGCTGTCCTCGGGTGCTGGTCCCATTCCGGCTGGCTGGTCCCCGATCAGTCTTGTGCTCGCTGGAGCCATTCGCCGAAACGAGTTCGCCCGACTGCAGCACGAGCTGTGGATGGAGGCCATCCGCTCCGTCGAGTTCCGGGGAGCGGTATCTCGGCTCCGGAGCATGTACTACTTCCCAGATCGGAACACCGCTGAGCGGGCCATAGGGGCGTGGAGCTTCACTCCGGCCCACTTCAGGGCGGAGTTCCTGGCGGAGGTGGCCTTCGAGACGGCCCCAGTATCGAGCCGCCATGACTCACACTGGATCGACGAGCACATGTTCGGGCCGGAGATGTTCACCCACGAAGACGACGCCTGGATTCGCCAGTACTGGGCGGGCGATGCCTGTCCGGGGGGCGAGCCGCTGGGGGAAATCCTGGTGGAAGGCTCTGGGTGGATCCTCGGGACCGACGTACGGGAGCGCGCCTATGACTCGATCGCTCGTGAGCAGCCCGGATCGCTTGCCATGCTTGAGCTCGCTCGGGTGGCAGCCGCGCTCGGGTCCACGCTCGGTCACTGCGCCCCACTCGTCCACGTGGTGGAGAGGCGGCGGGCTTCGCTGCAATACGTGATGGACTTCAGGGACGCCACGGACGAAGCCTTCCTGGCCCGTTTCGCCCGCTACGAAGGGCCCAAGAACCTGGCCGACCTCAACCCCGATGTCCTCCGGCAAGATGGACTCAGGACGCCCGACTTCATGGACCGGTCCTTCGACTTCGCCGTCCCTCCCGAACTCGGCTCCTGGTTCCAGTCCGACTGAACTTGTGCCTTCGTACCGGGAAAGCACAGTCCGGGTGTTCCTATCGGATCATGCTTCTCCAGCCTCGAGGCACGGATGGATGCGATTGACAGGAGCCGGCGAGGACGACACTCGCCTGCGCTACGATCCAATGTGTTCACCGAGACAAGGTGCGAGAGATGCCGAGGAAGGGGAGATGGCCCTTCGGAAACGTCGGTCTTGGGGGGAAGATTCAGGTCGGTCCGTTCATCCGTCGCGGGAAGAGTGGCCGCCCGACGTTCGTCAACCCGTTCAAGCGGCGTAAGCCAAGACGGTCCGGCTAGCGCTTCCCGCGTCCGAGGCTGTTCCTTCCGGCCCGAAGGGACAGAGTTCGGGCCTCGACCCCTTTGGGTAGGAGCCGATCGTCTTCCCGATCACCAGGCCGCGCAAGCCGCGGGAGGGTTACGCCCAAACGAGGGGCCACCATGGCCGGAAGGGCCCTTGTCCTCCTCCCGGCTCGGGTCGAGAACGATGGCGGAGGCCCGGCTTGGTATCCCTCACCTGCTCCACCTGCGGACGCCCGCTCCGCCGCTGCGCCGCCTGCCGCAGCACGACGTGCTCCGTGCCGTGGTGCGTGGAGTGCCTGGTGAACCGGATGGACCTTCCGCCAAGGGCAGCGGAGGTTGTTCGCGACATGCTGTCCAGTGAGGAGCAACGGTTCGACGCGGATCCGGGGTAGATCTCGGATGGAGCGGTGCCTCTCCGGGCCTACCGGAGGGCGTTCACAGGTGCTGCTTCGGGCGGTCAGAGCCCGGCTGTGGCCGAGCCCTGTTCAGTTCGCGCCGAAGCGACATGACTCGGAGTTCGCTGATGCAATGCTTGACTGCCGACTGCCAGGCATGCCCTGCGATTAAGCAACTGGAGAACTGCATCGGGGACACCGACTGGCGTGGACGATACTTATGTGGTACAAGACCACTTGGCCCATCTACCCCCTGGGTCGAGGTTCTACCGAGCTGGTGATCAGGTCGGTCTCGCGGAGCGAGGCTCCGGATGAAGGGGGGAAAGATGTTGAAGCGCCTTTTGGTCGTTCTGCTATTCATTGCCAGCGTTCTCGTGGCTGCCCCGACGGCCCAAGCCGCGCCTCCTATCGTATCCGGAACGCTGGTCGATTCGGGCGGCCGCCCTGTATCCGGCGCCACGGTATCGCTTTGGCTGTTTGATGATAGAGGGCAGCCCTCCTGGTCACCGCCAATAGAGGGCTCAACCACATCCAACGGCTTGGGCAGCTTCGCGCTAACTGCCTTCTATACACCCGAAGACGATGCTGCGGCTCAGGCCAACGGCGGATGGGACAACTTCGACCTCATGGCCTCCACCCCTGGGCAATTTTTCACCACATCGTTTCCGCGCAGATACGATGGAACCTCGTGGCAAGATCCAGATGGAGCGACTGACATCGGTACGCTGAGACCAAGCATGGTAGATCCGAACGCCCCGAGTGCTGCCAACAATTGCGGATATGTTCCTCTTGTGCTGGGGACTGCTACGAGCTGGACGAAGATCGGCGAACTTCACTTCTGGTATGACACTAGCGGGTGGTTCAAGTACTCATACAATAACGGCGGCGCGGACTCGACGATCGATGTCGGCTACAGTAACAACAATGTCAGTTTCTCGGTCAACGGCAGCGGACATGTCGGCAACAGCGGTTCAGAAGTTGGCTGGACGCCGAGTGGCAAGTGGAGCAACATCGTCGATACAGAGTTCACGTATCGCGACTTTAAGTACGTCCCTAACTGTGGGGGGAACCCCTACTACAAGGTGAAGCCGTATCACTTCATCGGGGGCACCTCGACGGGCGGGGGCACTTCCTCTTTGGACGGCCAGTGCGGCACAACCTACACGAAGGCCACTCCGTATGACCCAGGCACGTATCTGCTCAAGTGGGACAATCAGGCCTACAAGTTTGGTGCAGCATTTTCGGCCTTCGGCTTTTCAGTGGGGGGCGCTTTCAGTGGGTACTCGACGAAGGTCGAGGCAAAGTGGAATTTCGGCAATGTGTATTCGACGTACTGGCTTTGCGGGCCGAATACGTACCCCACCACCTCCGAACGAGTATTCGCAGGACCGAATCAGTAGTGGTTCGAAGACTGACGCCCTTCGCTGCCGCGATACTGATGTTCTTGATGGCGTGCGCTCGGGCGCCGGACGCTGGGCCGTTGGCATGGCCACCCGCTCATAAGATCGAGATGGGCGGATGGGTTGAGTCAGGCCACCCATTTTCGGTCGGCTCGATAAGCGTGAAGAACGAGACTACCCGCCCTGCAGTCCTTGAGCGCCTGTCACTCGTTGGGGCCACCTCGGGACTTCAAGTTCTTCGTGTTGGCGTGCCAGCCGCAGGGGTTGGCTTTCTAAGGAGCCTGGTCCCGGTCCGACCCCTACAAGGCTACGTGGTGCGGCCACATGAAGATGCGTTGATTGCACTTGGGCTTGTAGTGGCTGGCGATGGTAACTTCGGATTCGATGCGGTTAAGCTCGATTACAGTGTGGGGACCCATCAGTACGAGGCGATTTTCCATTCGGCGCTTCGAGTATGCGCACCCAGGAGCGCCTATCCCTGCCCGACAACGAGTTCGGCCTGACTTCGATCCCGAAGAAGCCGCATTAGCAGGATATTGGCCGCCCCCACAACAACCGGCCTCCTCATACCTTCACTAATCGGGATGAGGGCCTTCCTTGGCGTTGTTAGGTCGTCGGCGGGGTCGCTACCATACCGCTGTGGCAACCGGACAGCGCGAGCGCGAGGTCTTGGAGCGTTCCGTGCATGCGATCACCGAGCGGGCCAGGGACGCCTATGCCCTCATTGAGGAGATCCAGGCCGCTGGCTTCCCGAACAACGGCCCGACTGTAAAAGCCGGTCGAATCCTGTCGCAGTGGCCGGTCGAATCCTGTCGCACCCGGGCCAGGTACTAGCGGGTTACCTCCCTCCTTTCGTCGGTCCGACTGTGGCCGTGGCAGCCGGTCCCGTGCGGACCTTCTCGCCTGAGTCGGTCGGCTTTCGGATCCTAGCCTTCGCGTCCCTGAGGCGGTAGCTCTCTCCTTTCGTCTCGATGATCTGGCACCGGTGGGTCAGCCGGTCGAGGGTGGCCCCGGTGAGCCGTT
>WNGL01011793.1_pt1 | contig 13936 bp, 13 predicted proteins | sample 5400591 | NCBI WGS metagenome assembly WNGL01 (sample SAMN13153377, study PRJNA577476) | soil metagenome | isolation source: 80 cm soil or saprolite under Garry oak tree replicate 1 | place: USA:California | collected 2016-06-15
AGTACGTACTTCTAGCTGGATTACCTGCTCTGCAAAAGGAATGATAAAATGTATCCCTTCACCCAATACGCGGTTTTCAACTGCCCCCACATACAGAACAACTCCTCTATGTCCTGCTTCTACAACAACTACTGATTCAAACATGAAAATGATGATGACAACAAATGTGATTATTCCTGCTACAATTTTTAATTTGTTAAAGGACAAGACGGGTCCTGATGATCGTGATCCTGTGTATTCATATGGTTCTCTAGCAGGGTTTTCCTTATCGTATGGGGTGCCAGATCTCTTGAAAGGATTTCTCATTAACCTATCTAATCTTCTACCATATAGCTAATAGTGAAAGGCAATTTAAGTTTGGTGTTATCCAGATATTATGAAACTCCCGAGTTAATTAGCATGTTAAAAATATTATTATAAAAGCTATGTGATACATTCGACGAATGTCCTGCAAAAATCGTCTTTTCTTGTTTTGTTTTCATATCAATATTATAGTTCCCAATCCTTTTACCTAAAGTGTTCTTTAGTAATCTAGGATTTTAGATTAAAGATCCTCTGAAATTCCGTTCTTTTGTAAGGATTTTAAGGCATCTTTGATATATGATAATTTTAATAGTTCTGCCGCAGCCACCAACTCAGTCTTTATACCTAAAGTTTTGAGTGCATGATTATCCGGTCTACTACAAAACCAACGGGAGCTGCAAGCAATCTAAGCTTAAGTGCACCCATTAAAGTCACCTTATTCGATACAGTATCTATAGTAATTTGAGTCATATGATATTTATTATATACTTTGTGCTTGGTATAAAAGAAGACAAAGAGATTGAGACTAGCCAGATTAACACAAGACGCAATAGCCTTAGATAAATCGCCGACAGAACTAACTGCCACATGTACAGATAATTATCTCTGGGAATCGTTGGATTGTCCAGATTGTTTTGATACGATGCTGAAGTTCTATGATTGGGATAAAATGAAATACATTTGCGAAAATTGTGGATTAACAATTGCTAATCCTTCCATTCTTTCTACGTATGTTAGCTCAAGAGTAAGGGATTGAAGATGAACACGGTTACGCTTATATATAATACCGTAGTTGGTACGGTACTATACGGTAATCATGCCAATATTACTGAAAAGGAAGTAAACTGAATGGTTTCATCAAAAAAAGACGGTTTTGCACTAGCTCCTAGAATAGACACGCAAGCAAGCGCCAATGATATTATCCACAAACTTGAGTCGCCCACTATACCACGCATAAGTGCCATAGCCAATATGGCATGGTGTGAACGTGCAGCATATAATATCTCATTTCTGGGTGTACAAAGTAATTATTTACCAGGTGCAGGAGATATCGGCAGCGCCGTCCACAGAATTGTAATAAAATCTACGCTGGAAATAATGCAGTCCATAAAAAATGGCGCGAGGCTTTGCAAGCCAGAGGCGATGAAAATCTTTTCAACAAACGCCCATGAAGAGGTTGATGTCAATTGGAAATTCTATATGCTTTCTGGCTTAGAACAGCCATTATCGATCATAATGGAAGATTTGAAAATTAGAGCTGATAGGCTTGCAAATCAGTTAATCACTCATGATAATGACAATTACCAAAAATTGCTCCTGAGACCAGAGTTTACTATACGCAATCCAAAGATCCCATTAGAAGGTAGATTAGATTTACTGAAAATTAGACTTGCGGAGCCAGTTCCAGATTCTTGTAAATACATAACAACCGATGATTTGATTAATTTAAACATAGAAGATATCGAGATAGTGCAAATAAAAACAGGCAAGGCGAAGCCCAGAACACCAAGGATCTACTTGCAAGCTGACGCCGAAGCTTTGCTGTTAATGGTAACACTAAAACTGAAAAAACCGCCCAGTTACACATGGCAGTATGCAGATAAAGATGTGAAGCATAGATCATTCAAGTTCGCTAAGGTCCATCAAGCAATTGATAAATTCATCAAATTATGGGAAGCACAGGAATCCCCAGCTATAACAGGATACTGCCAGACTTGCCCCTTGAAAAATGCATGTCTAGATTGGCATTTTGCAAGAAGCGACAAGCTATCATTTGAGGATCTGGCCAGAAGAAGAGCTGCATTTAATCTCTCAAGGAAAATACGGGAGGAAATTTCAGATACTGACAGATGGAAAGTTTATGTGTCTTTAAGGAATGCAGAAGAGAGACATGCTGACGGATGGGCCCTGACTGGCTTAAAATTGGACACATCCGAAATCGATTCAATCAATCAAGAGATCGTTTTGAACTCTACAGAACATCGACCATTTGGTAACTTCATCGATTTTAGTGTCGGGGATTTTGTGACCGTGTCTGACGGTAATCCCAACCTTGGGAGCAACCCAACTGCAATTATCACTGATATAGATCTTGAAAGATCGTCAGTAAAGCTACAATCTATCAGAAATGATCTGTATGTTCTTACACATGATAACAGACAAACCTCCACATTCACAATGGACCGATTTGATTTTGATAAGGGACTTACTACAATTAGGTATCTTGACGATTTCTTTAGGCAATCATCTTATGCTGACAGAGTCCTTGGCCAGGGAGCTGCGTTGAGAGCAACGGTGACATGAAGACATAAAATATGTGATGCAGAATATGGCTACAATAAATTTTGACATCAATTCACTTACCTTTAACCAGTCAGAGAATCATGAACAGCGTGCTGCCCGGAATAGAATAAAGCTAGAGAGCACTATTCCAATAACTGGACCTCCTGGCACTGGAAAATCAACGGTGATTTCGAGTTGTTGTTTTGAACTCGTCAACGAGTATTCTCCAGTTTTGGTTGTTACTCCCACAAACTCTATGGTCAACAGTATCTTAGCAAAAATCGATGGCCTTGCACGCAGTTCAAATTTACGTTTGCCGAGAGGTTTCATAATTAGATATGGAAATGTAACTGAACTCAACTACTCTTATCCTCATTTGAATAGTTATACTCTAGACAGTTTGGTATTACAACACCAAGCTAATAATAATGGTGGCATTAGCAGAATTCGAGCGGGTATCGATCTGATGCAAAATGCAAGGATAATTTTATGTACTGATTATATTGCCAAAGATCTAAAGAACATTATTCAGGCTGGGGCTGTGTTGATAGATGAAGCAGGCCTGGTTAGCCTTGACAAAATGGGGACGATCTTTTCATCATTGAGAGACAATAATGGAAAAGTGATTGTGATAGGAGATGATAAGCAACTTCCCCCTCCCTCACATGATTATGTAGCCACGAGCCTCTTTCGGTCGATACTCAACCACTTTAGCTCAACATTGCTTAGAAAGGAGTATAGATTCAATAAAGATATTTTAGATTTAATTAATCCTTATTACGATAACAAGCTAGTTGCAGATTATTCTGTTCAGGATATTTCGACTGCTGACATAGCCGAGAAGGATTATCAAGGCATTAACGACAATCTTCGAAAAATATTGCAACATGATAAAAAAATTGTTTTTGTGGACACTAATGATGATAGAAGAGAAGACAAGCATTTTGTAAATCCAGGAGAGGTATCTATTATTAAAGACATTCTGAAGGGCTGTCAAAGTATCGGTATAAACAGCATCATGGTCATCACTCCATACAAACAACAGGAAAGAATGTTACAACTACAACTTCAGCAACAGGATGTGCAAGCTATCCGTATTGGCACAGTAGATAAGTTTCAGGGACAGGAGGCTGAGGTAGCAATAATATCAATGGTAAGATCCAATACAAAGCAAGATTATCATGAGGCAATAGGTTTTCTAAATAATTCAAGGGCATGTGTTGCATTTTCCAGGGGTAAACGCAAAACAATAATAGTGGGAGATCAGACTACTCTGATTAAAAACAAGTTTCTCGCCAGATCGATTGATACCATTACAAGGAAAGATGGATTTTTTATTTGGAGAAATTCTAACTAGCTAAACTTCAAAATCTAAATGTCAATCAATTAGCATATCAGTTAATGTTCGTATCTGACTCATTAAATTGTATAGAATAATAAGCTGTAACGTGGCAAACTAGGATAATCCAAATCTCTTCTACCACGCAGGCGGAGCTGAAGTAATTTTAGATTATTATCTATTTAATTTGTTATAGAAGAAAAATAAGCCCTCAGCTAAGGGTAATTGAGACAAATGTAACTATACGACTATGGCCATAACGTCCTTACGAAACTGTTTTAGACTATTATCTTATGTATCCACAAGGTGTATTCGTTAAGTAGTTGTTTAGATGTTGTATGTATAGTTCAGTTGGAGCTAAAATTTATAGTTCAGTTGGAGCTAAAATTTTATAATGATATTTATACATTCGATGTCAATGTTGCGTATGACATACCACTTTACGAATTGAACCCTTCGCCTGTTAGACTGGATCACAACTCCGAATCTGTTCCTGCATATGCTCTTGTTGCAAATTTGACATGGTAAACAAAGTTAGGAACATCCACATGTCATCGGGATATGCAGTTGCGACTTTGTTGATCTCTACAGTCGTTTTTGTGTATCTTCAAGGAGCATCGTTTGTGTTTGGTACAACAACATCAATTCTATTTCCGTCACAAACGTCCTCAACATACAAACAACAGGTAGTCAACTACGATAAAGAAAAGAATTGTGCTGCCGACCAACATACACCTACAACATGGAAAACTTATCTAACTCATTTTGCATGTGGTCATGTAACCATCTTTAACAATGGTACAACTCTACGGCAATTTACATTGATAGTCGATGACAACCACGGTATGGGACACAACATATCCATAACCAGAGAAGGGCTAACCTTCCCCGTGTGGACTTTCAACGGATCAGTTCCCGCACCAACGCTAAGAATGACACAAGGCGATCATGTTCGCGTGACAGTATCAAACAGTAAGAGCAGCATACATCCTCATTCATGGCACGTACATTCGATACACAGTGGAGTTATGGACGGGGTAATGGGATTGGGCGGCATGATATGGCCTGGCGCGGCTTTCACATACGACTTTATAGCACAGCCGTACGGCGTGTATCCATATCACTGCCACATGGCTCCTGTGGAAGAGCACATAAACAGGGGGCTGTACGGAATGATGATTATAGATCCGGTGTATGCAGATAAAAGACCGCACGCAACTGAGATGGTCATGCTAATGAACGGCTACAGCTTTAATAATGCCTACAATCCAAATCCTGTGGAAGCAGGACCGCCTACACCAGCCGAGATGGCCAACGCTACGACAAGGAACACTATAGTAAATGATCAGGAACCAAGCAATCAAGTTTATACTGTCAATGGAATGGCATTTGGCTATACGGGAAAAGACGAGATTCATCTCAAAGTGGGTCAGCCAGTAAGGATATACTTGGAGAACATGCTTGAATATGACCCGATAAACAATTTCCATCTGCACGGAGAGATGTTCCACTACATACCCACCGGCACTTCCGACAAGCCGATCATGTACACGGATATAATATCACTCATGCAAGGAGATAGAGGCATTCTGGAATTCGCATACCATTTTCCGGGTGAATTTATGTTCCATGCTCACAAAAACGAATTCTCTCGACTTGGATGGCAAGGGTTCTTCAATGTAACAAAGAGCTGACAACTTCTTGATCCTTTTCATAGCCTCCTTTGGAAAATTGGTACAATTACCAAATAAAAGGGAAGTTAAATTTATCTTGGAATATGCAAGATAAAAAATTGTTTATATTATATTACCATTGTACGGTAACGCTATTCAGGACAATGATGCGTACCTATTGAAAGACCTAGTACTGACTTAATTGTATAATATAAGTATGATACTAGAATTTAGAAAAACCGTATCGATGATACCATAGTGTCGGTGATAAGTCCACCTACACAGATGGTACTGAGATTTGAAATATGGGAGTAATAAATGCACTACAAATAATAATTAGCTAAAGTCTTCCAACAAATATATCCTAGCTCCTCCACCGCTCGCTTGGAAGGTTAAGTGTTTGCCTTATGATATTCTTTTTCCAAGCTCAAATTGATAGTAGCAATTTTTTTATAATGCGCTCTTCTATGAAAGAGGAGAAACCAATGAGTTACAAGATCAAATCTGTCAATGGAGTCAATATTAACGTTGAAGATATTGGGACTGGAAAACCAATTGTTTTCATCCATGGCTGGCCTGTCAACCACAATATGTTTGAGTACCAATTTACAGAATTACCTAAGCACGGTTACCGATGCATTGGTATAGATTTGCGTGGTTTTGGAGACTCTGATAAGCCTTGGGATGGTTATAATTATGATACTATGGCCGATGATGTCAAGGCCGTGCTTGATACTCTCAATCTTCAGAATGTGACTTTGGTAGGCTTCTCCATGGGTGGGCCGATCTCTATTCGCTATGTAGCCCGTCACCATGGAGCACATATTAAAAAGCTCGCTCTTCTAGCAGCAGCCGCACCATGCTTTACTAAACGAGAAGATTTTCCCTATGGTATTGACAAGGCCGCAGTAGATGATCTTATCCGTCAAACCTATGAAGACCGCCCCTCTATGCTCAGAAACTTTAGCCAGATCTTCTTTGCTTCCCCTGATAAGCTTAGCCCAGAATTCAAGATCTGGAACCTAAGCCTGGGATTGGCGGCGTCAGCGTATGCGACAATCCATTGTGCAATTGAACTCCGAGATGCAGATCTGCGTAAGGATTTGGCTAACATTCATGTGCCTACACTCATTCTTCATGGAGTTAATGATCACGTATGTCTATTCGATTTGGCCAAAGTTATGCACGAGGATATCAAAGGCTCACAGCTTATACAAGTTGAGAAAGCTGGTCACGGTTTCTACTATGAAGAGCGTGATAGGGTAAACTCAGAGCTTGTTAGCTTTATTAGCTAGTTGTTTTGTTTCTGTGAATGAAAGACTTGTGTACTCGTCGTAGGTATTGAAGTAGTAGAAATGTGGTGTATCAACTGAGAAACTAGATCAGTTAATAGGATTCTGTTAACATAGCGTCGGATTTTCAAGCTGTTAACCATCGTCGGACAAGCGTAAATATAACGTGTTAACACAGTATTTCAGTGTCATTTCTAAATCTATTCGAGGCCTATGAGATTATTAGTCGGACGGTATATCCTTGGTTTCTAAATGCAGCCTTGGTCGTTAATTATAATCGCAGCAGTAGTATCTATTGCGGGTTACTTGCTACTCTCCTACGCTTTCAACATATATCCCATTATGAGCGAAGCCAAGAAAATAATTCCATATATCCCAATGATTATAGCTGTCGTGTCGGCCTTGGTTAATTGGCTTACACATGGTTCTTTATCAATCAACGGCGCGGTTCAAAAACCAGCACTATTCCAACAAAATACGGCAGAAGACAAGCAGAGCTATTTTCTAAATGTAAAGAGAATAAGGGGAAAAGAAAGGCCAAAAGATTGTAAAGGAAGGCTGGAAATTAAAGAAAAAAACATTGACGACTACTTGATATGGCGCACGACCAGAAAGGGAATGTCTGACATAGGTACTGACGACGATTTATTGCTGTTCGAAATTTCTGAAAAAAAATAATAATTCATAGAGATGCAAAAACGCCGATCACTGAACCCTATGCTCAATTTGAGGATAGACGCGTGATTGTTAGTGTTGATGCAGCAAATTTGAAACCATGTAAGCCCTACGAGAAGAAAATTTCTGATATAATAAAAGAGGCCAATCATAATCTAAAGCACTGACCTTCTATGACGATATAATTTTCGCGCCCTCGTTCATTAAATCGGTCTTGCTTGCGTTAAATTCATTCTTTAGACGAACGGTCAATTTCGAAAGATCGCTAAGCCCACACATATACACATAGCCATATAACGATTGTGGTTAAACGGGATATCCTTATTAAACACATTTGTGTATAGTGCACAATGGGTAGAATTGATATCAATTTACCTGACAGCTTAGAAAATAAATTGCGCATGGAAATCGGAAGAAGAATGGGTGCTAAACGTGGAAATTTTACAGAAGCAATTATTGAAGCTATTGATATGTGGCTAGAGAAAGACAAGGCGAAAGGAAAATGAGCCATACTGAAGATGAGACGCTAATTAGTGAAGCCATAAATCAATATATCAAGCTTCATGATTCAGGAGCCAGAATATTTCATGATCTTCTAAGAACATCCAAAACATTCGACGAGCTTAAAGATACTTTATCAAAATTAATAAATGTATATTTTTTTGAAACGTCCATATTGTTTAGGGTGGCTTCTGTAAGCGCGCCAGCAATAATCAGCCTCAAGAAGGCTATTGACAAATTACCAAGCAATGGAGAATTCAACGAAATCAAACGCGAAGCGCATGAACAATATCACAAAGTGAGAGAAGGTCTTGAAATTATTAAGACAGCACTCGATGAAAGGACGGAGCGCGACAAACGTGGCGAGGATATTTATGGATAATACCGACCATGTAATGACAGCCGCATATCAAGAATTGAAGGATGCGATGCAATTTAAGAGGGTAAACGAAGAGCTATTGGAATATCTCTCCTCATCGATTCGTTGGTTACTTCACTATTCCAAAAAGAACATTATTCCGTTGCCTGAAAAAGATAAGATTCACAAAATCGTTGACAGAGCTATGGCAATTGCAGATAAATTGCCGCGAGATCGTAATAACAGCCTATGATCATAAGATGCGCCGATTGTGGATGCGATCCCGTTGATTGCAGGAATCTACGTTGTAACGACTGTACAAAGGAAATTTGCTGTTGTATATCCGACGGCGGTTAACATATTAAAAATCAGTCGATATGTTAACAGAACCGTTATTAGCAAACTATAAAGGCTCAGTCTAGACTTAAAGACTATCGATCAACCGAACCTTGCAATCATGGTTGAACCCATCATATTTTAACTAGGGAATCGATGGAGTTCTTTCCTTTATTGTGTTGAGAAAATCTTCCAAGACTTTTACGTAATCGCTGTACAATTGCTGATGGAACATACTTCCAATTGAACAATAAGCAGATTTATTTTCTGCTTGAACGTGAACGGGATTGCGACAGTGTCCGTTCTCGGCTTTTTTCTTGAGATCGATAGTCAACCACGAAAACGCTGTTATAGCCAACATGAATAAAGTGGTTTCAGTGTGCATAAAGCTATATTGAATAAACTCTTCATCTTTACTACTACATTCTTTTTGAGTAGGACTAGCAGAATATTCACGACTCTTTAGAAGAACATTGATTGCCAGGGAAGACCAGAAGAAGCCGTTCGGTATTATCTTATTGTCAGCTGCTCCATATGGAGGACCAAATTGCCCAAATAGTTCTTCTACGGACGAATAGAAATCCTCCGGATTATTAAAGTGCCTGTTAAACCATCTTTCATCTGTCATAGGTTTCATGCTAATTTTGATTCTATTAAACATAGTCTTGTGGAGAATAATGGACTATGATGAGTTTGAGTGATTGGCTAGACTAAACCAAAACCCATACGAGTACATAAAACAATTCAGTTTAGAGGGGATTGTGATAGTCTTCCAAACGAACATCGTTTGTGTGTAATTATTGATTGAAGGGTAATGCTTTACTTCTACACCAATTACTCCTTACAGTTAGTTGTGTGATATCAGTTTGTTTCCTCAGTCTAAGTGTTAAGCGTTCGATTTATTTTAGTTTAGTATTCAAAATAATAAGTTAAATATAACTTGCGTATTAACCTAGATATATACAATAGTTACATGATTTATGTTATTAAATTATAAAACCTACATATATATAGGCAGTATCCATAATTGAAACATGAAAGAACCGAATAAGACCCGGGATCAAAAACGTAAGCGATTCATCAATCCACACAAATCCATATGCGAATATTGCAACATTAAGAAAAAAGCTGATGAATTGGACCTGCACCACAAACACCCAGTAGGAGATTGTGAACAGAATCTAATGTTAGCTTGCGATCTGCCATGGTCCCCTACTATGTCAATAGCAGGTCATCCAGAATGAGAAAGAGGGAGGGGGGTCAAAACCTCTGCCTGAAATTAATCATGATTACAAAGTAGCTCATAAAATCGCACCCCCTCAATCAGAACAAGGGTCAACAACAACCTCACCCACATTCTCATCTCAAAAAACAGTTATGGATTACGTAACCTTGGAAGTCTACAACCATATCGCACGTGGGCATAACGAACGTGACCTAAGAATTTTCAGAATGCTGAAGCCAGGCCAGAATATCAAGCACCTGAAAGTAAATCTTAGTCCATATAGAAAAGATATTTTTACGGATAGATACAGGAAGCAGCCTTGGAACAGACCTGCTTCTACGATAGTAGCACATTTAGCAAAGGATGGTCTCATGTTTATCCACCCAGACAGGGCTCAGAATCGAACCCTGTCACCAAGAGAAGCAGCCAGGTTACAATCATTCGATGATAGATATGCTTTTGAAGGACCGCCAAAGAAACAGTTTATTCAAATTGGTAATGCCATCCCGCCTCTCTTCGCAAAATCCTTGGCTCTGGTATTAAGAAAATTTCTATAATGCTTTATTTCATCAATCATACAGCTGCTCTTCCGTAATCACACAGGCCTCTGATGGGACACATATTGCATTTTGGTCTTCTTGGAGTACATATCATTCGTCCTAGATCTATTATAGCCCAGTTGTATTCCTTTGACAAACCTTCAGGAACAAGCAGAGACGCCAATTTCCAAGAAGACTGATCTTTATGTGCCTGAGATCCGAATTCTATAGAAAATACTCTCCCTAAGATTCGTCTTACGTTTACATCAAACATCGCAATATTTTCTCCGAAGGCAAAACATTTCAGGGCATTCAAAAGGTATTTTCTTTTCTTTCCTAAAGCGTATTCTAAGCTCATTTCATCTGAAGGAATGGTGTTTCCGCATTTTTCGTAAAAACCTCTGGATATTTCTTTGATCCATGCACTTCTGAAATCAAGGCCTAACGTACAGATTATGCTACGTATTCTTTCCGTATCCGCATCATATACAGCTCTTAAAGATGGAAATCGTTTTATGAATCTCTCATACACTTTCTTTACTTGATCTGCTTTCGTTTTTCTTAGTAGCATCTCTGCAACTAGAACACGATATGGATCGCTAGTCTGTCTCCATGGATAAGAGGGGGAATTCGATCTGCTCCATGCCAATAGCCTATGTCCGAGATCTTTTTTTCTAGATTGTACTCTCTTTCTTAACACTGGCGTAAGCCTCTTACTGTTCTCCAAATCTTCCTGTATGGAGTATTTTACAAGTTACTACTAATAATTTTCGGTCAGCTACACCACACTAAGATGAAATCAAATAATTCTGATTTTTTACTGTCAAATTGGAAGAAAATGATGTTTCTATATTACCTAGATTGATAGATGATGCAAGGAGAAGTAAATGTCCATATTGCCCATTTTATGATAAATGTATCAACCATGATTCTGAAACTAATGAGGATAAAGAAATGGCCAAAGAGATCGATTTACTGGATATAAGAGGAGTGGTCGATTTGGAGAACTCCGCTACTCATTGACTGCCTGATCCTCCTGTAGACAGTTTGCTCATCTGATATCTTGTATGAAAGTCACCTAATACGCACTCGCGAGCGGAAAGGTTGACTCTAGGCAGTCAGCTCTACGCTTGAAGGCTTTACAGCCGAACCTAGTACCAAGGCTCCGGTAAGAACTACAAACAACTTTTAGTTTCTAGGATGTCTTGTATTTACAAAGTGTTTTGTTGCATGCATTCCTTTAGAAGAATCACAACATCCTGTATAACCACAGGTTAAGTCAATTACATTTTAGTAATTAAAAAATAGTATGGCAGATGAACAATTAGAACAGGAGGCTTAGTCATTTTATTAATCCCCCTACCATTCCAGTTTGTGGATTGACTGGACGTCATGGCGATGAAATTGGGCCTAGCCTGGCTAATCCACACGCACACACCACCAACTAGCGATGATGCAAAGTGGTACGGGAATCAATTTGATGGGTCTGGTATGATGCAACATGGCATGATGAATGGGCTTGGAATGAAGATGGGTCATCCCTAAACATCCTCTCCTCTCGAACACAATAACGGCTTTTTCTTTCTTTTTAAGCGGGTTTTTTGCGATGTGCTGTATTGGACGTATTTATCTTCGGATTGTTGCCGTACAGTAGATGTATGTTACTTAGTACAAAGGGATTTGACCGATCATTTTGACCGATAATTTCGACATCTTCAGATGGGCGACAATTGCTTGTTAAATAGGATCTACCGATCCATGCTGTTCCTGGTACACTATGAGGGAGCCCCGCTCACTCGCACTTAAGGATCATGAATCATATTTGCACCGGCAGATCTTCCTACTCTGAAATGAAAAACAGGTCATTCCGGTCCATCATGCTCTGATACTTCTGTTGACGGAAATTCATCATAAACTTCACAATCCATTTCGTTTCTATTTTTTCTATTGTTGGGCATATGGCGATTCTATAGGATTTATTGGAAGACATACAATTTAAGAAATAGTCCTAGATGTTTTGCAATCTATCTATATCCGCGGCTTATTATTCATTATTATGTAAGAATGTGGTAACACAGTCATTCCCCTTATATGATGCGCTCTTTTTTACTCTATGTTCCATCCTCTTCATCACAATATATCAGGTCTGATGCTTTGATAAGAGCTCCATCCTATCTTAGCTATAATACAAAATAGCATTCTTTATCCAATATTGCAACTACCCTTTCACTACTAGAATCGGGCCGGAATAACAATGACAATAAATAAAATAATAAACTAATGCTAGTTATGATGATAACCATGCCTTCATGCTGGTTCAGGTTGCTGCTTTTTTGATGGACATTGCTTATTGATACAGAATTCCCAGGAATGTTTTGCAGCATAGATAGTCCTGAGCACGGGCCATCGGCATAAAGCACACATCTTCCCCGTAGTTTTTATTGATCCTTTCTGCGGTAGTGGGGCAGCTGCTTTGCATGTACCTGAAAAATAATTAGAACATCCTACGAACCTCTTTTTTGTTACCTTTGATCTAATGATTTTGAGAACTCCTTTGTTACATACAGGACATGTCCCTAGAACAGTTTGTTGTAGCTGTTGTTTATTCTGACTAATTAGTACCGCATCAGTTATTTGCCTACCTATCTCAATTTCTTTTTCCTTGAATGTAATCATTGTTTCTTTTAATTTGTCTATTGCATTTTCAATTACAAGGGTACTTGTGGCTTTGCCTGATTCAATTTCTTCCAGCTGTTCTTCCATAGACTTAGTAAGATCTGTGGATACTATGCTTGGCACGTATTTACGCATTGATTGAATTATTTGAAATACGATTTCTGTAGCCTCAATACCTCCCCTCCCATTAGTAGTACTAGCAATATAGTTTCTTTTGAACAATGTGCTAATAATTTCAGACCTAGTCGCTTTAGTTCCAATTTTTTCTTTTTCCATTTCTTCCAATAAACTAGCTTGATTGAATCTGGGTGGGGGTTGGGTAAACTTCTTATCCATAGTCACAGCAACATTTCTCATATTGTCACCCTCATGAAGTTCTGGTAGTTCAATCCCAGTGCTACTCATATATGGCTTGTACAAATTCATCCATCCTTCATAAAGCATTTTCCTTCCATCAGCCTTGAAAATGTGCTCGTCCTTTACAAGAATCGTGACTGTTGTGTGCTCACTTACAGTTGAGTCTCCAAAAGTTGCCAGAAACCTTCTGATTATGAGATCGAATAATTTGAGTTCAACGCCATCTAGCTTACCCTTCGGTTTTTCTCCTGTTGCGTAAATCGCTGGATGTGCTGGATCACTTTTGCTTCCTTCATTTGGGGTGAGATGGTCCTTTTCAAGCAGGGTCATAGCAAGGTTAGTATAGGGATAACCAATTCTTGAAAGGCCCGTAATGACT
>WNGL01012353.1_pt1 | contig 13936 bp, 13 predicted proteins | sample 5400591 | NCBI WGS metagenome assembly WNGL01 (sample SAMN13153377, study PRJNA577476) | soil metagenome | isolation source: 80 cm soil or saprolite under Garry oak tree replicate 1 | place: USA:California | collected 2016-06-15
CCAGCAGACCATCTTCACCCCAGCGGTAGGTGCGGGAACGAGCGTGGTCATGGGGAAAAAAGTCCCAGGCGTTCCCAGAGGGGGAGTAGTCCTCACGGACGGTCCCCCACTGGCGCTCGCTAAGATAGGGTCCCCAGCTATACCATGGTTTCGTATGCTGGTGCGCCTCGGCAAGTCTCAGGCGCTCTGCGTTATGTTCCAGGGCCGGAGCCTGAGCGAGAGTTTTTCTGCTGCTCACCATCTTTGTCATCATCCTTTCTAATAAGGGAGGCCATGCAGGCTGTGCAAGGAGCATCCCTACATTTCTTGCGCGACCTCGACATAGACCTTGATGGCTTCCTTATCCTCAGTGAGGTGGCGCAGCATCTCGGCATAGTTTTCCAGCCCACTTACCTTTGTGGTGAGCAACTTGTTCAGCCAACCGGGATAGAAGGCTTCCGCCTTGACCAGGTCATTCACGCCGCTAACAAAGTCGGCACGAGAGGCATTGACGGTTCCAACCATCACTTTGTTGCCCAGCACGAACCCCTGGTTGATCATGTCCGCGCTCACCTCGACTTTCTTCTCACCTCCCGTCACACTCGAGAGCACGAGTACCCCATTTTTGCCCAGCGCCTCAGCTGCTTGAAAGGCCAGCGGACTGAAGCCAGAGGCTTCAAAGATGATGTCGAACGGGCCATACGTCTCACTCGCTTCTTTAAGCGTCATCTGCTGTGAACTGACGTAGTGAGCGCCAAGCTCGGTCATGAGGTTGCTGTTAAAGTACGGTGGCAATCGACGCGAGTAGCAGGTCACCTCCACGCCCCTCAAGCGCATCCCCAGGGTCGCGAGTAAACCAATCGTGCCCGCTCCGACTACTGCTGCGCGCCGTGGCTGCCAGACTTTCAATCGCCTTTGGATTTCATAGGCCTGGTTCAGGCCCTTCTGTGCCACTGTCGTCGGCTCTAGCAGCACCCCGACCTCGCGTAGAGTAACAGGGAGCGTGACGATGTACGCTGCATCCTCAACATAGTACTCAGTAAGATACCCATGGCGCAGGTTGATGCCGCGCTCATAGTACACATCATCGGTGGTCATGTCCTGGAGGCCAATTTGATCGTAAATGCTATGCCCTGGGCGGCGCACGGTTGCTACAACATACGTTCCTGGTCGAATAGTATCTGGCACATGTGGGCCAACCTCCATCACCTGGCCAAAGTTTTCGTGACCGGTAATGAGGTAGTTATAGCCCTCCGGTGCCATGCCATACTCTGCCGCATTGATTTCCTTGTCTGTGCCGTCAACGCCTACTCGCAGTACCTTCACCAGTACGCCTTGCCCATTTGGAATGTCCGTCACTTTTGGCATCGGTATCTCTTCCAAATGCATCGAATCGGGTTTACCCGGATAGACCGCTATCGCTTTCATCATTTAATCTCTCTTTCGTCGTTTCAACATCAATTTTCTCGTACTCTCATGTAGTGCTTGTGTGCATCTTATGGTCTTGCAATACCTCGATTCGTTACAGAACAGATGGCTGGTATGTGAGAATGGGGCAAATTCGCTATTACATGGCTTCTATTCCTGAAAGTACTTCTCAAGGACGTTCCGCACCTTTGATCGGGCACGGTGGAGGAGTACTCGCTGATTCCCCTCGGAAATGCCGAGGAAACTACAGGTTTCCTCAGACGTCCATCCCTCGATGTCGCGCAAGATGATGATCTCCCGCTGATTTGGCGGAAGGGCTTCGATCGCTCGATGAATGCACGCACGCGTTTCCTGTGAAAGCAGGCGATCCTCAGGCATTTCCTGCCAATTGGTGGGGAACGATACCCAATGTCCTGACCACTGGTGATCTGCTGGCAGGAATCGGTCAGAGTCGACAGCAGGTTCAACGAGAACAGTGTAAGGGTCTGACAGCGAGGAGAAGGGAATACTGCGGCCTTCACGTTGTGCACGCGTTATTGCACGGTTGGTAAGAATGCGAAACATCCAGGTCTTCAGTGAGGATCGCCCCTCGAAGCGGTTGAGACCCTCAAGAACCGCCATCCAGGTTTCCTGGACCACCTCCTCAGCCACTGCCCATGCCGTCACGTAGATCATCGCAAGACGTAGTTGCTCAATCAAATGCAGATCGTCAGCTGATGCCACAACAGTTGCCAGGTTTGCCCCGGTGATTGTTCGCTGGGCGGTGGCCACGTCAAATAGGTTTTCCGGCTGGTACGTTCCTTTGTTCATCACGGCACCTCCTTTCGGTTGGGTTCAGGTTGTACGTGAGAAATTCTCGCCATACGGAACAATAAACCCTGGATATCCGTCTTCCTCTTCTATGCTCTGCTCAATGTCTTCTTTACTTCTCTGTTTCATGGCCCTGGTCAGTCTCGACGTGCAAGACAGATATCAACGTCAAATTTAAGTTGTATACCTTTATGAGCAGACTGTGCAGCGCGGCCTGGTCCACCAGTGGGCCAGAGATGATGGCGTGACCGTTTGCCCCATTGGTTATCGTCATCCCATCAAACCACGCCGACCAGTGTTGATCGAGATGTCCTTTGACGCGAATTTCGTAGGTAGTCATCGCTCCTCCTTCCCAGAGCCTCTCGCTTTTCCGTGTATTGCGATGGTGTCTAGGAGGAGTGTACATGAAAGAGAGGGCAAAGACAGTACACCAAAGGAGTATTTGCAGGGTTATTTTTGATAAAGTATGTGGGTGAGAAAGCATCAATTGCGGCTGAGTGCAGTGGTTCTACATAATACACTATGAGGCGCTCGTTTGTCGAGGCTAATTACCTGGCTTGATATGAGGCAGGAAATTAACCTCGACAAAGGAATACCAGATCGTGTATCATAGTATGGGTAATTCTTTTCTCAGATGTGGGTAATTCCATGTGTTGCTCTCAGTATTGCCTTACACGTATGCGCATTGAACCTTACTAGGGATCAAGAAAAGGAGTCCGATATGCCAACGAAGCCCACCATTGAGCAATTACGCGAAATCGCGCACATGTATGCTATGCATATGAGCGATGCAGACCTCGAATCGTTTCGTGGTTTGATGAATGCAATATTCGAGTCATACCGCCGCATCGATCAGCTTACCGAGCCCGCGCTGCCGGTGCACTATGCTCGAACCAGGGGCTATCGTCCCACAGCAGAAGAGAATCCGCTGAACGCCTGGTATCAAAAGTGCTCAATCAAGGGAGCGGCGAGTGGTCCCCTGGTCGGGAAAAGAATTGCGATCAAGGATAATGTCTGTGTCGCGGGGGTGCCAATGATGAATGGTTCCCTGGTGCTGGAAGGCTATGTCCCGGAATTCGATGCTACCATCGTGACACGTATCCTCGATGCGGGCGGCGAAATCGTCGGGAAGGCGGTCTGTGAGAGTCTCTGTTTCTCAGGCAGTAGCTTCACGGCTGATACAGGTCCGGTGCTTAACCCGCACCATCCCGCTTGCTCGGCAGGCGGCTCATCCAGCGGGAGCTCGGCACTGGTGGTAGCAGGTGAGTGCGATATGGCTATCGGAGGCGACCAGGGAGGCTCGATTACCATCCCAGCTTGCTGGTGCGGCGCGTATGGTCTCAAACCCACCTATGGCCTTGTTCCCTATACGGGCGTATTTCCTATAGAACTGACGCTGGACCATACAGGCCCTATCGCCGCAACGTCTGCCGATGTGGCCTTGCTGCTCGAAGTGATCGCGGGCGAGGATGGGCTTGATCCGCGCCAGAAAGGGGTCAAGCCTGAGGCGTATACAAGCGTCCTCAGCAACGATACAGAAGGGATACGCATTGGCATAGTAAGCGAGGGTTTCGGGTGGCCGCAGCTCTCTGAGCAAGACGTGGATGAACTGGTCCGGGCAGCGGCGCAACGCTTCTCCGAACTAGGCTCCCAGGTCGGCACGCTCTCTATTCCCATGCATCGCGACGGAAAGCATATCTGGAATGCCATCAAGGTGGAGGGTTCTGCGATGCTCATGGTGCGCGGTAATGGCATGGGTACCAACTGGAAGGGCCATTATAGTACCTCGCTGCTGGATGCCTATGCACGGGGACGTGCCACTATGGCCGACGACTTCTTCGATACACTCAAGTTAACCACGCTGCTGGGCCAGTACATGCAAGAGAGGTATCACGGGCGTTACTATGCGAAGGCGCAAAACCTGGCCCGCACGCTCACTGCCGCCTACGACGATGCTCTGCGGACCGTTGACCTGCTGGTCATGCCAACAACGCCCATGAAAGCTACCAGGATACCGCAGATCGATGCCCCGCGTGAAGAAAAGGTCGTACGAGCCTCGGGGATGAACGGAGGGTTGAATGCCAACAACTGCCCCTTCAATGTCACGGGTCATCCCGTCATGACGGTGCCTTGCGGTCTCTCAGGGGGCTTACCCGTCGGTATGATGTTGGTAGGCAGGAGAGGAGAAGATGCGACCGTGCTCCGCGCCGCTCATGCTTTCGAGCAGATCAGCGGCTACTCGGTTCGCTCGAAGCAGCCCTCCGCTCTCAGTGCCCAATAACGGAAAGAACCGGGCACTGGCACCGTCCGCTTGTGCCACTATCCGCTTAACGATGAGGTGCATAGATTCTATGGCACGCCAATCTATTCCCCGGATAATCGAAGATCAGCTGATACCACCTGAAGGTGCCAGTCAGAGCTTCCTGGCGATTCAGGTCGGCTCAGATACCTGGTATACGTGGCTCAATGAGCCTGCCACCCGCTCATTTGCCTTTCACAGCCCCCAGGGCGCCTTGACCGCTCGCCGCGAACAACGTCATGGCACCTGGTACTGGTATGCCTACCGCACCCAGGACGGTCGCCTCCACAAAGCCTACCTCGGCAAGTCCGAGGAACTCACGCTGGTGCGGCTTCATGAAGCCGCTGCCTTGCTGTCAGCAGAGCGAGCAACGAGTTCGCAGCCGCCCGACACGCTGCGTCCTCTTCAACCTCCCGCTGCCACTCCGCCCCCCTCCTTCACAGGCACAACGTCCCTCCACCTGCTCACGACGAAAATCTCCGTGCCGCCCGCCCGCCTGAATATGGTAACGCGCCCACGACTCATGCAACGGATGAACGCTGCTGTGAGAGGTACAATTACCCTCATCGTGGCCCCTGCCGGATGGGGCAAGACGACCCTGCTCAGCGCCTGGTATGCTGATCCCAGCCACGGTACCTTACCCCTCGCCTGGGTCTCGCTTGATGCGAGTGATAACGACCCCATTCGCTTCTGGACCTATGTCATCGCCGCGCTCAATACGCTGCATCCGGGTGTGGGCGAGACCCCCCTGGCGCTGTTTTACGCCTCGTCGTCGCCACCGATCGAGGCTGTGCTCACGTCCCTGTTGAATGGCCTGCTCCAGCTTCCTATGGAAACCGTGCTGGTGCTGGACGACTTCCACCTCATCGAGTCCCAATCCATCCACGATGCGCTCACCTTTCTACTGGAGCATCTGCCACCGAACACGCACCTGGTACTCGCCAGTCGAAGCGATCCACTCCTGCCCCTGGCGCGTCTGCGTGCACGGGGGGCTTTGACCGAGCTGCGTGCTGCCAACTTACGCTTCACCTCTGAGGAAACTACGGCTTTTCTCACGGAGGTCATGGGACTACCGCTGTCAGCAGAGGAGGTGGCCGCTCTGGAGGCACGCACCGAAGGCTGGATTGCCGGGCTGCACCTGGCCGCCCTCTCCCTGCAAGGTCGCGACGATGTGGGTGGCTTCATCGCTGCCTTTACGGGCAGCCATCGCTACGTGGTTGACTTCCTGGTCGAAGAAGTCCTCTTGCGCCAACCGGAAGAAGTGCAGGACTTTTTACTGCAGACCTGCCTGCTGGACCGGCTCTGTGGGCCGCTGTGTGATGCAGTGCGCGAACAAGACGATAGTCGGAGGCTACTGGATCAGGTGGAGCAAACCAACCTCTTCCTCATCCCGCTCGACGACGAGCGGCGCTGGTACCGTTACCACCACCTGTTTGCTGAGGTGCTGCAAAGTCGTCTGCAGCAACTACAGCCGGCAGTGGTTCCTGAGCTGCACCGCCGTGCCAGCTTCTGGTTCGAGCAGCACGAGCTGTTCGACGAGGCGGTGACCCATGCGCTCGCTGTTTCTGATGTCGAGCTAGCTGCCCGCCTGATCGAACAGTACGCCCACTTCACCAACTTTCCCAGTCAATTCCAGCTATTACTCGGCTGGCTGAACAGGCTGCCCGATGCGCTCGTCCGTGCCTATCCCTCCCTCTGCATCATGCACGCCATCACGCTGATGTTAACGCATCAGTTGGATAAGGCCTCCGTTCGCATCCAGGATACCGAAAGGTGTCTTGAGGAGGAGATGCCTGCCGAACAGCGTCATACCATTCTGGGCCAGTTGGTCGCGTTCCGCAGCCAACTGGCTCGTCTCGTGGGCGATCACGAACGGTGTGTCCCTCTTGCGCACCAGGCACTCGAGCTGTTGCCGGAGACGAAGGAGATGTCCCTCACGCTCATGTTACGTGCGAGTGCTCTTGTGACTGCGGCTAACGCCTATCTTGTTGATGGGGATATGACACCCGCGGCGGAGTACCTCGTCGGGACGACGGTGGTATCCGTGCGTGCCCTGGGCAACCTCCCGACAACCGTGAGAAGTATCTCCAATCTGGCCAGGCTGCAGGTGTTGCAGGGAAGGCTGCGCCAGGCTGCCGTCACCATTGAGCAGGCAACGCAGCTGGCACCGAAGCACGGGGGGCTGCAGGCCCTGATCAACGGTGCAGACTACTACTTCATCCGCGGCGATCTGCTGCGTGAGTGGAACCAGTTCGACAGCGCCGGGCAGCAGTTGGTGCAGGGTATGGACCTGGTCAAGGAAACGGCGACGGCGGACGCCGAGATGATCATGCGGGGCTACCTGGCTTTGGCTCGCCTCCAGCAGGCCTGTGGGCAGAGCACCGAGGCACGCGAGACCCTGGATGCCTTCGCGCTGCTAAGTCGTCAGCGCGGCTTTGCCCCCGCCCTGTTGGCTCATGGGGCAGCAGTGCGGGCACAGATGGATCTGGCCCAGGGCAAGCTGGCGGCTGCCATCCGCTGGGCGGAGGCGTGCGGCTTGTCTGCCAGGGATAAACTGAGCTACCTGCGTGAGCGAGAGTACCTGACCCTGGTACGGGTACGCATTGCCCAGGGACGAGAAACTCCAACAGGTCCTTTCCTTTCGGAGGCGCTGATTTTGCTGGAGGGGCTCCTACGGGATGCTGAGGCAAAAATGCGCATGCGCAGTGTGCTTGAAGTCCTTCTGCTGCGTACACTGGCGTTGCAGGCCCAAGGCGACTATACAGAGGCTCTAACCGCTCTGGGTCGTGCCTTGACACTGGCCGAACCAGAGGGCTACATTCGTCTGTTCCTTGATGAAGGAGTACCAATGGTCACCTTGCTGCGCCAGGCTTATGCACATAAGATTGCACTAGAGTACGTCACAACCTTGCTGGAGGCAGCGGGTGAGCCGATTGCAACGGATCTTTATCACTCTTCCTCGCGCTCCGGTACGCTCATGGAATCGTTCACTGTGCGTGAGCGCGAAGTGTTGCAGCTAGTAATGGATGGCGCGTCCAACCGCGAAATTGCCCGCCAATTGGTGCTTAGCGTGAACACTGTCAAGAAGCATGTCTTGAACATCTGTGGCAAGCTAAACGTACAAAGCCGCACACAAGCTACCGCTAAAGCTCGGACCCTCAACCTCCTGAGCTACACTCCTCCTGGACACTATCGTGATACACAGAAAAGCAAGTAATACCGGGAGGGAGGAGCGATGATGCTTTATGAAATGCGGGGACGGGCCTGCAAGACTTGCCAAAAGCAAACCATTGCAACTGTCAGGATAATCACATAGGGCATCAGCGACCAGAGGCCTATGTGTTCGGCCACCATACCCACAAACCAGGGGCATACGGCTGCACCGATACTGCCCAGGCTTACCATGAAACCAATAGCGCTCGGCAGAATACGGGCGGCTACCTTGTTCGATATGAGGGCAATCGCGGTCGGATAGATCGGGCCGAAGCTGAAACCGATCAACCCCAGGCCAACCGCAGAAACTGCATAGACCGGCACGAGCCAGACCAGGAGTAGACCTATGACTACTCCCCCCAGGCAACCCTGTATCAATCGCTCGCTCCCTACCCACAGTGTTACTTTCGCCAGCGCCAGGCGTCCAAGTGTAAGCCCGAACCAGTAGCCGCCGACCATCCACCCTGCGAGGAGGATAGAGGCATGCCGTTCCTCTGTCAGAAAACTGTAGCTCCAACTGCCGATGCTTACCTCGGCTCCCACGTAGATGAGCAGGAAAAGAGCCGCAATCCAGACTACTGGTTCCCTGAGCGCGGCCACAAGGACGTTGCTTTTGGGCCTGGTCGCCACGTCTTCTTGTGGCGAGATGTTCTGTCCCTTGAAGACCAGCTTAAGGCCGATCAACAAGATCAGACTCATCCCTATCCACAGGATATAGACGCTATTCCACCCCCACCTGATTGCCAGGAACGCAGAAGCTACCACTGGACCAAGCAACGCGCCGGTTCCATAAAAAGCGTGGAGGTAATTCAGTGGCGCTGCATTTCGAGGCATGCTCGCAATATACGTATTCAGGCCAGCATCGATGATTGCTATGCCGAAGCCAAGTGGCAGCATCATGATCAGTATGACCTTAAAAGGGAGCATCAGACTGAGAGCGACCACGCCAAGGAGGAAGCTCGCCACGCCCAACATCAGGAAGCGTCGATTCCCCAATCTCTCAACGAGAAGCCCGCTATTGAAGGCAGCAATAAGATAGCCAATGGTTTGAAAGAGAAAGAGCAAACCAATCGTCGCTTTATCAACGCCATAATAGGTACGCAGACTGGGTATAAGGACCCCCAATGCTCCATCGTTTAAACCAATCAAGATAAAAGCAAAGAAAGCTAGCCCTACTTGCAACTCGGCAAGCTTAAGGCGCTTTGCATAGTGGCTGGTTTCTGGCCTCCGAGATGGCAAGAACATCAGGACAAGGTCAGCGGAATGAGCACCTCTTCATCATCATGTAAGAGGGTGAATCCTCCAGTCGCGAAGTTTGGTGTATCTTTGAGGACTGCCTGCCCTTCAGGTGTGGCAAGCGTAGCATCCAGCACCTCGCGAGAGTCTGTATAGATGGAAGTGATCACATAGTACGGGGCCTTCTCGCCATTGTCACTGGCGTCGAGCTTTCCTATCGTCAACCCCTTGATTCCTTTGAGCTTCCTGGTCAGAGGGAGGTGTACCTCATGGTAATGGCGGTCGAACGCGGCTGGGTCCGTTGGATATCCAAAGAGGATAGTGGTTTTATGCATGGTTATATTCCTTACCTTTTGTAGTGGGTATCCGTACAGATACCCACTTGCTGTGCTACTTCACTGCGCCAATCTCGGTTTTATCTTCTGTCCTTCACCCCTACTGATCGAGGGTCGAGAACAGATTATTCAGCGACTCAGCCAGTGTCGGGTGAGCAAAAACGCCATCACGCAGGACGGTATAGGGGACCTTGCCGATCATCGCCACCTCCAGGATTGCCATGATCTCGCCCCCTTCAATGCCCAGGACGGCTGCACCCAGAATCTGGCCCGTATCGGCGTCCACCACCGCTTTCATGAAACCTCGGGACTCATCCATCTCTAGCGCACGAGCCACATAATTCATCGGCAAAGTGGCTACCTTAATGTTGCGGCCTTGCGCGCGTGCATCTGTTTCGCTCAGTCCAACGCGTCCGAGTTGCGGGTCAATGAAGACGGTGTAAGGTACTAGCCTTTCGTGGATACTGGCGTTCCCTTTCTCCAGGAGATTGGTGCGGATGATGCGAAAATCGTCGTAAGAGATGTGCGTGAAGGCCGGGCCACCCTTCACATCACCTAATCCATAGATGCCCGGCACGTTGGTTTCCAGCCGCTCGTTTACCTGGATGAAACCGCGTTTGTCCGTCTGTATTCCTGCTGCATCCAGGTTGAGCCAGTCAGTATTGGGTACCCTTCCCGCCGCCATAAGCAAGTGCGATCCATTGAGGATACGTTCTCCTGTCTTTGTCTGCACCATCAACTGAATGTTTCCCTCAGAGAGCTGTTTGACACTTATAGGCTTTGTTTCTAACAAGACTTCTAAGCCGTCTTCGCGCATGATTTTCGCCACCTCTTCAGCCACATCCGCGTCTTCACGAGCCAGCAGATTCGCTCCCCGTTGTATCACGGTAACTTGACTGCCGAAACGGCGGAACATCTGGCCAAATTCCAACCCAATGTAGCCTCCACCTACGATCAACAGGTGTTCAGGCACTACGTCCAGTTCCATGATCGAGGTCGAATCCAGGGTGGATACAGCTTCTACTCCAGTTATGGATGGCTTTGCTGGTCGAGCGCCAGCATTGATGAGGATCGTACTGGCTGTAAGTTGACGCATCTCACCGTTGTTCAGGCGTAGTTCTATGGCCTTCGGCCCTGTGAAGCTCGCCTCTCCCATCAAGAGGTCCACGCCTTCGGTTGTCTCGATACGACGTTGACCACTATTACGGAAGCTCTCTACAATGTCGCGTTTGCGTTGGCGCACCTTGGTCATATCAATGGTCACTGGACCAGTTTGTACGCCATAATCCGCGCCCCGGCGGGCTAAATAGGCGACGCGACCGCTAGCAACCATCGTCTTGGTCGGTGTGCAGCCCTCGTTGATACAGGTCCCACCTACATGTACCCGCTCGATAAGAGCGGTTTTCCATCCGGCTTTCGCTAAGGTTGTAGAGAGGGGCCCTCCCGCCTGGCCTGCGCCGATCACAATCGCATCATAGTGTTTTGTTTGAGTCATCTTCTTTCATCTCCCTGTTGTATCTCATGGGCTCCATGTACTTTATCCTATCACATTGTCATTCCTTGCGCGGATTCGTTACACATGAGTGAGAATGTGAGAAAATATGGGCCGGTGAAGCAAGGCAGTAACAAATCTCAGTGTACCTGAAACCACGTTGGAATGCCTCCATCTTTTTCCGGATGTAACGAATTGACGCGAATGGAGACTACGTCACTGAAGGAGTACAATGAGAGTTACCACAGCTGTCATATAGATGCGAGGTTGCCATGCCAAATGTTTCATTCTCCGGATTGCTCATCGTCGCCGTTGTTGCCTTTGCTGCACCGCTCTTGCTGGGGCTTACTCCCGCACGCCGTTTACCCGCAATTGTGCTCGAGATCGTGGCGGGTATCATTATTGGCCCGTCCGTCCTTGGTTGGGTCAGGGTCGATCTACCGCTTTCAATCCTCTCGGTGCTTGGACTCGCCTTCCTCCTCTTCCTCGCCGGGCTGGAAGTCGAACTTGAGCGGGTAAGAGGACGCCTGTTGGTGTTTGTTGGCTCAGGTTTCCTGCTTTCATTCGGACTGGCATTGCTGGTAGGGTATGGGCTTTATCTAGCTGGACAGGTGGTATCACCGCTGCTCATTGCGATCATCCTCGTTGCGACCGGGTTAGGTATCGTCATTCCGGTACTGAAGGACGCAGGCGAAAGCGCCTCAGACTTTGGACAGCTCGTCATTGCCGGTGCCATGTTCGCCGAATTTGGCTCGATCATCCTGCTCACGCTCTTCTTCTCACGTGAAGCCACCAGCACCACCACAAAGCTGGTGCTGCTTGGAGGTTTCGCCCTGCTGGCCGCGGGCTTTGCCTTCGTCATCCTCCGTCTGGAGCGCTCGAAACGCATAGCCGCAGTGCTGCTGCGACTCCAGGACACAACGGCGCAGATTCGCGTTCGTGGTGCCTTCATGCTGCTGGTTGCCTTCGTTGCCTGAAGCTAGAGGCTATCGGCTTCGGTGTCTTTATCCCGGTCTTTTTCGTGACGAGTGGCATACGGTTCGATCTTCCCGCGCTCTTCTCAAGCCCTGCGACTCTTTTGCGCGTGCCGGTCTTTCTTGTCGCGTTGTTGCTCGTCAGAGGTGTGCCTGCTCTTCTCTATCGTCCGCTTGTCGGCAGCCGTCGTTCAATCGTCGCTGGCCTCTTGCAGGCCACATCGCTTTCGTTCATTGTTGCGGCATCGCAGATCGGTTTGGAACTCGGCCTGATTACAAAGGCGACTGGCGCGGCCCTCATAGCCGCTGGACTGCTGTCTGTCCTCATCTTCCCTCTGCTTGCTCTCACCATCTTACGCCGTTCTGGGGTGGTGTCCACGGCAGTACCTGAGCAGAGCTAATTTCGTTGCAGGTACAGAGATCGACAACACTGGTATTGTATCCTTTGCTAAGGGTTGAGATTCAGAAAGTCGAAATAGAGCGAGTGAGAGGTTTCCCACCACGTGTGCTTCGACCAGCGAGCGTTGAGCCGTTTGACCTGGAGATACATGGCCACCTCTGCCCCTCTCGAACTGCCAAAGCAACACACTTGGCGAAACTTGCGCCGCAACTCCCGGTTGGTGCGCTCCAACAGCGAGGTAGTGCGGATGAGCTCGCGTGCTACCCCATGGAGGGCATAATAGGCGATCGTCTGCTCGAAATCGCGCTCCAAGGTCGCCACGGCTTTGGGGGTTTGTGCCCGCCACAAATTGTCTACTCATCGTGCTGATTGCTCCTTGTTGTAGATTTGATGGATATCACCTACTCTACCACTTGGAGGCTCTTCAGCTTTCTTTTTTCTTCTTCTCTCCCCCTTTCTTCTCAACCCTTCTCGAAGGATACGCTACCCGATTTTCCCGTGAGGCAATACGTCCTCACCGTGTTTTTGCAACACCGCCTCTACTGTGATATGCTCTTGGTGTATCGTCAAGAACGAATCAGTCAATGAGTTTGAGTGTGACATCCTTTGCTGTAGAAGGAGAAAATAGCTATGCTTCTCAAAACACAAGCCGCTACTGAAATTGCACAGTTTCTCGCGAATCATCCAACTCCTGAACAAATCGTGGCTTTCCATCCCTCTTCCGAGGTGGCTGAACGAGCATACGAACTCGTCCATACAGAGCGTGACGGCTCGCTTACCGAAGAGGAACGCAAAGAACTCGAGAGCTATTTGGTCATTGAATATATTATGGAGCTTGTCAAACTTGAAGCCCAGCGACAATTGAGACAGCAGGCATCTTAAGGCTATGACCAAGAAGCCCTCCGTCCCCGAACGCTTACGGCGTCAGGTTCAAGAGCGTGCGCAGGGACGATGTGAATACTGCCTCATCCATGAATCAGATATGTACTATCCGCACGAACCAGACCAAGTGATTGCTGAAAAACACAGCGGACCAACATCACTTGATAATCTGGCATGGGCGTGCTTTTATTGTAACCGTTTCAAAGGCTCAGACCTTGCTTCTGTTGACCCAACATCAAATAAAGTCGTCTTCCTCTTTCATCCACGTGAGCAGAGATGGAATCGCCATTTTCGCCTCAACGGTGCTCTTATTGAAGGCATTACCTCAAGTGGGCGCGCTACTGTCGCTCTTCTTCACCTCAATGATGCCGAACGGGTGGCCTACCGGCTTGGGCTGATTGATATTGGCCACTATCCTGCCCGATAGGAACCAGCACAACCGGGGGCAGGTTCGATCGCCAAGCGTACTATGAACTCATACCAGCGTTTGTAGCAAGTCGATTGATGGTGCTTTAATGGTAGACCTCCTGCCTCTCTTGTGTTTACACAAAAGTTCTGGTAAAGTTGTTCTAGAGCGCTCTGAGGTCGTGAAATCCTGCCTTCGTCAGATGCATTGCCTCACGGGAAACCTTACTCGGCGGTGTGATGCTAGCGATATCCTCTCTCGAAAACTATTTGGCTTGCAAGACGATCTCAACCTCCCTCATGTATTTCCCTGGAAACGATCAACCGGATGGCATACTTTCGTGGGTTCTTGGACACATTAAGTGTGCCTGCTTGCTTGGGGTGGGAACTGATCACGCATCAGGGATGTAAGGGATGAGCCCTTGGCGGAATGCAGCCTCCTGGATCTCCCTGGGTGCCTGACGCACATCGATGATCAGCCCA